>ENA-UPTA01002761-UPTA01002761.1-activated-sludge-metagenome-genome-assembly--contig:-NODE-2761-length-17821-cov-6.041709_pt1 | contig 17821 bp, 22 predicted proteins | sample MGYA00238184_ERZ773361 | MGnify/ENA primary metagenome ERZ773361 (study PRJEB29100, sample SAMN05720205) | activated sludge metagenome | isolation source: anaerobic digester from wastewater...
GAGGCGGAGAAAGACTCCCGCACCGCCGTGAGGCGGACCAACCCCTCACCGAACCGGCTATTGCCTGCTGCGCTGTATTATGGCACTGCGGCACCATGCCCGACAGCAGCAAGCCCGTCTATCTCAAGCTGCGCGACCAGATCGCCGGGGCGATCATTGACGGCACCTATCCCGACGGGGCCATGCTGCCGTCCGTGCGCGCTTTCGCGGCCGAGCAGGGGGCCAATCCGCTGACCGTGGCCAAGGCCTACCAGCAATTCCAGCTCGACGGGCTGGTCGAGGTGCAGCGCGGGGTCGGCATGTTCGTCGCCCGCGGCGCGGGCGAACGGTTGCGCCGCAGCGAACGCGAACGCTTTCTGGCGGTGGAGTGGCCCGCGATCCGCGCCCGGATCGCCCGGCTGGGGCTTGCCGAAACGGACCTGTTCGCCAAGGGCTGACGCCCCGCCGGCGCAGCGGAATCGGCCTGTATTTTCTGACAGGTTTGCCCCGGAAAGGCACGGAAATAGGCATTGCGCGGGGCTCCCCGCTCTGGCAATGAGATAGGGCAGTGCCGCTTGTTCGGGGTCGAAAGCTGCGCCGCGCGTTAATCCAGCAGGGGGGGCCGGACACACTGTCCGGAGAAAGGCGTGCGATGATCAGGTCTGAATTGCTGCAGGCGCTTGCGCGGGAGAATCCCGGCATGCGTGCAGAGGAAATCGAAAAGGTCGTGACGACGTTCTTTGACGAGATCGCCCAGCGACTGGCCCGTGGGGGGCGTGTCGAATTGCGTGGTTTCGGAGCGTTCTCCACGCGTGAACGCGAAGGCCGCCGGGGCCGCAATCCGCGGACCGGCGAAACGGTCGAAGTGCCGGGCAAGCGCGTGCCCTATTTCAAGCCGGGCAAGGAAATGCGCGCCCGCCTCAACACGGACTAGTCCATCAGGGCCGCGCTTGCGGCTCTGGCGGTTGCAAAGCCCCGGTCGCCGGTCCAAGGCGTTCCGGGGCTTTTTGCTGCCCCCTGCGGACGTGGCGGAATGGTAGACGCCGGGGACTTAAAATCCCCTGATCCCTGATCGTGTGGGTTCGAGTCCCACCGTCCGCACCACTCGCCCCCCGGGGTTCGATCCCGAGAGCGGGTGCGCGATTATGGCGCGCGGTGCGGCGATCGCCGCACCTGATGAGCCGGAATCCGATCTGCCGCCGCTGCCCAAGCCGCTGCCCGTCAGCATTGGCAAACCATTCCCGCGCCATCGCAAGCAGGCGCCGCGCGCATGCAGATTGCCCCCCGGACCGAAGTCCGGAGGGCAGGAATCCTGCGCCGCAGCGCAATCAGTCGATGGTGATGGTCACCGCGCGGCGGTTGCGGGCCCAGGCTTCCTCGGTCGACTGGAGCGCAACCGGGCGTTCCTTGCCATAGGACACCGTAGTGATCCGCGCCGGATCGACGCCAAGGCTGGCCAGGTAGTTCTTGGCCGCATTGGCGCGGCGTTCGCCCAGCGCCAGGTTGTATTCGCGGGTGCCGCGCTCGTCGCAGTGGCCTTCCAGCGTGGCGCGCTTGGCGGGGTAGCGGGCCAGCCAGGCCGCCTGGGCCTGCAGCGCGGCCTGATCGGCGCTGTCGACGTTGTACTTGTCGGTATCGAAATAGATCGTGTCCTGGCCCATCATCTGCGCGGCGAAATCGGCCTGGCTGCCCGGCGCTGCGCCCTGCATGCCGCCCTGCGAGCTGTTGGTGCCCACGCCCGCGCCGGGATCGGGCGGCAGCTGCTTGGGCGCCTTGGTGGCGCAGGCGGACAGCGCAAGGCTCCCGGCCAGAAGGGTGAGCGTGACGAGGCGGGGGGAAGCGTTCATGGCAATCTCCTTTGAAGGCAAGCTTTCAGCGCGGGGCGCGAAGAGTCAATCGTCTTAAGGGCGCAGGGGGCCCCAGGCCGGGTCCGAACCGTCAACCGGCGTCTCGAGCTTGCGTTCGTTGCGGCCGGTGAGGTCGACCTGCCAGATGCCGGTCCTGCCGCTGCCGCGCGCCGTGCGGAAGAACTGGATCACCCGGCCGTTCGGCGCCCAGGTCGGCGCTTCGTCCTGCCAGCTGTCCGTCAGGTAGCGCAGATTGGCCCCGCCCGGATCCATGACGGCAATGCGGAAGTTGCCGGCGATGTGGGTAAAGGCGATCTGGTCGCCGCGCGGGCTCCATTCGGGCGTCGCGGCGCGGCCCCCGAAGAAGCTGATCCGCTTTTGCCCGGTGCCGTCGGCATTCATCACATAGATCTGCTGGCTGCCCGAACGGTCGCTTTCGAACACGATCCGGCTGCCATCGGGTGAGAAGCTGCCGCCGATGTCGATTCCCGGGGAATCCGTGAGCTTGATCGGATTGCCGCCGGCTGCGGGCATCTTGTAGATGTCGGTGTTGCCCGCGCGGGCGACGGAATAGAGCACCCACTTGCCATCGGGCGACCAGCGCGGCGCAAACAGCGGATCGCGGCTCTGCAGCAGCAGGCGCTGGCTGTTGGTTTCGAGGTTGTAGATGAAGACGCGCGGATTGCCGTTGTAATAGCTGAGATAGAGGATCGACTTGTAGTCCGGCGAATAGCGCGGGGTCAGCGCCATGGTCTGCCCGGTGGTCAGGTAGCGGTGGTTGGCACCGTCCGAATCCATGATCGCCAGCCGCTTGAGGCGGCGGTCCTTGGGGCCGGTTTCAGCGATATAGGCGATGCGGCTGTCGAAGAACGGGCTCTCGCCCGAGAGGCGCGAATAGACCATGTCCGCGCACTTGTGCGCGGCGCGGCGCCAGTCGGCCGGCGGGACAGTCCACCCGGCCTTGGCGAGATTCTGCTGCAGGGCAACGTCATAGAGGTAGCAGCCGACCGTGATCTGGCCGCCCGCCTCCGCCCGCACGAAGCCGTGGACCAGCATTTCCGCGCCGCGCGACGACCAGGTGCCGTAATCCGGTGCCTGGATCTGGCCGAGCGCGGGGCGCGGCAGGCTGGCGGGACCGGTCGGCTTGAACAGGCCGTTGTTCTGCAGGTTCGCGGTGATGATCCCGGCCATGGCAAAGCCCAGCGCGGCGGTGTTGCCCGCGCTGGTCTGGGTCGGCACGTCGGCATTGGTGGCGAAAGCAGGGATCGCGATGCCCAGGTTCTGCCAGTCGCTGTCATCCGACACCGCGCCCGACAGGCCGCTTTCCTCGGTGCCCTGCGGCGGGGTGGCGGGGGCCGGACTGGCGGTCTGGGCGGCGGCCGGAACGGTGAGCAGCAGCGCGATCAGGGCGAGGTTGCGAAGTCTGAAGGTCATTGCGACAATTTCCTGTCGAAGCGGAAGTCGGCGATGCGCTTCCAGGCGGGATAATACTGCGGCGGAAGGTTGAACGGCGCGGCCAGCTTGACGGCGCGGATCGCCTGTTCGGCGTGGCGCTGGGCCTGGGCGCGGTTGGCTTCGGTGATGCCTTCCTGGCGCACCACGCGCGGATTTCCATTGAGCGTGCCGTCAGGGTTGAGATCCCAGGCCAGCACGGTGACGAGCAGTTCCGCCTCGGCACCCTGCGGCGCGACCCAGCGCGGCTTGAGCTGGCGCGAGATCGACCCGGCCAGCGCCGACTTGACCGCCGGACCGATCGCGGCGGCGGGTGGATTGGCCGACTTGGCCGTGCCGCCCGCGCCCTTCACTCCGTCAAGAAAATCGGCGCCGAGCCGGTCCGCGCCGCTGGGGCGCGGCGGGGCCTTGGCGGGCGGGGTGCGCGAAGGCGGCGCCGGGCGGGCGACCGCGGGACGCGGGACAAGCTGCGGCGCTGCCTTGACCACGGGTCGCGGCGCGGGGGCCGGGGCCACCTTTGCCACGGGGCGGGGCTGCGGCTTTGGCGGAACCGGTTTGGGCGGGGCGGGCCTGGGCTGCAGGACCGGCTGCGGCGCCGGTTTCGGCGGGCTGGGCTTGGGGGGCGCCGGTTTGGGAGGCGCCGGTTTGGGCTGGGGCGGCTCGGGCTGCACTTTCGGCTGGACCGGCGCGGGTTCGGGCTCGGCGGCGGGCGGGGCCGGTTCGCCCAGCTCCGGCGCGGTCGGGGGCGCGGCATTGGCGCTCGGCTGCGGAGAGGTGGAGATCAGGCCGACCTCGTCGCTGATCGTCACCGTCATCCGCTCGGGCAAAGGCATCGGCGCGGGGGCGGGCGGGTTCAGGGCCAGCACGGCAACCAGCGCCGCGTGCGCGCCCAGCGCCAGCGCCAGCCCGGCCAGTTCCTCTTTGCGGATGGTGCCAGCAGCCATGAGCGTCGGCCTATGGCGTTTCGGCTGAACCGCCGGTGACCGTCACCAGCGAGATCGAGTTGAACCCGGCGCGGTTGAGCTCGCCCATAACTGCCATGACGGCGCCATAGTCCAGGCTCTTGTCGGCGCGCAGGGTAACGAGCGGTGGCTTGCCTTCGGCGCCGCGCGGCAAGGCCGCCAGGCGCGCGGAAAGCTCGCCTGGGGCCAGTTCCGTCTCCTCGATGTAGAGCCGCCCGTCGCGGCTCATCGACAGGTTCACCTGCTGCTGTTCCTGGGCGAGCGGGGCGGCATTGCTGTCCGGCAGGTCGATCGGCACCCCGGCGTTGAGCAGCGGGGCGGTGACCATGAAGATGATCAGCAGCACCAGCATGACGTCGACCAGGGGGGTGACGTTGATCTCCGCCATCGGCGCGCGCCCGCGCCGTTTGCGCCCGCGCTGGTTGAGGCCCATCGCCATGGCCTACTGCCCGTCCAGTTCGCGGCTGAGCCCGGCGTGGAAGCGGTCGGCAAAGCGCTGCAGCCGCGCCTCCAGCCGGTCCACGCTGTGCGAGAAGCGGTTGTAGGCGATGACCGCCGGGATTGCCGCGAACAGGCCGATCGCCGTGGCGAACAGTGCTTCGGAAATGCCCGGCGCGACCACGGCGAGCGAGGAATTCTGCTGCTGGCCGATCTGGAAGAAGCTGTTCATGATCCCCCAGACCGTGCCGAACAGCCCGACGAACGGGGCGACCGAACCGACCGTGGCGAGGAAGTTCAGCCGCTCGGCCAGGGTCTCCGCCTCCTGCGAGATGGCGCTGTCCATCGTCGCGGCCAGGCGCTGGCGGGTGCCATCCCGGTCAGGCGTGCGCGCGCCGGTGGAGCGCTTCCATTCGGTGAGGCCAGCGGCGGCAATGCGGGCAGAGGGGGAATCGCCCTTTTCCCTGTCAGCCAGCAGCGCCTCGAAATCGGCGGTCTTCCAGAAGTCGCGCTCGAACGCGTCGCAGCGGCGGCGCACCCCGGCCATGCGCAGCATGAACGAGATGATGATCATCCACACCCAGACGCTCGCCAGCACCAGGCCCGCCATCACCGCCTGGACGACGATATCGGCGCTGAGGAACAGCTTGACCGGGTCGAGGTGGGTGGACGCCGCACCGGTGGTGGCGGCGGCGATCAGGGCAAACTGGGTCATCGGGTTCCTTCGGTAACGATTTCGGCAAAGGCCGCGCGCCACGGCGCAGGCATGCGGCGCGGTCGGCCATCGGGAGCGACAAAGCCGACGCGAAAGGTCGCCTCGGCCAGCAGCTTGTCGTCCTCCAGCGTGGCCCGCTGGAGCATCCGGCAGGACGCAGCGCCAAGTTCGGTGCATTCGGTTTCGATTTGCACGGCATCGTCCAGTCGCGCGGGGCTGGCATAGCGGATCGCAAGATCGGCCACGGCAAAGGCCCCTTCGCCCGCTTCGTTCGCGGCGCGCTGGTCGATCCCCAGCAGCCGGACGAAATCGCTCCGCGCGCGTTCGAACCAGCGCAGGTAATTGGCGTGATAGACCACGCCCGACAGGTCCGTATCCTCGAAATAGGCACGCACGGCGAAGCGGTGGACCTTTCCGGCGATCAGGCCGGAGGGAGGAGGCGGAAACGACGTCATGCGGCGAAGGGTTTAGCCGGGGGCGGACTCACTTGTCGAGTGCGGTAAAGTTTCTGTCCGCCTCACGGGGGAGCAGGCCGGTCAGGCCAGGGAAGCACGGACGTGCTTCCCGCACTGTGGTCACGCAGACAGAAACTCATCCCGCTTCTCAGCGCGGCAGCATGGCCCCCATCTGCCGTCCGCCGAATACGTGGACGTGCAGGTGCGGCACTTCCTGATGGCCGTGGCCGCCGATGTTGGCGAGCAGGCGATAGCCGGGTTCGACCAGCCCCGCCTCGCGCGCGACCTGCCCGACCGCGCGGACGAAGCCGGCGATTTCCTCGGCGCTGGCCTGGGCAGAGAAGTCGTCCCAGCTGACGTAGGCTCCCTTGGGGATCACCAGAACGTGGTGCGGAGCCTGCGGATTGATGTCGTGGAAGGCCAGCGCCCACTCGTCCTCATAGACCGTGCGATTGGGGATCTCGCCGCGCAGGATCTTCGCGAAGATGTTGCCGGGATCATAGGGCTGGGTGGCGTCGATCGGCATTTACTGTCCTCTTGCGGCTTTCTCGGCGATCCCGCTGGTGCCTTCGCGCCGGTCCAGTTCGGCCAGCACTTCGTCCAGCGTCACGCCCTTGGCGTCAAGCAGGACCAGCAGGTGAAAGATCGTGTCGGCCGCTTCGCCCACCAGCTCCTCGCGGCTGCCGGACAGCGCGGCGACGACCGTTTCGACCGCTTCCTCGCCCAGCTTGCGGGCGATCACGGGCACTCCGCGCGCATGGAGCTTGGCAACCCAGCTGGTCGAGGGATCGGCGCCGCGCCGCGAAGCGATCGTTGCGGCCAGGCGGGAAAGGGTGTCGCTGCGGTCCATGGCCGCAGCCATGCGGCGGCCCCGCGCCGAGGTCAAGCGGCCCAATTAGTCCCGCATTCAGTCGGTCGGGGGACGGCGCGATCCGTATCGCCCCAGCAGCAGCCCGGTGACGCCCAGCGCCAGCAGGGTCAGCGCGCTGGGCGCGGGAACGCTGGTCCCGACCGATTCCGCCCAGACCGGATCCGCCGCGCAGAGCAGCACGGCAAGGCCGATTGCCCGCGGAGCAAGATTCCAGACGCGAAGGCTGTAGTTCATAGCCAGATGGTTTACGCAAGGACCATGCCACGATCAGGACGGGACCAAGCGGGGCCGCCCGTGATGGTTAACGCATGGCTGCGCCGGGCCGCCAGTGTAAGCCTGGCCGACTCGCCGGATCAGCCGCGCGCCGGCAATCCGGCCGCGCGCAGGGCGGCGTGGGCCTCGGCAATCGAGTGCTTGCCGAAGTGGAAGATCGAGGCCGCCAGCACCGCGCTGGCGTGGCCCCTGGTCACCCCTTCGACCAGGTGATCGAGCGTTCCGACCCCGCCGCTGGCGATCACCGGCACGGACACCGCATCGGCAATGGTCCGGGTGAGTTCGAGGTCGTAACCGGCCTGGGTGCCGTCGCCGTCCATCGAGGTGACCAGCAGTTCGCCCGCGCCCAGTTCGGCAAGCCGGATGGCGTGGGCGACCGCGTCGATCCCGGTCGCCTTGCGCCCGCCGTGGGTGAAGATTTCCCAGTGATCGCCGGTGCGCCGCGCATCGACCGAGGCGACCACGCACTGACTGCCCATCTTCTCCGCGATGTCGGCCACCACTTCGGGGCGGCTGACCGCGGCGCTGTTGACCGCGACCTTGTCGGCCCCGGCCAGCAGCAGCGCGCGGGCATCGTCCACGGTGCGCACGCCGCCGCCGACGGTGAGCGGCATGAAGCAGACTTCCGCCGTGCGCTGGACGATGTTCAGCAGGGTGCCGCGCGCCTCGTGGCTGGCGGTAATGTCGAGGAAGCACAGCTCGTCCGCCCCGGCCGCGTCATAGGCGCGCGCCTGCTCCACCGGATCGCCGGCGTCCTTGAGGTCGACGAAGTTGACGCCCTTGACCACCCGGCCATTGGCCACGTCGAGACAGGGGATGACGCGGATGCGGACAGTCATCTGCGGCCCTTTACGCCCGGTTCGCCATGGCGATCGCGGCGGCCAGATCCAGCCGCCCTTCATAGAGCGCGCGCCCGGTGATCACGCCTTCGATCCCGTCGACGGCATGGAGCGAAAGCACGTGGATGTCGTCCAGCCCCTTGACCCCGCCGCTGGCGATCACCGGCAGGTCGACCTGCCGCGCGAGTTCGACCGTGGCGTCGATATTGACGCCCTTCAAGAGCCCGTCGCGGCCGATGTCGGTGAACAGCAGGCTGGCGACCCCGGCATCCTCGAACCGGCGGGCAAGGTCGACCACCGGCACGTCGGACACCTCGGCCCAGCCCTCGGTCGCGACCATGCCGTCGCGGGCGTCGACCGCTACCACGATCCCGCCGGGAAACTCCTTCGCCATGTCCCTGACGAACTGCGGATCCTTGAGCGCGGCGGAGCCCATCACCACGCGGCTGACGCCAAGATCGAACCAGCCGGCCACCGCCTCGCGGGTGCGGATGCCCCCGCCCAGCTGGACGTGGCCGGGGAAGGCCTGGAGGATCGATTCCACCGCCGCGCGGTTCTCCGCCCGGCCCGCGAACGAGCCGTCGAGATCGACCACGTGGAGGAACTGCGATCCGGCCTCGGCAAACAGCATGGCCTGGGCGGCGGGATCGTCGCCATAGACAGTGGCGCGGGCCATGTCCCCTTCGGACAGGCGCACGACCTGTCCGGCCTTGAGGTCGATTGCGGGGAAAACGATCATGGCTTCCACTCCAGGAAGGCGGCCAGCAGGGCGAGGCCATAGGCCTGGCTCTTTTCGGGATGGAACTGCACGCCCACCAGGTTGTCGCGCGCGACCGCCGCGACGAGGCCGCCGCCGTGATCTGTCATCGCCGCCACGTGATGGCCGTCCTCTGGCACGAAGTGATAGGAATGCAGGAAATAGGCCTCGCCCGGCTCGATCAGCGGGGCGTGGGGCGCGGGGATCACGTCGTTCCAGCCCATGTGCGGAATCTTGATCGCGGAATCGGTGCGTTCGATCAGCCGCACTTCGCCGCCGATCCAGCCCAGTCCCGGTGTGACGCCGTGCTCCACGCCGCGATCGGCCAGCAGCTGCATGCCGACGCAAATGCCCAGGAACGGCGCGCCGCCGACCAGCACGCGTTCGGCCATGGCCTCGACCATGTGCGGGATCGCGCGCAGCCCTTCAGCGCAGGCGCGGAAGCTGCCGACGCCGGGCAGGACGATCCGGTCCGCCGCGCGGACGACTTCCGGATCGGACGTAAGCGTGACGCCTGCGGCTCCGGCGGCCTTCAGGGCATTGGCGACGGAGTGAAGGTTGCCCGCGCCGTAATCGACCAGCGCGACAACCTCAGCCACCGAGCTGACCCTTGGTGCTGGGCACCGCGCCGTTCTTGCGCGGGTCAAGCTCCACCGCCGTGCGCATGGCGCGGGCAAAGCCCTTGAAGATGCCTTCGCAGATGTGGTGGTTGTTGCTGCCGTACAGCAGTTCGATGTGCAGCGTGATCCCGACCGCCTGGGCGATCGACTGGAACCAGTGCTCGAACAGCTCGGTATCCATCTCGCCCAGCCGTTCCTGGGTGAACCGGGCGTTCCACACCAGCCAGGGGCGACCCGAAATGTCGAGCGCGACGCGGGCCAGCGCCTCGTCCATCGGGCTGTAGGCCGTGCCGTAGCGCCCGATCCCGCCCTTGTCGCCCAGCGCGGCGAGGATCGCCTGGCCGATGGCAATGGCGCTGTCCTCGGTCGTGTGGTGCTGGTCGACGTGGAGGTCGCCGTTGATGTGGCATTTGAGGTCGATCAGCGAATGACGGCTGAACTGCTCGATCATGTGATCGAGGAACCCGATCCCGGTGGAAACGTCATAGGCCCCGGTGCCGTCGAGATTTACCTCGACGACAATGTCGGTCTCATGCGTCTTGCGGGCAATCCTGGCGGTGCGCATGGGTCGGCCTATAACCCCCAAGTGCGCGCACGCAAGCGCTTTGCCCTTGACCGTGCGGCGGTGCATCGCCACTTGAGAGCCATGAGCGACGACGCCCCCGACAGCCTGATCCCCTATGACGAAATCGTGCAGGAAGCGCTGCGCGCCGTAGTCGGCCGCGTACTTGGCCAGATCGTTGCGGGGGGCGGAATGCTGCCGGGCGACCATCATTTCTACATCACCTTCAAGACCGGGGCACCGGGCGTGGTGATTCCGCAGCACCTCAAGGAACGCTTCCCGGACGAGATGACGATCGTCCTCCAGAACAAGTTCTGGGATCTGGGCGTTGATGAAAGCAGCTTCACGGTCGGCCTGTCGTTCAACCAGATTCCATCCAAGCTGGTGATTCCCTTTGCGGCGATCACGGCCTTCGTCGATCCGGCGGTCGATTTCGGGCTCCAGTTCCAGGCGGTCGCACCGGAACCCGAACCGCATGACGAGGCGGAAAACGATGCCCCGGCCAGCCTGGGCGAGAAGGCCGATGATGGCTCGAACGTCGTCACGGTCGATTTCGGGCGCAAGAAGTAGGCCGGTGGCGCTGAACCGCATCCTTGCCGCAGTGGCCCGCAAGGGCGGGGGCAAGCTGCTCGATGCGGCGATTGGCAAGGTGCTGCCCACTGCCGCCGCCCCTGCGCAAAAGGTTGCGAAGAAGACCATGCTGGGCGGCGTTGCGGGCATGGTGGCGATGCGCGTGGCGACGCGTTCGGTCCCCGGCGCAATCCTGGTCGGCGGGGCGGTGATCGCCAAGAAGCTCTATGACCGGCGCCATGCGGGCAAGGCTCCGCGCGGGTCGGCACCCAAAAAAGACGCGACCAAGCCTTGATTCGCCCCCGCGCCTTGCGCCATCAGTGCGCATGGCTTCCAGCGATACCCTTCAGCGCCGCGGATTGATGCTGATCCTCTCCTCGCCCTCGGGCGCGGGCAAGACCACGATCAGCCGGATGCTGCTTCAGCACGATGCGGAAATCCGCCTCTCGGTTTCCGCCACCACCCGGCCGATGCGCCCCGGCGAGGTTGACGGCAAGGACTACCACTTCGTGTCCCAGGCCGAGTTCGACAGGATGGCCGAGGACAGCGAATTCCTCGAATGGGCGACCGTGTTCGGGCACAGCTACGGCACGCCCAAGGCCCAGGTGAAATCCGGCATCCGCGAAGGGCAGGACTTCCTGTTCGACATCGACTGGCAGGGCACTCAGCAGCTCTACCAGAAGATGGAAACCGACGTGGTCCGGGTGTTCCTGCTGCCCCCCAGCATCGACGAACTGCGCCGCCGCCTGACCGGGCGCGGCACCGATAGCGCCGAGGTGATTGGCGCGCGGATGGAACGCGCCCGCGCGGAAATCAGCCACTGGGACGGTTATGACTACGTCGTCGTCAACGATGACGTGCAGGCCTGCTTCGAGAAGGTCTGCGAGATCCTCCATGCCGAACGCATGAAGCGCGCCCGCCAGACCGGGCTGATCGGCTTCGTGCGCGAACTGATGAAGAATTAGGGGGCCGTCAGGGCCGGCCCCCGCTGGGTTCAGTGGCCGCCCGAGGGGTCCTGGAAGCTCTCCGGAATCCACGCGTTGACGATGCCGCCGTCGATCGGGATCGTCGTGCCGACCACATAGTCGCCCGCGCGGCTGGCCAGGTAGATCGCCCCGCCCGCGATATCCTCGGCCACGCCGACCCGCTTGTAGGGGATGCCCCGGGCCGAGCCCTCGGGGTTCTTCGCGGCGGCCTTGTTCATCTCGCTCGGATAGGCGCCCGGCGCGATGCAGCTGACGACGATGTTGTCCTGGATCAGCCGCGCGGCCATCCGCTTGGTCAGGTGGATCACCGCCGCTTTCGACGCCTGGTAGGAATAGGTTTCCCACGGATTGGGGCGCAGCCCATCGATCGAGGCGATGTTGATCACCTTGGCCGGACGGTCGAAGCTGGCCGCCGCGCTTAGCAGGCCGTGGAGCTGCTGGGTCAGGAAGAACAGGCTCTTGACGTTAAGGTCCATCACCTTGTCCCAGCCCGCTTCGGGGAACTGGTCGAACTGCGCCCCCCAGGCCGCGCCGGCATTGTTGACCAGCACGTCGAGCCTGCTTTCGCGGCTCGCCAGTTCCTGGGCGAGGCGCTTGACGTCTTCCATCTGGCTGAGGTCGCCTGGCAGGCCGATCACCTTGCCGGGATACTGCGCCTCGAACTCGGCCACGGTTTCGGCGATCTGCTCGCGCTTGCGGGCGGTGATGTAGACCCGCTCGCACCCGGCGGCGAGATAGCCTTCGAGCAGCATCTTGCCGATCCCGCGCGAACCGCCGGTGATCAGCGCGACCTTGCCTTCAAGGCTGAACAGTTTTGCGAAGTCCATCGAGTCTCTCCCACTCGCCCGCGCAGCCGGGCGTCCTTGTTCTCCCCTCCCGCTGGCGGGAGGGGCAGGGGGAGGGTGTGTTGCCCGGACCTGCCGAACAGCCCCTCCCCTAACCCCTCCCGCATGCGGGAGGGGGACTTGATCAATAGCCGCTCATCTTCGCCACGCGGTCGGCGTGGTAGTAGAGGTCGCCCATGAACTCGGCCAGCGCGCGGTCGCGCTTCATGTAGAGGCCGATGTCGTATTCGTCGGTCATGCCGATGCCGCCGTGCATCTGCACGCCCTCGCGCACCGCGAGGCCCGCCGCCTTGCCAGCCTTGGCCTTGGCAACCGAGACCATCAGATCGGCCTTTTCGCTGCCCGCGTCGAGCAGCTGCTGGGCCTTGATCACCGCCGCACGGGCGATCTCGACTTCGGAATAGAGGTGCGCGGCGCGGTGCTGCAGGGCCTGGAACTCGCCGATCAGCTGCCCGAACTGCTTGCGCTGCTTGAGGTAGGCGGTGGTCATGTCGAAGGCCCCGCCGGCAACGCCGACGCTTTCCGCCGCCGCGCCGACACGGCCCGCGTTGAGCATCCGGTTGAGCAGCTCGCGCCCGCCGTCGACCTCGCCGATCACGGCATCGGCATCGACCGCCACGTTGTCCAGCTTCACATGGCTCGCCATCGAGCTGTCGACCAGCCGCACCACGTCCTGCGACAGGCCCGAGGCATCCCTGGGCACGGCGAACAGGGTGATGCCGTCATGGTCCTCGTCCGACCCGGAGGTGCGCGCGGCGACCACCAGCATGTCCGCCGATCCGCCGTGGACCACGAAGGCCTTGGCGCCCGAAATGCTGAAGCCGTTGCCGGCCCGCTGTGCGCGGGTGGCGATGCGTTCGGGGCGGTGCTTGGCGCCTTCGTCGATCGCCACTGCGAACACGCTGTCGCCCGACAGCAGGCCCGGCAGGTAGCGGCCCTTGGTCTCGGCACTCGCCCCGCCCAGCGCGGTCGCGGCCATGACCGAGCTGGTCAGGAACGGCGAGGGGGTGAGGTTGCGGCCGATTTCCTCCAGCACGATCCCCGCTTCGACATGGCCCATGCCCAGGCCGCCATCGGCCTCGTCAACGAGGATGCCGGTGAAGCCCAGTTCGGCGAACTGCTTCCACAGGGCATGGCCGAAGCCGTCCTTGCAATTGGTGTCGCGCCAGTGGCGCAGCTGTTTGGCAATCGCGCCTTCGCCGGCCATGAACTGGCGCGCGGTATCGGCGAGCATCGCCTGGTCTTCGGTGTGATAGAGCGGCATTTCAGTACCCCTTGTTCGTCGTCCCGGACTTGATCCGGGACCGCTGGCGTCCTGGCGCGGCCTCGGCAGGGAGGCCGGCGCCGGACGACGCGAATTGGCTCAGGCCCCCGGCAGGTCGAGGATGCGCTTGGAGATGACGTTCAGCATCACCTCGCTGGTGCCGCCCTCGATCGAGTTGGCCTTGGTGCGCAGCCAGGCGCGCGGGCGGCTGCCGCCATCGGAGGCCTCGCTGTCCCATTCCAGCGCCGCGCTGCCGCCGCCGGCCATCAGCAACTCGTAGCGGCGCTTGTTCAGCTCGGTCCCGGCGTATTTCATCATGTTCGGCTGGGCCGGGTGCGCCTTGCCGACCTTGATCTCGTCGAGGAACTTCTCGCCCATTGCGCTGAAGGCCAGAGCATCGACATCGAACATGGCCAGTTCGGCGCGCAGCAGCGGGTCTTCGAGGCCCTCGCGCGACAGCACCGCGCCGATGGTGTTGAGCCGGTCGTTGCCGCCCGCGCCCGAGATCATCTCGCGCTCATGGCCCAGCAGGTACTTGGCCACGTCCCAGCCACGGTTGAGATCGCCGACGATCTGGTGCTTGGGCACCTTCACGTTGTCGAAGAAGGTTTCGCAGAACGGCGAGGAGCCGCTGATCAGCAGGATCGGCTTGGTCGAAACGCCCGGGCTCTCCATGTCGAACAGCAGGAACGAGATGCCCTGGTACTTGTTCGCCTTGTCGGTGCGGACCAGGCAGAAGATCCAGTCAGCCTTGTTGGCATAGGAGGTCCAGATTTTCTGTCCGTTGACCACCCAGTGGTCGCCCTTGTCCTCGCCGTAGGTCTGCAGGGACACGAGGTCGGAGCCGGAGCCCGGTTCCGAATAGCCCTGGCACCAGCGGATCTCGCCGCGCGCGATCTGGTTCAGGTAGTGGACCTTCTGTTCCTCGGTCCCGAACTTGAGCAGCGCCGGGCCAAGCATCCAGATGCCGAAGCTGGACAGCGGCGGCCGGGCGTTGATGCGGTGCATCTCCTCACGCCAGATCTTCGCCTCGGCCGCGCTCATCCCCGCGCCGCCATAGGGCTTGGGCCATTCGGGCACGGTATAGCCCTTGGCCGCGCAGCGCTCGAGCCAGAGCTTCTGGGCCTCGTTCTTGAACTGGAACTTGCGGCCACCCCAGCACATGTCGTCGTCGCCGCGCACGGGTTCACGCATTTCGGGGGGGCAGTTTTCCTCAAGCCAGGCGCGGATTTCCGCCCGGAAGGCGTCAAGGTCGGACATGTTCAGGACTCCTCTGTTAATCGCGAGGTTAAGACGACTCGGGCGCGGGGTGCAAGGCCGGATTCCTGCGGCTCGTGCGGTGCTAGGATGCCGTAACGGCAGCGCCAAGGGCGTTGACCGCGCCCGCGCGGTGCCTAAGCTGCCCCCAAACAGACAACGAATGGAGAGGTCATGCGATTCAGCGGCAAGAGCGTCGTCATCACGGGTGCGGCATCGGGAATCGGGCGGGCGGCAACCCTGCTGTTCGACCGCGAGGGCGCGACGGTGTTCGCCGCCGACCTCAACCTGGCGGGCGCGGAAGCCGTGGCGCGCGAGGGGCAGAACATCGTCCCCGTCGCCTGTGACGTGTGCGACGTGGCCCAGATCAAGGCGCTGATGGACCATGCGGCCGGCACCTGCGGCGGGATCGACGTGGTGTTCAACAATGCCGGCGCGGGCGGCGCGCGCGAGGGGATCGACGAGATCGACGCCGATGGCTGGGACCGCACGATGGACCTGCTGCTGCGTTCGGTCGCGATGGGCATCCGCTATGCCGTGCCGCACATGCTGCACCGCCCGGGTGCGGCGATCGTCAACACCTCCAGCGTCGCGGCAGTTGGCCCGGGCTATTCGCCGACCGCCTATGCCGTGGCCAAGGCGGGCGTGCTGCATCTGACCAAGTGCGCGGCGACCGATCTGGCCAAGCACGGCATTCGCGTCAACGCGGTGCAGCCGGGCTTCATCAACACCAACATCTTCACCGCCAGCATGGAAATGCCGGCCGAGCTGGTCGACACGGCCAAGGCAATGATCGCCCAGATGTCGAGCCACGCCCAGCCGGTGGCGCGCGGCGGCCAGCCGGACGACATCGCCCAGGCCGTGGCCTTCCTGGCCAGCGAGGCTGCGGGCTTCGTCACCGGCACTTCGCTGATCGTCGATGGCGGGATCACTGTCGGCCCGCGCCACAGCTGGGATCCGGAGGCACCGGGCCTGTTCGATGCGCTGCAGGCCATGGCCGAAGCGGCAGGAGTCGGGGGGGCTAACGCGGCAGCCGCCAAGTGAGCGCGGCGCAGGGGCCGGTCACCACCCGGCTCGCCGTTTTCCACGGCCTCGGCTCGATCGCCTACGGCATCAAGGACAACGGTTTTTCGACCTTCCTGCTGCTGTTCTACAACCAGGTGCTGGGCATGGACCCGCGCCTGGTCAGCCTGGCGCTGATGGTCGCGCTGGTGATCGACGGGCTGGCCGATCCGCTGATCGGCTACATGTCCGATCGCACCCATACCCGCTGGGGCCGGCGCCTGCCGTGGCTTTATCTCGCGCCGATCCCGCTGGGCTTCGCCTGGTACATGATGTGGCTGCCCAGCGACGATCCGGGCGTGCTCCAGCTGATCGCCGTGGCGGTGCTGGTGCGGCTGCTGCTGTCGTGCTGCGAAGTGCCCTCGGTCGCGCTCGTGCCCGAACTGACCCGCGATTATGACGAGCGCACGACCCTGATGCGCTACCGCTTCCTGTTCGGCTGGACCGGCGGGCTGGCGATCATGCTGCTGGCCTATACCGTGTTCCTGGCCGAGCGGCCCGACGGCACCAACGGGATGCTGAGCGCGGACGGCTATCACGACTACGGCCTGTTCGGCGCGGTGGTGATGGTAGTGGCGGTGCTGGTCTCGGCGCGCGGGCAGCACAAGCGGGTCGCGCACTGGCCGCAGAGGGCGCGCAGCCCGTTCAGCCTGCGCGTCGCTTTCAGCGAACTGCGCGAAAGCTTCTCGCACCCGGCCTTCCTGATCCTGCTGGCGGGCGGGGCGCTGGCCTATACCAGCCAGGGCATCACCTTCTCGATCAGCAATTACCTCTACCTCTATATCTGGCGGTTCTCGCAGGCCGATTTCATGATCTATCCGCTGGTCCTGTTCGCCAGCGTGGTCGCCTGTTTCCTCGCCCTGCCGCGCCTGCACCGGCGCTGGGGCAAGCGCGATACGGCGGTGGTGACGGCACTGATCGGCGCGGCGCTGTGGATCGTGCCGTTCCTGCTGCGCGCTGCGGGACTGTGGCCCCAGGAGGGCACTTCCGCTTCCACCACCGCGCTGTTCGCGGCCTTCTTCCTGTCCAACGTGTTCAGCGTGTCGGCGATGATCTCGGCCTCCTCGATGGTTGCCGACGTGGTCGAGGCATCGGAGGAACATACCGGGCGGCGGGCCGAGGGCGCCTTTTTCGCGGGCAACTTCTTCATGCAGAAATGCGCGACGGGCCTTGGCATCTTCCTGACCGGGCAACTGCTGTATGTGGTCGGCCTGCCCGCCAATGCAAAGCCGGGCGAGGTGCCTGCCGAGGTGATCGACAACCTCGCGCTGGTCTATGTCGTCGCCGTCGCCACTTTTGCCGCGGCCATCGCCATGGTGCTGCGCCGCTTCCCGATTACCCGCGCCGATCACGAGGCGCGTGTGGCCGCGCTCGATGCCGCCGCGCGCGGCGATCTGGATGGCACCGGCATGCATCCTTGACCGCCCGTTTGATCCCCCTTGGCGCGGCCTGCGGGCCGTGGCAGTGATCCACCCGAGACTCGACAGTATAAGGAGAGAGAGCACCATGGATTTCGATCCCACCGAACGGCAGGTATATTGGCGGAACCGCGTCCGCGATTTCATCGAGGCGCACGTCCGCCCGCGCATGGGCGACTACAAGAAGCAGGACGCCGAGGGTGAGCGCTGGAAGGTGCTCCAGGTGGTCGAGGAAGAGAAGGCCCGCGCCAAGGCGCAGGGCATCTGGAACCTGTTCATGCCGCCCCGCAACGAAGGGCATCACCACGTCGAGGACAGCTTCGAATTCGAAGGCCCGGGCCTGACCAACCTCGAATACGCGATGTGCGCCGAGGAAATGGGCCGCGTCGGTTTCGCCTCCGAAGTGTTCAACTGCTCCGCGCCCGACACCGGCAACATGGAAGTGCTGCACCGCTACGGCACGCTGGAGCAGAAGGAACGCTGGCTGAAGCCGCTGATGAACGGCGAAATCCGCTCCGCCTTCCTGATGACCGAGCCGCAGGTCGCCTCGTCGGACGCGACCAACGTCGAATGCTCGATCCGCCGCGAAGGCGACGAATACGTGCTCAACGGCACCAAGTGGTGGTCGTCGGGCGCGGGCGATCCGCGC
>ENA-UPTA01002765-UPTA01002765.1-activated-sludge-metagenome-genome-assembly--contig:-NODE-2765-length-17796-cov-6.020968_pt1 | contig 17796 bp, 16 predicted proteins | sample MGYA00238184_ERZ773361 | MGnify/ENA primary metagenome ERZ773361 (study PRJEB29100, sample SAMN05720205) | activated sludge metagenome | isolation source: anaerobic digester from wastewater...
CTTTTTCTAAACCATTTTTTATTTAATTAATTGCACTTCTCGATTGAAGTGGGGATTAGTTAACCTCTTAATATTTTCTTTATATGACTATGATTTTCCAGCGGGCTGTGATTATTTGCCCGTAATTTATTACATGAATTGTAATCAATATAGTTTATATTTCTTCGGAATCTACTTTATATTGATGTTTGAAATTCGTTTTTATGTTTTTTGTTCCAATTTGTTTCGACTTTGTAAATAATCATGTTTTGCAACAAAGAAAATGAAATTATAATTGAAATTAATATTTTTTTAAATCGGAAGTGGTCATCCGCAGTTATGTTCGTTTTCTTCCTGCGGCGGGAAGGGTAATTCGATGAGCCTCAAAAACGTGATGATCAGGTACAAGCTTTTTTTTGTTTCTGTAATGTTTACCATACCTATTGTACTTCTCCTATATTTTTTTGTTACAGAAAAAAATATCGCGATTCGTTTCGGAACAAAAGAGTTTTACGGCAATGAAATATTACGGACTGTAAGAGTTCTGATGGAAAACACTCTTCGTTATCATCGGGATATTCTTGATAATATTGACACTTCAGCATCAATTGACGGGATTAATTCTTCTCTATTGGATATTTATAATAAAAACAAATCTCTTTTTGAATCAGATCCTTATTCGGATATGATTCAAAAAAAACAGTTTGAAGACATGGAAGAATCATGGAAGAATATTTCTTCTTCCGGTTATGATGCTTATCATCAAAGTGTCAGAGATTACTGGTCTCGTATCGGAGATACATCAAATCTGATTCTTGATCCGGATCTTGACAGTTATTATTTGATGGATTTTACTTTGCTCCGTGTTCCTGAATCGCTGACTCTCCTTGATTCGGCATATAGCCTCATCAGCGGAATTGCTTCTGATAATCTTTCAGAAAAACAGAAAATAGATCTTACTGTTCTAAACGGGTTGATTGATTCTAATGTGGAAAATTCAAATAAAAGTTTTTTAGTATCATATGAAAATGATTCATCTGAAGGAAAAATAATTAAACCGAAACTCGAACCGCTCATAACAGAACGCAATCAGGTATTTTCAGAAATTTCAGCGTTTATTTCGAAATCGGTATCGACTGGAATTTTAAGCGCCAATGACCGTTCCAGTTTAAAGAAAAAAATCGAATCCGGATATTCAGCACAGTTCGCGCTTTATGATTCATCACTCGATATGCTTGATTTACTTCTCAAGGCAAGAGTCTCCCGTTTTGAAAAAAGCAAAATGATAACGCTTTCGGTTGTTTCTGTATTTATACTGATTTCACTTTTTTCCATCATATATCTTGTCAGATCGGTTAATAATTCAGTAAATGCTTCACGGGATATTGCTGAAAAACTTTCCGGCGGCGATTTGACTGTTGATTCTGGAATACGTATCGGTCGCGATGAACTCGGCCGTATAATAGAGGCTATGCTTTTTTTTGCGGCAAAGATTCGATCGGCAATTAAAGATGTTTTCCGGGCTTCCGAGAATCTCAAAAAATCTTCAAATGATCTTTCTATTATGATTGAAGAATTTCATGACGATGCAAAAGAACAGGCTGCATCGCTTGAAGAAATTTCAGCGACAATCGAAGAAATTCTGACTGGTATGGACTCTCTTTCTTTGAGTGCGGAAGATCAGCGTTCAAATATGCTTTCTCTTCATTCGAAAATGTCAGATCTTTCGGATACTGTCGGTGTGATGGATAATTCGGTTTCATCAACAAAATTTATTACAGATTCATTATCCGAGAAGACGCTTTCGGGCAAAAAGAGTCTCGAAAAAATTACAGATCGAATTTCCAAAATACACAACAGCTCATCTCAGATGAAGGGGGTAGTTGATATTATTAATGACATCTCTGAACAGATAAATCTTTTATCACTCAATGCGTCTATTGAAGCCGCGAGAGCGGGAGAATCCGGTAAAGGTTTTGCCGTTGTTGCCGAAGAAATTTCCAAACTTGCTGATCAAACCGCTTCAAGTATAAAAACCATATCGGATTTAATTTCTTTTAATGACAGGGAAATTAAAGGCGGACTTATTGAAATTGAAGAAAACAACAGATTATTCGGAGAAATAATATCCGGCATTCAGAGCATTGTGAAATCTATTGATTCCTTATCGGACAATCTTTTTGTTCAAAGATCAAAAAATACTGCGATATGGACAGAATATGAGGATGTTCAAAGCGAATACACTCTGATAAAAAATTCAATCGAGGAACTAAATAATACGTTTGAATCCGCAGTACAGTCAGTAAACATGCTCAATGACGTTCTTCAGCGTAATGCAGCGAAATATGAAATGCTGACCGGTCAGGCAGTTCTTTCCAGCGAAACCGCTGTTTCGCTGGCCGAAAGCGTCGCATTCTTCAAAACATAATTATAATAATAAATTCCCGGTATTACCGAATAGGCGCAGGAATCAAATTCATTGACTTGACATTTGAAGCATGGTGTCTTATTGGAAGTAATTCGGGGGTTTTATGAAAAAGAAAAATATTATTATATTTTATGCCTCGGTATTTGTTCTAATGTTTGTGCTTCGTTTCATTTACGGATATGCAAAATATTCGGATTCTTCTTATACGGTGTTTTCCGATAACGATGCTGTTATGGAATCTGTACGCAACTATGCGTCAGATAAAATCAAAGTTACAAAAGAGGGTCTGCCGCAGGGTTCACCTGCCAGTATCGACCAGAAATATGAAAAAATTGCGAATGTAAATTCTGTATCTTCAAAGTTTGAACAGGATGAGAAAAAGGTACGCGATTCAATAAAAAACTATAATGCAGTTATCCAGCTCGAGCAGAAAAACGGAAATCCCGGCAAGCGTGAGCTGAACCTCATTATCGGAGTTCAACCGGATAAATTCGAAACACTTTATGATGAAATTCTCAAAATCGGAAATATAACTTTCCGCAAAATAACCAAAACTGACAAGACGAATGATTTTCTCAAATTGAATGCTTCACAGACTTCTCTTGAAAAAATGCGTTCATCACTTCTTGAATTAAAAAACAAAAACGGAAATATTGACGAATTTATAAAGCTTCAGAACCGTATTCTTGAAGTTGAAAAAGAGCTTCAGACTCTGGGAGTTCAGCTTGGAAGCTATGATAATTTAAATGAATTCTGTACGGTAAAGTTTACCCTGAAAGAGAGCGGCAAAAAGGATATATCTTTTATTCAAAGGATTGTCGTTTCACTGGGATGGACAATAAAATACTATTTTGTATTTGTAATTTCAACATTTTTTGTTTTATTTTCTGCCGGTACTTTGATTTATATTAATAGCAGAATAAATTTTAAAAGATTTTTTAGAAAGTGATGTATTTTCAGGATTGCTTTCCTGAATAGTATTAAAAGACTCTTGACGGATATTTTCTGTGAGTTTTTATTTTGTTTAAAAGGGGGAAAAATGAAAAAAACATTCAGCATTTTGCTTTTTATTTTGTGTGCCGGCTGTGTTTCTAAGCCTGATACAATTGATGATTCGCTTTTGATTGAAAAAACACCGGAGCAGTCTAAAAAGATAGAGTCTCTTGAAGACAGTATTATCGAACAGAATAAGGTGCTTGAAAAATCAATTAATAATTTAAATATTTCTAAACAGGATCTCGTGAAGGAGAAGGGGGCTTTGTCAATTCTGGAGAAGGAAAAATCTCTGAACGAAGAAAAGCTGAAAGTTGCAAAAGCTTCTAAGGACGAGGATGCTGTTTCTTCTGCTCAGAATGAGCTCGCAATTACTGACTCAAAGATCAATAAACAGAAAGTGAAACTTGCATACTTCGATGCTTTGAATTCGCATAGAGATAATACCAATCGACTGGAATCCGCAAAGCTTAATGTTCTGGCAGCCGAGCTTAATTATGAAAAAGCGAAGATTGCAAGAGCTTATCAGGTTAAACAGCTTAAAAATAAAAATGATTCTGATGCTGACAAAAAGAAAGAAAAGTCATTTCTGGATAAATTCAAGAAAAATAAGGACGGTCTTATTGATGAAGAGGAATATAAAAAATATTTCGATTCTAAGAAAGATGATGTTCAGAACAGAACTGCTGATTTTAAAATATCTGAAGAAAAGATGAATAAAGCTAAAACAGCTTACGAAGATTCTGTTAAATAATAGTTTGTTTGTTAACTGCAAATTGACATGGGGGGATTCATGAAAAAAATGCTAATTGCTGCCGCTATTCTGATTCCGGTTTATGGATTTTCTTTGTTTAAGACGGATTCGGAGTACAATACACTATATAATCAGAAAGTTGCTCTGGAGCTTGAGATAAAGGCCTTAAAAAGACAGTTCGATAATCAAAGTGCCTCTCTTAACGGCAAAATTTCTTCTCTTCAAAATGAAATTGAATCATTGCAAAAAAAAATAGATTCACTTAATGATGAGATGCAGAAAAAAGATAAATCTGCTGACGAGAAATATCAGGCTCTATTAAAACAGAATGAAATACTGAAACAATCCGGAAGCGACAAGGAAAAGCAGCTTACTGAGGAGAATAAGAAAAATACCGACCAATATGAGGCAAAACTTGCAAAGCTTCTTGCCGAGCTTCATGATGAAAAGGAAAAAAATCTTCTGGCTGTAAGAGAAATTAAAGATGCCTATGAAAAGAAAATTTCTGCGTTAAACGAACAGGTTTCGGCGCTTAACAGAGATATGGCAGAAATAAAGGCTTTAAATAAGCAGCAGAAGGACGAACTTTCCAGGCTGGAAAATCAGGCTCTAGAACTAGAGAAACAGCTTCAGAATGAAATAGAAAAGGGCGAAATCCGTCTGAAAAGATATCATGATAAGCTCATTATAAATATTGACGATAAAATTTCCTTTGCTTCCGGTTCGGCTGATTTGAAACCTGAAATTCTTCCAGCATTGGATAAAATAAAAAAGATACTCTCGGACTATCCTGAATATCAGATAGTTGTGGAAGGGCATACTGATAATATTCCTATAAAGACGCAGAAATTCAGAAGTAACTGGCAGTTGTCGACAGAAAGAGCTCTTTCTGTTCTGGATTATCTTCTATCTAAAACAAAAATCGATCCGCGGCGTTTTTCTGCGGCCGGTTTTGCCGAACATAGTCCTATAATGCCGAATGATACGGCTGAAAACAGATCACTGAACAGGAGAGTTGATATTGTTGTTATACCGAGAGTTAAGGCAAAATAAAGTTCTTGAATTTTTAAGACCCAGCTGTCTTTTTGGACTCAAAGCTAATTTAAAGTAAAGAATCTGAGGTAAATATGAAAAAAAGAATTATTGCAGGAAACTGGAAAATGTATAAGACTTCTTCCGAAGCGAAAGATCTTGTTCATGGAATTTTGAACGGAATGAAGGAAATGAATCTTCCTGCTGACCGTGAAGTTCTGGTTTTTCCTCCGGTTATACACGTAAAAGAAGTTCACGAAATGGCTAAAGGATCTAAGCTTTCTGTCGGTGTTCAGAATATGTATTTTGAAGCAGAAGGAGCTTTTACCGGAGAAGTTTCTCCGAAAATGGTAAAAGATGCCGGAGCAAAATATATTCTTATCGGTCATTCGGAAAGAAGACATATTTTTAAAGAATCTGATGAGCTTTTGAATAAAAAAGTTAAAGCTGCTTATGAAAATGATCTTATCCCGATGCTTTGCATCGGCGAGCTTCTTGAAGAATACGAAGCAGGTAAAACTAATGAAGTTTGTAAAAAACAGCTTGTTGAAGGGTTGAAAGATATAACTTCAGATCAGGCTAAGAAATTAACAGTTGCATATGAGCCGGTCTGGGCAATCGGAACCGGAAAGGTAGCTACACCGGAAATAGCTGAATCTGTTCAGAAATATGTCCGTTCAGTACTTGCGGAAATGTTCGGTAAGGATATTGCAGATCTTATTCCTATCCTTTACGGCGGATCTGCAAAACCTGAGAATGCAGCGGGTCTTCTTTCACAGCCGAACGTTGACGGCTTGCTTATCGGCGGTGCTTGTCTTAAGGCTGATTCTTTTCTGGCTATTGCCAAACTATAATTGAGGTATCCCAATGGGTGTTTTAGCGACTATTCTGACTGTTTTCTTTGTTATTCTTTGTTTCTTTCTAGTAATTCTTGTTCTGCTTCAGTCGGATAAGAGTTCCGGAATGGGACTTCTCGGGGGATCCAGTCAATCAACTTTCGGGTCTTCTACGGCGGATGTAGTAACAAAAATCACATCTGTTATGGTGGCTCTTTTTTTTATTATCGGAATTGCTCTTGCTGTTCTAGAAACTGCGCAGATGCGCGAATTGAAAAAAGGTGTTAGCGGAAGTTCTTCCGAATTACGCCAGTCAGAACAGGCTCCGGCTAAAACCGAGCAGTAAAATAAACACCGCCTTCGGGCGGTATTTATTTTATGTAACAGAGCATATCTGTTTTTTACTCATAATAGACCTCAATTTTTTTATTTCGGTGAATTAGTTTGAAAGCGTGCTTTTTATGCAGATTCTCATCCAATATTTTACGGAAGTTTCTAGCGGCTTTTTTTCTATCAGCTGTCTCTTTCTCAGCTTATGCCGACAGTTTGATTTCCATTAAGCCGGACACTTTAACTTCTACACCCGAAGATGATACGAATAAGTCTGAAAGTACTGCCCAATCACTGAATCTTGATCTTCAGGCTCTTTACGGTCAGTATAATAGTATGTATTCTGCGGTTAACTTGGCGCAGGAACAGCGGAACTTTGTATATCTGCTCTCGTCTTCATTTAAAAGGTCTAATGACTACGGTTATGGTGAAGATATTTTCGTGAATTCGAGTTATTTCGAAAATAAGATTTCTTTTACAGGGAATCTTAATGTTACTCCTTTCATGAAGACGATTCTAGACGTATCGATAGATTCTGATTCTCATGGTATGTTTGCCAATCCGGATTTCAGCCGAGAAGAGAAAGAAAGGCTTGATTTATCTCTGAAGAATATTCACAAAATTTCCCCGAAGTTTGAAGTTTTTTATGCATTCGGCGGTGCATATTATTCTCATCAGTTATCCGGAAAAAGTATGGATGATGTGAGAACCCGTTTTTCAAGATATAATGGTGAAACCGGATGGGAATATATATGGTCTTCCAGCAACCGTCTCAGAGCAAAAGCTTCATATACCAAATATCATTATTCCATAGGAGATCAGGATGATTATTACTTCGCAAGAGGAGAAATAATTGATGATTTCTATATCACTAATAATTTTGCATTTTTGATAGGTTTGAATTTCGCTTATCATAAGAATTTCGGTATTCTCGGTCTTGAAGATATGCGTAAAACAGATATGGGTAATGATATTCCGATAATTCCCATCGGCGGAATTTCACTGAAAGGAATAAAATATTTTTCTGCGAGTCTTGAATACCGCTATGATATGGCTGAGTTTAAACCCGAAGAGTATTACTTTCCTCAGAAATATCTTTATCCGGCATATTATTTAATTCCTTCAAGAGTACATAGAATCTCAATTGATTCTGATTTTACAGTTGTTGATAGATTTTCTCTCAGGTTTGCAGGAGTTGTGAAAAAATCGGATAATTATGCAAATTACAAGCAGGTTTCTTTTTCTTCGGATGAAGCATCTCTTTTGACTGCAGAAACAGTTAAAGCCGATACAATAGACATTATCTCGGAAGCCAATCTTGTATTAGTCAAAGATTCATTTGATATATCCGCATCTTATACTAAGTTTTTATTCGATTCTGATAAAAATATAACTTATAAACCCGCCAATGATGTTAAGGTTTCTGCAAAATATTACGGATCATATTTTAATATAACCTGGATAAACAGATTTGTAGGTTCGCGGTATGTTGATCCTGAAGAAGAAGAGAAAATTAAACGTTTTGTACTTGGTTCGCTTTCGGTTCAATATAAGGCGAGCAAGTCCGTTTTCGCTGATTTGCTGATAGAAAATTTGTACAATAGAAAATATTATCTGCGTAAAGGTTATCCGGAATCGGGAGTAACTGCGCTTTTCGGTTTAAGAGTACTGATATAGTAGGTGTTTTATGGGTTCATTACTTTCAATATTTGATTTCATTCCGGCATGGGTTACCTTTTTGCCGATTGCCGTGTGTTCTGTGATACTTCTTGCTGTTGTAATTGAGCGTTTAATCTTTTTCAGGATTGCCCAGAGCACTCTGGCTTCGGATCTTGATAAATTTTTTGCGGCGCTTTCTACGGGCGGAAGAGAAAAGGCTCTCGGAGTTGCAGTTCAGTCAGGCAGCATAATAGTTAAATCGCTTTCGGTTTTTTTTCAAATACCTGACGGTCATGATCCTGCAGTCTATTTTCAGTTTGTCGCGGAAAAAACTCAGCGTAAAATTGAAAGATATATAGCGGTTGTTTCGACAATTGCGACAATATCCCCGATGTTCGGACTGCTTGGTACAATTACAGGTATGATGAAATCTTTCGGTGCGTTATCGAAAAGCGGAGCTTCTTCTCAGGAACTTCTTGCTGCAGGAATAGCGGAGGCGCTTTTAACGACTGCTTTCGGGCTTATTGTTGCAATTCCGGCATTGATTTTTCATAATTATTTGATTTCAAAAAGCTCCGCTCTCGTGAAAGAACTTGAAATAAATGCAAACAGGCTTATGCAGAATGAGTGATAAAATAAAACTTACTTCGCGCAGAGAGTATAAATCGCTGATTGATATAACACCTATGATAGATTTGGTGTTTCTTCTTGTTATTTTTTTCATGGTTACGTCCAGTCTTGGAAAGATTTCTTCAATCAATGTTAATCTTCCGCGTGCAGATAAAAGTGATGAAAATATAACCGGCGAGGCTGTTGTGAGCATCAATAAAGATAATGAGATATTTTTTAATGATGTAAAGGTTGATTCTGCCAGGATCATGGAAGAAGCCGGAAAACTTGCAGACTTCAAGGGAAAAATTATAATCAGAGCTGACAAAGAAGCGAATTATGAGTCAGTAGTTTCAGTTATAGATGCACTCAACAAGAAAGGGATTAAAAATTTCGTTCTCGCCGCCGTAAAGAACTGATCTGACTCTTTATGCTAAATTCTTGACAGCATTTCCTCTTAAATATACTTATGACGGTTTACTGAAAAATAACGGATTTGGTTGATTTATAAGATGAAATTTTTTAAGGCTCTTCCTCCGGCGGCATTTTTAGCGCTTCTGATATTGAGTTTTCTTTTTTTTAAAGAATCCGGATATACTATTCCCTCAGAATATGAAGATAAAATAATAAAAAGAATTGAGTTTGTCGGTGTTTCAGAACTGGAAGACGGAACGATTGAGTATGGCCAGGTATATGACAAATCGTATGATGATCTTCTTGAATTTTGCTCGAGTTATGTCGGTGAACCTCTTAAGTCGGATACTATTCAGGCAGATATAAAAGCATTGGTAAAAAATGCCAACATGATGGATGTTAAAGTTTATGTGTCAGAGTACGACGGCGGTGTAATAGTAAAGTATTATTGCAAAGAAGGTCCTACTGTCGGGCAGATTGAGTTTCGCGGAAGTGAAAAAATCAAGACCGATGATATTCTTGTTAAACTGCCTTTCCGCGAATCCGAGCCTTTTCAGCAGAGTCTTGTTGAAGCAGGGTCGAGCATCATTCTGAATCATCTGATACAGGAGAAAGGTGCATTTAATGCAACTGTCCGTTACGAAATAAAAAGACTGGAAGGTAAAAGAAATTCCAAGAAAATAATCTATTTTATAGACGATGGCGAGGAAGTTAATGTCGGACGTATAACTCTCTTGGGTATAAATAAGATTTACGATCATCAATTGCGTTCAATGATGCAGACAAAGTCGAAGAGTCTTTTGAATTCAGGGGAATTTAAGAGAGATCAATTCGAACAGGATAAAATGAGGCTTATTTACTTCTATAGATCTCTGGGATATCTTGATGCCGATATAGTAGAGGAAAATACACGTCTTGAATGGAAAAATCCTGAAATCACAGAAGATAGAGAGCTTTACATTACGTTAAAATTTAAAGAAGGCGAAAGATATTATTTCGAAGGCTATAGTCTTGAAGGCAATGTCCTTGTTCCTACTGAAAAAATTACTTCACAGTTTTCTTTGAAGAAAGAAAAAGATCCTTCAGATGCTCTTGCCGACAAAATCCGCGGTTTATCAGGGGATTTGACTGATGATGATGTTGTATTTGATGAAATGAAATTTCAACAAGACAGATCTGTTATCAGTTACGAATATTCCATAATAGGACATGTTTTTGCCCGTGTTGTTCCTGTAAAAACAGTCATTGAACGCGAGAAGAAAATCGGAAATAAGACAGTAAAGAGAAAATATGTTTCTTATAACTTTAAGATTTTTGAGGGAAAACCTGTCGATGTCGAAAACATAATTATAAAAGGAAATAAAAAGACAAAAGAGAAAATTATACGACGTCAGATTCTTGTTAAAGAAGGCAAAAAATATAATCAGAAATATCTTGATATATCACGTGAAAGAATTTATTCGATGGGCTTTTTTAAAGAAGTCAATGTTGATATACGTCCGGGAAGCAGTGATGAGAAAGTAAATCTTATATTTACTGTTCTGGAACAGCCTACTGGAAATATCAATATGGGCGGTGGAATCGGAAGCAGTACAGGATTTGCGATAACCGCTGCTGTTGCAGAGAACAACTTCAGGGGTCTTGCTCAGAAAGTTGAGATAAAGGTCGAATATGGAGCAGAAAGAATATCTTCATCACTTTCTTATTCGGATCCTTATGTATTCGATTCACCTGTCGGGTTCAACGCTTCGGTTTTTTATAGCTTATATCAGGTAGATTCATCTACTCCTTACTTTGATGATTTGGATGATAATGATGAGTACCGTCAGCGCTCTTTTGGTTATAGTACCGGACTATCTTATAGTTTTATGATTTATAACGGAGTTGGTATTCGCTGGAGGCATTCATTTAAGAAAATAACTGATGCTGCTGGCAACTGTTCAGATGAAACGTTCAAGATTAAAGCTCTTGGTATTCAGGAAAAACGTGTTATCAGTCTTAATCTGTATCACAATTCTACAGACCACTCTCTTTTGACGACAAAGGGTTTAAATCTTGATTTTGAGACTATGTTCGTCGGAGGTGATTTTTTAGGCGGTCAGGATCACTATATCGAACAGATAGTTTCCGCGGCATGGTATTATTCGCCTTTTTCACTTCCATATCTTCCGAAAAATAAATGTGTAATTGAGTTGAGAGCTAGCGGGGATTTTATTTCTCCTCCATTAAATAAATCAAAAGTCTCTCAACGGCAGGATAATACAAAAAATCCATGGCTTGAAGAGGATGATCGTCTTGAAATAGGGGGTCCTGAAACTGTCAGAGGATGGGATTATGATGACAGTAAACTTCCGGACTCATGGAATGACGGATTATACCACAGGCTTCAATATGGTGCAGAATTGCGTATTCCGCTGCTTTTTGAATATGTCTGGACGGCAATATTTTTTGATGCAGGTTCTTTGTGGAGTGATTCGCGCTGGGAAAGATATGCGGATAAAGATTTTGCAGCAACTATGGCTGAAGACCGTGCTAATGGTGAACTTTATAATTTGGGTGAAATCGGCGACATAAATGCAATGAAGTATTTCAGATATTCATGGGGATTCGGTGTGAGAATCCAGATGGCGATGATGCCTTTGCGTTTTTGGTGGGGTCAGAAACTTCAATGGGACGGGATTAAACAGGGAGGCTTTTCTCGTGTCGACAAGAAGTTCTCTTTTCAGTTTACCATCGGAGATATCAGATTTTAGAATATAAAGAAATATTATTGACAGTAAAGCTTTTTAAACTATTTTGCGATGTAATCAATTAAACGGAGAAATTTATGCTTTTTGAAAATTTGTATGCACAGTCCCAGCCTGCTGCGGCAGGCGGTTCGCTTGTAAGTTTTATTATTCCAATGGTTCTGATGATGGTAGTTTTCTACTTTCTTCTAATTCGTCCGCAGCAGAAGAAAGAAAAACAGAGAATTAAAATGATTGATTCTCTTCAGAAAGGAGACAGAGTTTTGACTGTCGGCGGCATCTACGGCGTTGTCAGCGCCATGAAGCCCGAAGAAGCAATTGTTGTTTTGAAAATTTCGGATAATACCAAGATCGAAGTTACAAAAGCTTCTATTCAGCAGAAACTTGTTTAGGTAGTATTATGAAAAAATTATTTCTTTTGTCTTCCTTATGTGTTTTTTCGTTTCTTTCGGCTCAGGATGCCGTAGAATCTCCTGTTCAGACGGAGCCAGAGGCTGCTGTTACTCAAGCAGCAGAAAAACCCGTTGAGCCTGTGAAAAAGACAAAAACGGCAAAAGAGACTAAATCAGCTCCTGTTCAAGTAAACGCTTCTGATAATTTTCAATTGCTGGATATTTCAAGCGATGATTTTTTATCGAAAAGAATTCCGGATATTAAAATCGATCCGGCAAAAATGAGTGAAGCAAAGGAAACTGAGCAGGCAAAAGAAGAATTGACTTCGGGCGATAATGCAGCAGGTGAAGGAAAAGCTACTTTGTGGCTTCTTCCTTATATTAAGCCGATTGCTATTGTTGCTGCAATTTTTCTTATAGCTGTTATTATTAAGCTTAAGGATAGAAAAAAGAAACATAAAGTATTCAGAGTCAGGAACAGATAAGAGGAATAAATGAAATCTAAAATTTTAGTAAGACTTTTTGTTATACTTGCGATATGCTCGCTGTGCGCTGTTTTTCTTCTTCCGACATTCGGAGAGCGTACGCTTAAAGTTTCAATGAAAAAGGGTGTTTCTTCTGAACAGATCGATAATTTGAAACACAGATTTTCCGGAAAAGAAATTGTTTCTTCTTCGGATTCAGAAATAGTATTCAGAGGCTATGGAATTACAGATGCCAAGATGAATGAGGTTAGAGCACTTCCTTTTATCGAAGACGCCGTATTCAGCAAACACTGGGCCGAAAAATATTTTCTCGCAAAAAAAATAAATCTCGGTCTTGACCTGCAGGGCGGTATGAGTCTTGTTCTTGAAGCCGATTATGCACGTATGGAAGAAAAAGCTAAACGTAAGTTTACTGATGATGACAAAAAGGCTGCGGTTGAGCAGGCGCTTGAAAAAATAAGCGGCAGAATAAATCAGTTTGGAGTTTCTGAAACTTCCGTCAGAATGAAAGGTGTTGATTCGATTGAGATTCAGCTTCCCGGAGTTAAAGATCCTAAAATGGTTAAGGCTACTATCGGAACTACCGGACGTGTAGAATACCGTATAGTTAATGATGAATTTTCCGCTCAGGCTGCAGCCAAGCTTAAGGAAAAGAACATTGAAATTCCTAAACTTGATACAGACCAGAAGCTTCTTCTTGCGGATTTGTCTAAAGAAATTAACATTCCTGCAGATATGGAACTTCTTTTTCTTTTTGACCGTGATCGTGTAACTAATGAAATAATCCCAATTACTCCGCTTGCTCTTGTAAAAGAAGTTTCGTTAGAGGGTGGTGATATTGCAAAAGCTTCGGTCGGCACAGACAGTATGGGCAGATATACTGTAGATTTCAGTCTTCATGCTGAAGGTGCTAAAAAATTCGCTGAAGTAACTTCCAAGAAAAATATCGGCAAACGTCTTGCCATTATAATAGATAATATGATCAAGTCGGCACCGACAATTCAGACTCAGATTTCTGACGGGCGGGCGAATATCACAGGTAATTTTACTTTCGACGAAGCAAATCTTCTGACTAAAGTTATTAACGAGGGAGCTCTTCCTGTTGATTTAAAGATTGCCGAAGAAAGAACTGTCGGTCCTTCACTCGGTCAGGATTCAATAGATGCCGGAATGCGCGCTTTGATGGTCGGCGCTTGTGCTGTTATTCTATTCATGCTGATTTATTACAAAGGTTCAGGAATTATTGCAAATATCTGTCTCGTCATGAACATGATGATTCTTCTTGCTCTTCTTTCGATGATGGGATTCACCATAACCCTTCCGGGTATAGCCGGTCTGATCCTGACCATCGGTATGGCGGTTGACGCGAATGTAATCATTTATGAGCGAATAAAAGAAGAACTTCGTCATGGTAAGACTCCGCGTGCGGCAGTTGATGCCGGTTTCGACAGAGCTTTCTGGACGATTTTTGACTCTAATATAACGACTCTTCTCGCGGCACTTATTCTTTCAAGAATAGGTTCGGGTCCTATAAAAGGATTTGCAGTCACTTTGAGCGTAGGTATTATTTCGAGTATGATCGCTGCATTGTTCGTATCGAAGATGATATTCCATATCATTGTCAACTCTAAGAAAAACATGAAATCTCTAAGTATATAAGGAGAACTAAGTGGAAAAGGTTATTAAGTTTACCAAATATAGAAAGTTTGCATACATGTTCTCCGCACTGCTGTTTCTTTCTTTCATTGCCATTACGTACATGAAAGGCGGTATGGTCTGGGGAATTGATTTTCTCGGCGGAGCAAAAGTAACAGTGCGTTTTGCTAAAGACGTTACACTGACTGATATAAAAAATTCTCTTTCAGAAAACGGAATCAACGCTTCTGTTCAGAAGGTTGGTGACGAAGAAAGAAATGAGTATCTTATTTATTCAAAACTGCTTGATCGTCCTGTATATGATTTTATGGGAAGCGAGTTTTCAGGTTCATATACAGCGGAAGAGCTTGTTAAATCGATTGTAAATGATAAATATGATATTGCTTCCCCTGTTGAAGCTGAAGGCGGATTGAATTCAGTTAAATGGCTGAATGAGCTTCTTGTTAATCCGAATTTTTATAAAAGCTGGATAACTGTTAAGGGGATAAAACTTGAAGGAGAAATGGCTGCTACTGTAGCAGAGATAGAAAAGCTTTCAGATTTCTCAACAAATCTTGCTTCGGCAGAAAAGCTAATCAAACTTAACCGTTCTATTCTTGAGAAAACATATCCTGATAAAACACCTAAGAGTGAAGTAAATAATGGTTCTTCGGACAGAACTCATGCTTTGATATGGAGAATTGTAAGTTTTAAATTTTCCGGTGCTGAAGAACTTGCTGTCGAAACTGTCGGTCCTTCGATCGGTGATTATTTAAGAAAATCAGCTCTCAAACTTGGTTTGATGGCGATGATTATGATGACTATCTATCTTGCTTTCCGTTTTGAGTTTAAGTTTTCAGTCGGAGCAATGGTAGCTCTGATTCATGACGTTACTCTTTCATTTCTTCTTTGCGGTGTACTCGGAATTGAAATGGATGTACCGGTTATCGCGGCACTATTGACAATATTCGGGTATTCAGTAAATGACACCATTGTCGTATTTGACCGAATACGTGAAAACATGGCAGTAAAACATTCCGTAAAATTTTCGCACGTGGTAGATATGGCTATTTCTCAGACATTGTCCAGAACGATTTTAACGTCTGCTACAACACTTTTTTCGGTTCTCGCGATTCTAGTTTTCGGCGGAGATACGATAAGAAATTTTGCGATTGTACTCCTTTTCGGTATTTCAATCGGTACTTATTCTTCAATATTTGTTGCGTCACCTGTTATTCTAGCCTGGGAAAAGTACATTAAGAAAAATAAAGAAGTTTGTTGATAGTGAATTAAATATTTTAAAAAGGTCACTCATTACGGGTGGCCTTTTTTTTGCGGAGGAATTTTGTCTAGATATAACAGCAGTTTTATGCGGAAAGCTTTTGAAGCAGCTTTTTCAAGATGCGGTTATACATCTCCGAATCCTCCCGTCGGTGCAGTAGTAGTAAAAGACGGCAGAATCATTTCCTCCGGCGGAACCCAGGTCTGCGGAGGAGATCATGCAGAAGTATGTGCAATTAATTCTGCTGGCGAAGATTCTTTCTGTTCAGAATTATACGTGACTCTGGAGCCTTGTTCTCATCACGGTAAAACTCCGCCGTGTACTGATAAAATTATTTCTTCCGGGATTAAACGGGTATATCTGCCGATACTTGACTGTAATCCCAAGGTCAGCGGAAACGGTGTACGTATTCTCAAAGAAAATGGCATTGACGTTGTAATTGCCGAGGATTTTAAGGATTACGCGATTGATATGTATCGTCCTTTTTTTACGTTAATTGAAAGCAAAAGATCATATCTTATTCATAAATCTGCAGTCACCCTTGACGGTTATATCGCTGATGCAGACGGTTCTTCAAAATGGATATCCAACGAAATTTCAAGATATATTTCACACCGTCTTCGCGCTTTGAATGATGCAGTTATAATCGGCAAAAACACTTTGCTTGCAGATAATCCTTCTCTGGATGTTAGACTGAATGATTTTAATATTAGCGGATTTGATTTTAAAAATGTGTTATTTTCGGGTTATCAAAGCGGAATTCTTTCTAATCTTTTTTCCCGGAATGAGCTTTGTTCTTCTCAGCCGCTTCGTGTAGTTGTCGGTTATTCAGAAAAATATAATAGAAACATGAATTTCTTCAGAGATAACAATTATATTATTTATGAAACCAAGGAATACGATACTGAATTATTTTCAGAATTTTTAAAACTCGGTAAAATACGAATTTTATCAGAGAAAAGTTTTTTTGAAAATGTACTTTCTGATCTTGCTTCAATTGACGTTATGAGTGCAATGCTTGAAGGCGGAGGGCATGTTTCGGGCGGATTTTTAAATGAAGATGTTATAGATGAAGAATATTTGTTTATTGCGCCTAAAATATTTATAGACGGAAAAAAAGCTTTTGCAGGTTCAATACCGTTTAATAATCAAACATGTAAAAAGCTTTTTGATATATCATCATGTTCATTGAATGATGATTTATTGTATCATGCTTATTATAGAAAGAGGTCTGATGTTTACAGGAATTATTGAAGAGTGTGCAAAAGTTTCATCAATCGTTTCTTCCGGCAGTGGAATAACTATCGGAATTGATTCATGTATTGTAACATCTTCATTAAAAACTGGAGATTCTGTTGCACTTAACGGAGTATGTCAGACAATTACAAGCAGCACTGATAAATATTTTGAAGTATTCGCCTCACGGATAACAATTTCTCTGACAACGCTCGGAAAATTTAAAATCGGTGATAATATAAATCTTGAACGAGCTATACTTGCCAATTCTCGTTTCGGAGGTCACATCGTGTCCGGTCATGCTGACGGAACAGGAATGATTAAGAATTTAGTTTCTGATGCCTCAGGTCTTTCTGTGAATATTTCAGTTCCTCGCGAATTGATTTCTATGATGATACCAAAAGGTTCGGTAACTGTTGACGGAATTTCTCTTACAATAGTTTCTGTAAAAGGAAATGAGTTTACTCTTTATATTATACCCGAGACGATGAAAAACACCAATATACCTTCATGGAAAGTCGGAACATCGGTAAATATTGAAACCGATATTATTGGAAAATATATCAAAAAATTCGTATCTTCCGATAGTTCAGAAAGTCTTGAAGATTCTCTTCGAGAAAACGGGTTTATGTGATTACCACTTTATTTCCGGATGCATCTTTGAAAGAGTTTCGGCATCTGTTATATTGAAAAATCTGTCTATAAATGCAAGTTTAAAGATGTGCCTTATGCTTTGATTCATATTATAAAGATGTATTTCTATCTTTGAGTTTTTGGCAGTATTCATAAATTTTACCAAAGCCCCGACTGCCGATGAATCAATATATTCTGTTTCGGTGAGGTCGACTCCTATTACTGAAACATTCAATCCGATAAGTTTCATGTATTCTGTTTCAAATCTCGGAACTTCATCAATAATAAATTTGCCCTTTATCTGAATTTTCGAGACAAGGCCTGATTTTTCAGAAGTGATTTCAATCATTCG
>ENA-UPTA01002769-UPTA01002769.1-activated-sludge-metagenome-genome-assembly--contig:-NODE-2769-length-17789-cov-5.618586_pt1 | contig 17789 bp, 15 predicted proteins | sample MGYA00238184_ERZ773361 | MGnify/ENA primary metagenome ERZ773361 (study PRJEB29100, sample SAMN05720205) | activated sludge metagenome | isolation source: anaerobic digester from wastewater...
TGGCGGCCTTTTTGTTGACACAAGGGGTTGCTGATGCCGGGGACGCCAGTTTCCTCAAACAAAAGGCTCTGTCTTTCGTTCATGCATTGTTCAAAAGTTCCACAGCCGCGTCCAGGAATCTGTCAAAAGAAACGTTGCTCAACGGCACCGAAAGGCAGGACGGATTCTGCAAACTCGTTAAGGATTCGGTATTTATGGATGTCCTGATACCTTTTGTTGCCGGGAAAGACGTATGGACCGCCGGAACGGAAAAACAGAAAAGCGATTTTACCCTGGCTGCCTATTCAAATTTATCCATTTTTATTGCATTGGCCTTTCAGAATTACACCCAGGGTGATCCGCCCGACTTTTTCATTGCCGAAGACCATTGCTCGGATAAGACCATTGCGGTGAAGGTGGCTCTTCCCAACGACAAAACCGATCTCATCATTAAACTCAAGCATTCAGGTAATGGTAATTTGAAAGTGTACGATTCCGTCGTCAATGGAATCAGCACCATGCAGAACAAGAAAGCGGATTTTGCCTGTGCGTCCCAGGGCTCGTTGGAGACCTTAACGGCACGAATCAGTACGGCTAACAAGCGGTCCGGATACGGTGAATGCCGGGTCGATCAAATTTTATCGCAGGAGAAACTGGCCGTCCGGGACGACCCCGGCCTGATCAATTGATTGACCCCTGGGGCCGGCTTGAACGATTGGACAGGGACGGCGGCCCAGGGTCGGGAAACATTTTCCCCAGGATTTCCAGAATCGTCATGGTATCCGAACTGATCAGTTCACCATCCTGGTTAATCAGGATCATGGCGGGTACGCCCATGACGCCGTAAGCCATGCCGACGCTGCCGTCTTCATCCAGCAGGATCCGGTAGGGAATTTGATTGTTCTTTGCAAATTCCCTGACTCTCGCCAGAGGTTCCTGAATATTCACATTAACCATGACCAGGCCCCGTTTCCCGTAGACTTGATAAAGTTCCCGGTAGGCGGGGATGAGTTCACGACAGGATGGACACCAGGTTGTCGTAAAGATCATCAGGACCGTTTTGCCGCGTTCAGCTTTAAGATGGAATGCTTGGCCATTTAAATCCCGAAGGTTGAAATCGGGGGCTACCCCTTCCTCCTGCTGGTCGATTTCCCGGCCGGGACTGCAGGAAATCACGAGGAAAAACAGCAGGATCATGGTGCAAAGCATTCGGCCCAGATGCCCGTCTTTCCGGCGAGACTTTCTGAATATGCTGATCTGATGTAATATAGTGCTCATGATTTTCTCTTACAACCAAAGCGTTCCGGCAAGAATCAGGAAGTATTCACCGATCCCGATCATCATCCATCCGAAAAGGTGGCTTACCCGGACCATCCAGGGGCCGGATTTGGGGAGGCGTGTCAGAAAAGCGGTAAAGGTGCCGACCAGAATCAGTAGCGTGCCGATACCCAGGGAAAACAGGAACAAGAGCGCCATCCCGAACACAGGATTCTGGCGGCTGGCAACGTAGGTGAGGAGCACCGTGAGGACCGGCGTGGTGCAGGGGCCCAGGACAAATCCCGACAGAACACCGATAAGAAAGCTGCTGAGGCAGCCTTCTGTTTTTTTCCGGGTCTGGAAGCGGGAAATTGCCTCCGGTGTGTACAGGCGTAAACTGAACACTTCCAGCATCGATAAACCCATCAGGATGCAGACATTGGCCATGATGATGTAAGTCCATGGATTCGCCTGGATCTGGCCGAACAGTCTGCCTGATAAAGCGGCAATGCCGCCCAGCAATGTGTAGGTCAGCGCAATACCCAGAACATAAAAGAGCGAAAGGAGAAAACTCCGGGTGCGTGTGTTGGCGCTCCGGGCGCCGATAAAGGCAACGGTTACCGGAATAACCGGATAAACGCATGGTGTAAATCCAACCAGCACCCCCCCTAAATAGGCGATCAGGGGCGCCAGATAGAAAGAATCCTTCAGGGTTAACGCCAGATTTTGAATCAGTGGATCAAACAAAAGTCATTCACCCGAAAATATTTAGATGCCATATTTCTTCATCCCGCCGGACTCCAAGACAAGCATATCGTGATATCCGGCGGCATATTTGAAGGAAACCTTTCATAGATTCAATCCTTTGTCAAGGTGCGTCCCAAAGTTACGGCAGCGCTTCCCGCCAGGACAGCCAATTCATGCCGAACGCTTCCGCCACCATGGGATGGGTGAGGGCGCCACCGGCGCAGTTGATTCCTCCGGAAAGGGCGGCATTCTCCAGGGCCGCTTTGCGAAGCCCCTTATTGGCGATCATGCGAATATACGGCAGGGTGGCGTTCGTGAGGGCAAAGGTGGAGGTCCGGGGGACGGAAGCCGGGATATTCGGAATCCCGCAGTGAATCACATCATGCACCATGTAAATCGGATCGGCATGGGTGGTCGGATGTGTTGTTGCCACCGATCCGCCCTGATCTACGGAGATATCGATGATGACCGAGCCCGGCTTCATGCGGGAAACCATGTCCCGGGTCACCAGAACCGGCGCTTTGGCGCCGGGAATCAGGACGGCTCCGATCAGGACGTCGGCGTATCCCGTGGCCTTTTCAATGGCGTAGGGATTGGAATAAACCGTAATCACATTGCCATGCAGTATATCGTCGATGTACCGCAGGCGTTCGTGATCGATATCCAGGATCGTAACGTGGGCCCCCTGGCCGCAGGCAACCTTGGCGGCGTTAAGGCCCGCCACGCCACCGCCGATGATGACCACCTCCGCCGGGGGCACACCGGGGACGCCGCTTAAGAGAACCCCCCGTCCGCCGTAGTCCTTTTCCAGAAAGCGCATGGCCATCTGGATCGACATCCGTCCGGCGACCTCGCTCATGGGGGTCAGAAGGGGCAGGCGTCCATCCGGGGTCTGGACGGTTTCATAGGCGATACCGGTGATTTTTCGGTCCAACAGAGCCCGGGTCAAGGGTTCGGATGACGCGAGGTGGAGGTAGGTGAAAAGCATCTGGCCTGCCCGGTAGGAATCCCATTCAGCTTCCAGGGGTTCTTTTACCTTGATGAGCAAATCCGCCTTGGCGTAGATTTCCCGACCCGGGAGGAGTTCCGCCCCTTCCCGGAGGTACTCTTCATTTGTAATGCCGCTGCCCTGACCACCGTCCGTCTCGACTAAAACCGTATGGCCGTCGAGCTTCAGGGTTTTGACTCCTGCGGGCGTCAGGGCAATGCGGTTCTCCCCTTCCTTGATTTCCTTCAAGACACCGATAACCATGGAAGCCTCCTTTGTTCATGACGTACCGATTCAACCCGCAAGGGGCGTAAAGGGTTATAATCCTTTAACATGATACATAAATTGGCCGAAAAAAATCATGCCTTCCGATTGCTTATTTTATCAGGCGGCGATACATTCCGCGAATGGCCAGGGGAAAGCACACCAGGGTTAATACGATCAGATACAGGAAACTCCCCCAGAACAGGTTTCCATAGACGCCATAGGAACAGGACCGGCACAGGTTTACCAGATGAGTCAAGGGTAAGACGAGGGCGAACTGTTGCGCCCAGACCGGCAGGTTTTCCAGGGGGAAGAAGGTGCCGCCAAAGAGGAACATGGGGGTGATAAAAAGAAAAATGGGGAGATTGAAAAGTTCGATGTTGGGGACAAAGGCTGTAAAAATCATCCCCATGGAGCCGAAAGCCAGCCCGCCCAGGAAGGCGACCCACAACAGAAGCAAGCCATCAGGATACCGGATTAAACCGAAACAACTGATGACGACCATCATCACCGCCGTAGCCAGGACCGCCTTGGTCGCGCCCCAGATCATTTCACCCGTAATGATCTCCTCCACCGTCAGCGGCGTGGCCATCATGGCGTCGAAGGTTTTCTGGTAATACATTCGGACGAAGGAAGCGTAGGTATTTTCGTAGAAGGCATTGCTCATGATGTTGATGGCGATCAGGGCCGGCGCGATGAAGAGGGTGTAGGAAATTTCCGTTCCTTCATACCGCAGGTAGCCGACCAGGAGGCTCATGCCGATCCCGAAGGCCAGCAGGTAAAAGAGCGGTTCCAGCAGCGGCGGGATGAAGCTTACCAGCCAGGTGCGGCGGTAAACGAGGAAATTGCGCTGCCAGACATGCAGGAATCGCCAGGAAATTCGCATCATTCGCGCAGCCCCCTCCCGGTCAGTTTCAGGAAAACATCCTCGAGCGTCGCCATGCGCATCAGACAGCCTTCCCGGCAGTAACGGGAACTGATTTCATGGTAAAGCTGGTCATGATGATTTCCGTAAATAATCAGCAGATGTCCCAGATCTTCGTAAGACAGACCTGCGGCCCGGACGTGTTTCCGGAGTTCCTCTTCCGGTTCGCTGACTTCGATTACATGCCGGCCGACATATTCGTGGATCAAGTCCACGGGTTTTCCTTCCACGAGGATTTTTCCCTGGTCCATGATCATCAATCGATCACAGAGTCGCGCCGCTTCATCCATGTAGTGCGTGGTCAAAAGCATGGTCATGCCTTTGGCGCGAAGTTCATTCAGACGTTCCCAGACCTGATGGCGGGACTGGGGGTCCAGGCCGCTGGTCGGTTCATCGAGGATCAGGAGGTCCGGTTCGTTAAGCAGCGCCCGGGCGATAATCAGGCGGCGCATCATCCCGCCGGAGAGTTCCATGACTTTCGCCTCCCGTCGTGTTTCCAGCGACATGAACTGAAGCAGATTTAAGGCCCGTTCCCGGGCGAGAGTGGGAGGAAGGGAAAAATAACGGGCATAGACTTCGAGATTCTGGAGAACCGTCAGATCGGGATCCAGGTTGTTCTCCTGAGGGCAGATACCGATCCGGGCCTTGATGGAGCGGTAATCCGTGCCGATATCCCGGCCGAATACCCGCAGGGTACCGCTGCTGACGGGAGATAACCCGTAAATCATCCGGATGGTGGAGGTCTTGCCTGCTCCGTTCGGTCCTAAAATACCGAAGCATTCTCCGGGGCGGACTTCAAAAGAGACACCGGCGACGGCTTCCAGTGAGCCGAAACGCTTTTTCAGTTCCCGGGCGTCGATGATGGACGTGACCGATTCCATGATCCGGATTTTTGAGTGGTTCCTTTTCATACTCGGTTCGCAATCATGGGGAATGACTCATGACGAAATTCCCTGACGGGGCAGGGTGAATTAATTTGGGAATTTTCAACAAATATATTTGACAGTCCTTTCCGACCCATCATATACTACGCGCCAATTCATGCAAAGCCGTTTTCTGCAGCAAACCAGAAGAAAAACGTTGATAAAGGCGAGGTTTACGATTTCATGCTGATCCGGCCCGGGATGGCCATCCAAATTTCCATGGTTCTGGATTCGGGGAAGACGATCTATCCCCGCGCCATGATTTATGACATACAGGACAAAAAAGTCATTTTCTCTCAGACGTCTCCCCCCCTGTTGAGATCCCATATTGGGCGTTACATGCTGCTTTCATCGGTACTGACTCAGGGTGGGAAGCCGCAGCGCTACGGTTTTCTGGCCCGGGTGACGGGATTTATCAAAGACTATGAAATTGCCTCCCAGGCCAAGGTCATGGCCGTTTCAGCCGATGTGAAGTCGGAATCCACTGAAGTCGATTTGCGCGAATCCTACCGGGTAAAACCTGCTGCCGATTGCGGCCTTCTGCTCGTGGTCAATAAGGAAGAATACCCGATTGTGGACATTTCCCTGGGGGGGGTTATTTTCAGTCAGCCTTTCTCCAAAATCAGCAGCAGCCCCACGGGTGAATTGCCCATGATTCTGGTGATCGACGAAGTGCCGATCAAACTGCTGGCCCGGGTGATCCGTGTCTTGGAAAAAGAGGATTACCGTTATGTCGCCTGCGCCTTCAATGGAGCCGACAAGGAGCTTCAAAGCCGGTTGGGTAAGAAAATCCTGGATATTGAACGCCAGCAACTCTCCTTGGGCCGGCTCTAACTTCCTAAGATCAAAGGGTCCGTATGATTGTATTTCAACCAAACGGCCGGCTTACCTTCTTCGCTTTCCGCAAAGTGATCAACCTGCGAGGTTCCCATTTATTTCGTTGACACGTTGTAAGGCTCTCCCTATAATCAAGCAACCGAAGGAAGTAGTTAAAAAAGATGGAGGCTGCTATCAGTCACGTTTGGTTCAATGAGAGTCAGTCGAAATCAGAACCGACGCTTCCGCCGTGGATGTTTCGGCACCCGGAGCTTATGCGGTCGATGGCGGCCGCAGATCATCTGGATCGGCAGAAGCTGGCCAATACCCTGAATTATCTACATTTCAAGGCCGATCCCATCTATGCTCTGCTCACACATCCCGAGTATGACGAGAGTGTCCTGATCGAGGTTCAGCCCGACCCCTGCCTGGGCAAGTTGCTGTATTGCCGCTGGGCTAAAACCTACGCCCTGTATAAACTTGAACATTACCGCTTGAAATATTTGATCCTGCCCCATGACCAATCATTCATTGTTGTACCCGGACGTCTGATGTCCAGGGATTGTGACGGGTTCACCCTCGAATTACCCGAAGCCGCACTCGTCGTCAGCAGACGCCAGTTCCCCAGGTATGGATGCCGCGACGTCAGGGTCGAATTATGGCAGGACGGGTTTCAGGCGGAAGGGGAAATGGTTGATTTCAGTCCTCAGGCTTTTCGATTAAGAGTGCAATCTGGCTCGGAATTTTCCTTTCATTGCTTCAATTCGGAGGCGCCGGCAACCGTTCGTCTGTCCAATCAGGGCGGCGTTTTCTATTCGGGTATTTGCCGCTGCAGCCGTGAGAAACCGGAGGGAAAAAGTCGCGAAATGGTTTTTGCGCCCATTGATAATTGCATCAAAAGATTCAAGGCCGGGGCGTTGCGCAATCCACGACGGAAAAGTTCCGCGCCCCTGTACGCGATTTTTGAACATCCTTTCATCAATAAACGTTTGCAACGGGAAATCGCCGATATTTCTACAACGGGTTTTTCCCTCTGCAATAAGCCCAGCGAATCGATTCTGATACCGGGGATGATCATTCCGGACATGATGATCACCTATGCGGGACTGATGAAATTACACTGCAAGGCGCAGGTGATTTACCGGAAAGATGAGCCGGAGCAGACGCGTTTCGGATTGGCGATTCTCGATATGGATTTGACCAGTTACAGCCACCTGAATCAGATCATCAACCATCTCCATGGTTCCGACTCCGGGATGACCAATGAGGTCAATTTAGAAGAGCTTTGGGAATTTTTCTTCGATACCGATTTCATTTATCCGCAGAAATATAAAAACATTCAGGCATTCAAGGAGCAGTTTCGGGATGTCTATCGGCGGCTTTATGAGGAAGCCCCGGAGATCGCCCGGCATTTTACATACCAGCGCGATGGGAAAATCTACGGCCATATTGCCATGTTGAGGGCCTACGAGCGCACCTGGATGGTCCACCACCATGCGGCCAGGCCGATAGGCGGGCGACCCATCGGCCTGGTCGTCTTGAAGCAGTTAATCTATTATTTGAAAGATCTGAATCGTCTGCCCTCGGCGAATATGGACTACGTCATCACCTATTTCCGCCCGGAAAACAAATTCCCGGCGCGGGTTTTCGGCGGGTTCACACGCGAGCATGACAATGCCCAGCACTGCTCCGTCGATCAGTTTGCTTATGTTACCTTTCCAGGGGAGAAAGCATTCGGCGATTTACCCGCGGGCTGGCGCTTAAGGGAATGTACGGCGGCGGATAAATGGGAATTCGAACAGTTCTACCGGAATCATTACGGTGGTCTCTTTGGAGCAATTATTGCGCATGACCGTCTGCAAAACGGGAGACCGGTTGAAGACATTTTTGCCGAATGCGGTTTTGTCCGCAAGTGGAAAATGTATGTGCTGACCCACCTGAATTATCCCAAAGCGTTTGTCATTGGCGAGGAATCGGATGTCGGGATTAATCTGTCCAATCTGCTGAACGGCTTCAAGATTTTCCTCATGGATCTCGACCTGGAGCCGGATATATTGTTTCGCGCCTTTTCTTCCGTCATGAACAAATTCCCGGTGGGTTCCGTTTCCCTATTAATTTGTCCCGCCGATTATGCCGATAAAGTCAAAGTGGCAGATGAGAATAAACAATATCTCCTGTGGATTCTGGACATGCAGTATGCGAATGAATACATAGAATTTTTAAGTAAGAGGTATCGGATAAGATATGATTAAGAGGAACCGATGCAAGAACCAAGACTTTACAACAGCAGAATAATAGGAACGTTTTTAGAGTATTTGCGAAATGTGCGCCCGGATGTGGACATCCAGGGTTTATTAAAAGACTCCCACATCACATCCTATGAGGTGGCAGACGAGGGACACTGGCTGACGCAACGGCAAGTGGACGATTTCCACGATGCGCTGATGAAACAAACCGGCGACCCGCTCATTTTTCGGGAGGCCGGTCGTTACATGGCCTCCTCCAAGTCCATTAATATCATCCGGCAGTTCATCTTCGGTTTTCTGACGCCGGTCCAAGCCTATAACATGCTGGGCAAGATCGCCTCTTATCTGAATCGGGGCGTCACCTTCCAGACCAAAAAGATAAGCCGCAACAAGGTTGAAATTATTATAAGACCGCTGGCAGGCGTGGCGGTTAAACCGTATCAGTGCGAAAATTTTAAGGGCAGTTTTGAGGCGGTGGCGCAATTATTCACGAATAAGCTTCCGACCCTGGAACATCCGGAATGTCTTCATCAGGGAGAAAACTGTTGCCGGTATCTCATCAGTTGGGAAGAGCCCGCTTTTCTGAGATGGCGTCCGATCCGCACCTATGCGGCGATGTTTCTGCTTGTGTCATTGGTGGTTTGTGGATTTAAACTCCCCATGATTCCGTTCCTCTCCACGGCGTTGGTGCTGGCCGCCTGTGTTTTCGGCATCGTGTATTATGATCAGTACCTGGAAAAGAAGGCCATGCAGACAATCATGGAAATTCAGGGCGATGCCGCCAATCGCCTCCTCGATCAGATCCGGATCAGCTACAACAACGCCCTGCTGGTTCAGGAAATCGGCCAGGCCGTGTCGAGCATGCTGGATATCGATGAACTGATCAAATTTGTCATGGAAACGTTGAAAAAGCGGCTTGATTTCGACCGGGGCATGATCATGCTGGCGAACCCGGAACGGACCAGGCTGGTCTATGCCAGCGGCTACGGTTATGCGCCCGAACTGGAGAAAATTCTCAAGCAGACGGAATTTCACTTGGATAATCCCCAATCCAAGGGTCCTTTCGTGCTGGCCTTCAACCAGCAGAAGTCTTTTTTAATCAGTGATATCAGTGAACTTCGCCAGGATATTTCCTCACATAGCCTGGATCTGGTGCAAAAATTAGGGGTCAATTCCTTCATCTGCGTGCCGATAGCCTGCAAAGGCGTATCCGAGGGTATCCTGGCCGTGGACAATTACCAGTCTCAAAGACCGCTGAACCAGCAGGAATTAAGCCTGCTGATGGGGATTGCGCCCCAGATCGGCATCAGCATCAACAACGCCAGAGCGCTGGGGCGAATTAAGGAGAGTGAGGAGCGCTTCCGGACCCTGAGTGAGAACTCTCCCGACGTCATTTTCACAACAGATCAGCATGGGCTTGTGTCTTATATCAACCCGGTGGCGGCAGACCTCCTGGGATGCACCGAGAATGACTTGACCGGACGTTATTTGACCGATTTCATGAAGCAGGAGGATGTGATCCCGTATCGGAGTCTCTTTCTGGCAGTCATGGACGGCAAAGGAACCCTTAAGAATCTCGAAATTAAACTCCAGCGACAAGACGGTTCTACACGTCTGTTTAATTTGAGCGGTGCGCCCAACTTCAATGCTGCGAATAAGATGACGGGCATGGTCGGCATCCTGAAGGATGTGACGGAGCAGCGTAAACTGGAGAAGCAGTTGCACCAGGCTTCGAAAATGAATGCGATCGGGACCCTGACCGGCGGCATTGCCCATGATTTCAACAACATCTTGCAGGCCATCATTTCTTATAATCAACTTTTGATGATTCAGAAGCAGGAATCGGATGCCGATTGGAAATATCTTGATAAAATGAAAGGATTGACCAAGCGGGCGACGGATCTGATCAACCAACTTCTGATCTTCAGCAGTAAAATGGAGAGTACCTTAACCGCCGTCGACCTCAATGAAGAAATTCGTAATTATTACAAGCTGCTTATACGTACCCTGCCCAAGACAATTCGCCTGCGGTTCGATCTGGCGGACGACCTGCTTCCGGTTAAAGGTGATGCGGCCCAGTTGGGCCAGATCATCATGAACCTGTCGGTCAATGCCAAAGACGCCATGCCCAATGGCGGGGAGCTTTGCATCAAAACGCGAAACGTGGCGTTTTCCGCCCCGGTATATCGGGAAAACGCGCAGATCAGGGAGGGAGAGTATGTTCAGATAACCATGTCCGATACGGGTTGCGGCATCGATCAGGAAAATCTCGAACATATCTTCGAGCCTTTCTTCACCACGAAAGATCAGGGAAAGGGAACGGGTATCGGTCTTTCGGTTGTTTACGGGATTATCAGAAATCACAACGGCTATATATTCTGCAGCAGTGAATTGGGGAAGGGGACCTCTTTTGATCTGTATTTACCGGCGCTGGATAAACCTTTGTCGGAATACGTACCACATCAGGAAATAACCGGTGATATGTCGACCGGCCATGAAACCATCCTGCTGGTCGATGATGAAAGTTCTCTTCTGGAAACCGGTCAGGAACTCCTGTCGTTCCTGGGGTACGAAGTGATCACGGCGGGTTCAGGAGAGGAGGCCCTGGAGGTGATCGCGCGTAAGAAAGAGCAGGTATCCCTGGTGATCCTGGATTTAATGATGCCGGGCATGAGCGGCGAGAAGTGTCTGCCTGAAATACTCAAAATCGTACCCACTATGAAGGTCATTGTCGCCAGTGGTTACACGGCGAGTTCCACTGCGGAAAAAATTGAAGAACAGGGCGCTGCGGCGTTCATCAAAAAACCCTACCAGTTGGATGATTTAAGTAAAATTATTCGGGATATTTTCGATCGGGATGTTTAATCGAGATCGGGCCGCTGTCCCTTACAAAGGATCAGGGGGGTGTAGGTAAAGCGTCGGGGATGAAGGAAAAATTGCTCAAATTCCTGCAGAAACGCGTCGGCTCCCCCTGGATAGTCCGCAAAAAGCCCTTCCAGTTTATTCATGCTGATCTTGACCTTCGTCAGCCAGTTGAAAACATCGGCTTCCTTCGCTTTCCCGTAAATCAGGTGATGGGCCATTAAAGTCACTTCAATATTTTGGAAGTGCAGGTCATACAGATAGGAATACAATTTCCGTCCGGCGAAGGTGTCAAAATTGAATGCCTCATCCAAAAAAGCCATCAGTTTCGGTAAGATATCGGTCATGTGGGGTGGGAGTTCGTAATGATTGAGGCAGTTGTAATCCAAATCGATCAGGCAAAGAAAACCGCCGGTTTGCAATAAGGGCTGGAGATTCCTCACAATGGAGAGACTTTCCCGGCGATAGTATTCCAGAACAAAACGGACCCAGACGATGTCGAATTGGCCGATGCCGGTGATGGGCGTGGTCAGATCGTGCATGATAAAATCGATACCCGGCTTATTCCCGAAGTGATTTTTTGCATAGGCGATCCGCTCGGGAGAATAATCGATACCGACGACCATCCCCCCCGGTTCCACCATTTCCAGCAGAATCGAAGCGGTTTTGCCGGATCCGCAACCCAGATCCAGAACCCGCATGCCGGGTTTGACACCGCACCAGGCGGCCTGTCGGCGAACTGCTTCCATGTCGGTTTTGACATCAAGGCGGATCGCTTCTCCAGGGTCTTCCATAAGATACGTTGCTGTGGAATCCATTTTCTTGATCACTCCGGTTAGTCACACTGGTTTGGTTTTGTTTGCCCGGACAAGGGTAAAATTCTGAAATCACGGTATGTTCTTATCACATTTTTCCCTGCCGTGATACACCGAAGCCCGCACCTTCCGGCAAAAAATATCATGGTTCTAAAGTCATTCCCATTTTCGTCCGGTCTTGACAGCTTAGATGTCGGATGGTACGAGTTCGGATATTCATAAAAGAAAGGATAAAAAAACATGAATTGCCCTCTATGTAATGTTATGCTGCAAATGTCCGAACGCCAGGGTGTGGAAATCGACTTTTGCCCAAAATGCCGGGGTGTGTGGCTGGATCGCGGCGAACTGGATAAAATTATCGAACGGGCGAATCAGGAGGTGAACGTCAAACCGCCTCAGTACGAGAAACGGGAAGGCGCTTATGATCGCCATCATGATAAGCACCACGATCATGACGATTACAAACACTATAAGAAAAAGAGTTTCCTCCACGATCTGTTCGACTGACGCCGAACCAGTCACAGGAATATCCGCCCTGCAGAGAGCAAGGACCGCATCAGTCGTCGACTGTCATGCGACTTTATGAATGATCCGGCGGGTCGCCTGTTATGGTTTGCCCGGGCGGGCCGCCGCCACGACTCTTTCCAGGGGCTTGATGGTACCGGGTTTCATCTGCTTCGTATAGATTTCTTTCCGGATAAAGGGAACCTTGGTAATCATGACCATGAAATTGGTTTTGACCTTGTCCCGGAAGGACCTTTCGGGGAAATCGTAAAAACCTTCCTTTTCAAAGTATTGATGATCCGACTGGAAGGGAAAGCGCATTGTTTCCCATATTTCGTCACGGAGGATTTTTCGCACGCCAACTTCCAGGTAGCTTTTAGGTTTTTGGAAGCCCTGTACGGCATAGCGGACCAATCGGTCCGCCATCAGGCTGATTAATTCATCTATATCGCCTGAATTTTCGTATTCATCGCTGACGATGCCGGCGAAATTGGCCTGTTGCACCTCTACATAGGCTTCCAAATACTGTCGCAGGTCGGGCAGATGGCCCAGGGGGCCGGAAACGAGAAATCCCATCTGTTTGCCCGTCATGCTGGGAATGTGGGTATTGAAAAAAGTGCGGTCGAAGAAACACTTCCACCGCGAAGAGAGAAAGCGGTCCTTTACGGTGCCGGCGAAAATGAGGACATCGGCAGGCCTGACCTTCTCATTGAAAAAATCGACGAACTTGTCCTTCCCCTCGTAAACACAGACATTGCTGTGGGCGCACTGGAGACAGCCGAGACACCCGCCCTTGATGTCCAGATAATTCAGATTGATGACTTCCGTGTATCCGAAAAAGGAATCCTGCAGGCGGGTGATCATCCAGTTCAGATTCTGCTGGTCCGGCTTGGCATCGGAAATGATGAGAATTTTTTTATCCCTTGTCGGCAGGAGATCCTTCACGAGAGACGGCCGGTACTCATAGGCATGTCCAACCACTGGGGCAAAGTTGCGGGGCGCCGGACTCTTCTTGCGGATGGACAGCAGAAAATACTTGGCAAAGAGAAAGAGCTGTTTGCGTTGTTCCTTCTTCAGCAGGTCATACATGGACGCGGAAAAGGAGCCCGTATATTTCATATGGAGATCGTCGCAGATGCCGTTCAGGTAATGGTGGGCCATCATATCGAGAATGTGGATGGAGGTGGTGAGGACGGCGGTGTGTTTATCCCGGAAGGCCTCCGCGACGTCTCTTTCCCGGATCAGTTCGATAAAGCGTTTGTACTGCGACGGCACAAGGAAATAGAAAATGGGAAACGCCCAGAGGATACCGTCGGCCTCCTTGACCACTTCGATGACCTCGTTGAAAGTCTGCTCATTCTTTTCCAGACGCTGAATTTTTTCGGAAATATCAATGTAGGTAAATCTGTGGCGGGAAAACCGCTTTTCGATGTACTGCACGTACTGCATGGTGACACTCTGGGGACCCTTGGGACTTCCGTTTAAAACCACAATCCTCATTCCATAAACCTCCTCAGCGACGTCAAATTTTATTGTGGCTCAAGGAAAAGCAAAACGGGCTTCGCATGACGAAATCCTTTTGCTGTTCTTTTCCAAAGTATTTATGATTTCTATCACATAATTCATGGCGGTGTCAGTCATTCTTGTGAAGAATATGTCGGATAACGTGATAGACATCTTTCCGACGCCGGCGATCCAACCAGAAGCTTGCCAGGGAACGAAAGTTTGGTTAAGATGCGACGTCATGAGCGAAACAAATCACAACCATTCCAGCGTGGAACCGGCAGTCCTCTTGCTGAAGCACGCCGGCCTGTTCACGAGGAATCTTTTACCGGGTCCCGTCCTGGATCTGGCCTGCGGTAACGGCCGTAACGGTATCTACCTGGCGACCCTGGGTATTCCCGTGGTGCTGTGCGACATATCGGATGCCGTTCTGTTGCGCGCCAGGGAATTGGCCGCTCTTAAAGGGGTATCGCCCCGTTTTATGGTGCTCGACCTGGAGAAAGCAGGCTTCCCAACTCTGGAAGAGTCTGCTTACGGGGGTTTCCTCGTTTTCCGTTATCTGCATCGTCCCCTGATGCCGGTTATCAAAAGAGCCGTTCAATCCGGCGGCGTCCTCGTTTACGAAACCTTTACGACCGATCAGGTCCGCTATGGCAAACCCACCAACCCCGACTTTCTGCTGAAACCCGGCGAGTTACGGCGATGGTTTTCCGACTGGGAGATTCTGTACGACTTTGAAGGCATTCAGCCGGATCCCGAACGTGCCGTGGCCCAGATCGTCTGTCGGAAACCCTGAGGCGTTTTTCCTCGTCGAACCTGCTGTGCTTTTTCCTCCCCTGCTCAGAAATTCCGGGACGCACCCCCGCCGCCGGACTGGCCGTCCTCAAACGGTGACGGTTCCACCGGCGCCGTTTCGGTGGCCGCCATGGTAACGCCGGGCATCACGGCGGCGCCTATTTCCGGAAGAGTCAATCCATATCGCTCCGGTTTCAAAATGCTTTCCACCGTAAAACCGCAACGTGCTTTATCCTCGCCTTTTGCGAGCCAGCGGATAATCAGAACGGCCGCCAGGATCAGCGTTATGCCGAAGATCATCGGGTCCCAGGCGTAATGTTCCAATCCCAGGTAATCCTTGTTGGTGGCCAGACTCAAGACCAGGGCAACCCCCGCCGCATTTATCAGCGCCCGCTTCCGGACCTGAATGCCGAAATACAATCCTAATGCGGGAATAAGAAAAGTCAGAATATAGCTAACCCAATAAAAGATGGGAGGAAAACCGGCATAAGGGATAAGATGGGGTGATGTCTGGTCGAACCAGGATTCCGCAACCGCAAAGATCCGCAGGTTTACCGTCAGATAAAGCCCCATAAAAAGGCAGGCTTGGATGATGCCTTTGCGCTTTTTCCGGAAGTCCGCCAGGGTGTCGGATTCGGTTTGCAAACTGATGAGAAACAGAAGACTGAGAAGCAAAAAAAGGAGGCTCCGTTCCCAAATCGGCGGCAGGGAAAACTGAAAGGGGAGAAAACCGAGAGCTACGATGCTGATCAGGGATGCGTACAAGAAACCAAAGCGGATGTAAAGCCAGAACGAGAAGAGGCAAACCAGTGATGCGGTCAGGAACATCATCAGATGCTCATCCGGATGTCCGGGCAAGGATAAAACAAGCAGGATTATGCCACCGCAGAAAAGACCGAGGCTCAGCAGGCCCAGGGCTTCCTCGATGCCGTGGCGGAAAACATGGTAGCGCCGTACCAGGTATTCCGCAAGAATGTAAAACAGAATGCTGAAAAGCAGGAACGTTAAGCCGATCGGCCCCTCATGGTCAATATCCATAAGCCAGATAACCAATCCGACCGCCGCCGTAAGGCAAATCCAGGTAAAGACAAAATATAGAATCCGGAAGAAGAGGGACGTTTCTGCGAGTTGGCTGGAGGTTCGTTCCTCAATGATTTTAAATTGGTTTTCCGATATTAACCCCGAGCGCTGCCAGGTTCTGGCCCGCCTCTGGATGAAGATGTTTTCTTCCTGTTCCGGTGTATAGAGGCAGATGTTCATGGTGCCTCCTTGAAGCGGCGCGAAGTTTTCACGATCAGCTGCACCGCGACCAGAGAAGAGACGATAAAATAGACGAAAATCCAACCGGTGGAATAAGCAGGCTTCAGCGTATCGATAACGAGATAACTCAATGCCACGTAACCATAAAGAACCGCATAGAGAAAATAGAGGAACGTCCGCCTTTGCAGGGCATAAGAGATGACGACGGCGCCGAGGACAACCAGACCGGCAAAATACAGGGAAAGAAATCCGTGGGCAAACACCCCCGACACGAGGGCAATAAACAGAAAATGGAGGGCGAAGTTGAGATAGATGTCAAGAAAGTGCTGTTTTATGCCGAGACGCCATAATGATAGGCCGGCGGCAAGGCTCAGGAGTCCGAAGGCGATGGCATAGAGGCGATGGTAATCCCAGAAGGAAAATCCCGCCCAGTTCAATTTGAACCCGAACCAGGCCGCCAGTGTACCGAGCGCCAGCGACAAGACCAGGCGGTTATCGAAACGATAGGCGAGGTAAAAGAACAGTGCAGCGGAAACCAGGAGATAGCCGTCCCAACTGCCACCCAGCAGGTGAAACTGTGTTTCAATATAGGCCATGTCCAGGGAGTAAAGGGAACAGCCGAGAAACAGGACATAGTCAAAGCCGATGTTAGGAGAGGGTACGGTATCGCGGCTGCAGGGTTGTCCCCGGTAAAAACAGTAACCCAGGGCGGCGGCAGCGCCCAGGGATAGGGTGCTGATGATGGCCATGTGCCCGAGTTCGGAAAGGTATGTTTTGATGGTCAATCCCGCACCCAGAATGACCAGTAGTACTCCGGCGTAAATCAGCCCCCGCAGTTCATAATGGAGAGAAAAGCGTTCTTTTTTGTGGATGGCAGACAGGACGTCAAGCTGTGCGGAGCTTAGAGTTCCCTCTGCATGCATCTGTCGAAGCAGTTGCAGGACCCCCATGTAACCCTTTCTCCAGGTTAGCGTTTGGATACTTCGGCAAGATCAATACATGATCCTTGCTTAAATGTCCAATTTCTTCTGCTTTGGCGGACAATCCAAGCCGTATACGGTGTCATGGCCGCGGCGGATTCAGTTATGGCGAACGTAAATCAGATCTTCCGTATTAAATCCCAAGCCGCCGGCCAGGGTTACCAGTTTATCCAACGTGTTTTTATCCAGCAGCTTTTCCCGAGCCAGAATCCACAGATAGGAGCGATTGGGACCGCAGACCAGGGTGTATCGGTAGTGATTCTGGTCGAGGGCGATGATGTTGTAGGCACCGTAAAAAGGACCGAAGAAGGAGACCTTCAGCCGCCCCTCATCTTTACTGCCGATAAAATAAGCTTTCCCCCGCGCTTCTTTCCATTTGCCTTTTTTCACATCATAGCCTCGATTGAGGACGTCGATTCCGCCGTCTTTGCGGAGGGTGTAGGTTGCCGACACATTGTTCAGGCCTCGCTCGAAGGAATGGTCCAACCGGGCGATTTCATACCAGACGCCGAGATAGCAATCTGCCTGGAAATTCCGGACTGCCCGGACACCATCGGGAATACCGGTGCAGCCGACAGTGAAAAGCACAAAAAGGGCATAGGCAAATCTTTTAATCTTCATTTCAATAACCACTGGTGAAAAAAAGCGGCGATGGCCCAGGTGGCAAAACTGGTAAGGAGCACCACCGGCAGCCCCCATTCTTTACGAAAGCCGATAAACGCAACGGCAAAAAAGAGCATCGTGGGAATGATTCCGAACAGGGCGCCTTTCGTATAGTCCTGCATGGCGGCAGAGTTGCCCCGCGTGTCACTGTAAAGCCACAGCATGACGATCAGACCCGTCAGGGGCATGACCGCGATGAGGCCCCCGAGGGACGGAAATTTCCGGCCAATGGCTACGGCCAGGAGAACGACCAGAAGCGTCA
>ENA-UPTA01002772-UPTA01002772.1-activated-sludge-metagenome-genome-assembly--contig:-NODE-2772-length-17766-cov-5.861781_pt1 | contig 17766 bp, 17 predicted proteins | sample MGYA00238184_ERZ773361 | MGnify/ENA primary metagenome ERZ773361 (study PRJEB29100, sample SAMN05720205) | activated sludge metagenome | isolation source: anaerobic digester from wastewater...
TATAAGGTTGAAGATCTTGATTTGGTTATTTTTACACAAGTGAGATTAGTAGATATTCAGAAATCAATGGAAGCTTTAGGACTTCCTATGGAGAAAACTCACTATATTATGCATAAGTATGGATACACAGGTTCTGCTTGTGCTTTTATGGCTTTAGATGATGCCATAAGAGAGGGAAAAATTAAAAAGGGCGATCTAATAGCTCTTTGCACTTCAGGTGTTGGATATGTGATGAGTTCAGCAATATTTAAATGGGTATAAGGTGTAATTATGGAGAGATTCAGGGATAAAGTTGTAATTATTACTGGAGGTGCTGGTGGTATAGGAAGAGAGACAGCATTACTTATTTCAGAAGAGGGTGGAAAAGTTATAATTTTTGATATGAATGAGATAGGTCTAAAAGAAGTTGAAGATACTATTAAAAGTAGGGGAAGAAATTTCAAGGGCTATAAGGTCGATGTGTCAGATTTTGAGATAGTTCAAGATGCTGTTAATAAAGTTGTTGAGGATTTTGGGAAAATTGATGTTCTTGTTAACAATGCTGGAATAACAAGAGATAACTTTCTTACAAAAATGTCAGTTGAAGATTGGAATAAAGTTATATCTATTAATTTAACTGGAACTTTTAACTGTACAAAAGCTGTAATTCCTTATATGTATGAAAATGGAAGTGGTGTTATTATTAATGTTTCTTCAGTAGTTGCAATATATGGAAATATCGGACAAACAAATTATATAGCAAGTAAGGCCGGAGTTATAGGTTTGACAAAAGGATGGGCGAAAGAATTCAGTAAAAAAGGTATAAGAGTAAATGCAGTTGCCCCAGGTTTTATAAAAACCCCAATGACAGAAAAAGTTCCAGAAAAAGTTATTGATTTTATGGTTTCAAGAACACCACTTGGTAGAATGGGTGAAACAGAAGAAGTAGCAAAAGCAATTCTTTTCCTCTCATCAGATGATGCCTCTTTTATAACGGGTGTCATCTTAAATGTTGATGGAGGCTTAGTAGTTTAAATTTTTTAAATTATATTTTTTATAGGAGGTAAAAATGAAGAAAATTTTAAGTCTACTTTTAATCCTAACCCTGATCTTTGGGTTTTTAGGTGTAAAGAAGACACAAGCTCAAAAAGAATTCTTCCTCGTTTTAACAATTGGTTTAAAGAGCTACGTTTTGAATGGTATGCAACTTCAGATGGATGTTTCTCCAGAAATAATTTCTGGCAGAACCTTTGTTCCTATAAGACTTGTAGCAGAAACTTTTGGAGCAGAAGTTGGTTGGGATGGAAATTTAAGAGAAGTTACAATTAAACAGGACACAAAAGTTATTAAATTGAGAATCGGTTCAAAAATAGCAACTATTGATGGAAAGAGTTATGAGCTTGAGGCAGCACCTTACATAAAATCAGGAAGAACAATGGTTCCGATAAGATTTATTTCAGAAGCTTTAGGTCTTTCTGTTTACTGGGAGCCACAAAGACAACTTGTCTATATTAGAAGTAAGACAAAATATGAAGTGCCAGGAATTTCAACAAATGAAATCAAAATTGGTACATTTTCAGCCTTAACAGGACCCGTTGCAATAATTGGTGCTCCATTTAATCATGGACTTCTATCTTACATTAATTGGATAAACGATCAAGGTGGTGTATATGGTAGAAAAATCAAAGTTATTTCTTATGATGATCAATTTAATCCCGCTTTGACAGTAACAGGTGTTAAAAAAATGGTTGAAGAAGATAAAGTATTTGCAATTGTTGGAGGGTTGGGAACACCAGGTTGTCTTGCAGTTATGGATTATCTGAATGAAAAGGGAGTTCCATTTGTATATCAAGGTTCTGGTGTATCTGCTCTTGCTATTCCTCCGAAAAAATATGTTTTTGCTGTTCAACCCAACTACACAAATGAAGGACAAATTTTTGTTAAATATATAGTTAATGAACTAAAATTGAAAAAGATTGCTTTACTTTATCGTGATGATGATGCTGGAAGAGAAGGAAGTGTAGGTGTTGATCAGGGAATAAATAAGTTTGGTGGAGAACTTGTTGTAAAATCACCATTCCCTGGAACAGAAACAGATTTCACATCATATCTTCTTAAAGTAAAACAAAGCGAGGCAGATGCTTTAATTGTTTATGAACCCACGGATAGTGCTATAGCTTCAAATATTTTAAAAACAGCAAAATCTTTAGGTTTAACACAAAAAATATTCCTTCCATATTCACATGCTGGAATTGTCGCAGCAGCAGGTGAGGCAGCAGAAAATGTATATATAACAGGTTGGGTTGATTTTTCAAATCCAGAAGATCCAGGAGTTCAAAAATTCTTTGAAATCTGGTCAAAGTACTATCCAAAAGATAATCCACTTTTGTTTGCTTACGCTGTTGCAGGTTTTGTTGCAGGTGAAATATTTGTTGAATCATTGAAAAGATCTGGTCCTTATCCAACAAGAGATTCTATTGTTTGGGCTCTTGAAACTTTCTATGGTTGGAGTGGATATGTTGCAAAGGATATAAGTTATGGTCCAAATGAAAGATCAGGAAAATATTCTATGTTCTTTATGAGAGTTGAAAAAGGGCAATTAGTTAAAGTTTCAGATTGGATTTCAGTTTATCAGAAACCATAAGAATGTTTAAGGGAGGGGTTTTCCCCTCCCTTTTTTAATTTGAAAGGGGTGATATTTTTGCTTAAGATAGAAAACTTAACAGTGGAATTTGGAAATTTAACAGCAGTTAATAATTTTAATATGGATGTAAAAGAAGGAGAAATACATGCTTTAATAGGACCTAATGGCGCTGGCAAGACAACTGTTTTCAATGCAATTTATAATTTTGTTAATTACAAAGGAAACATATTTTTTTTAGATTATAATTTAAAAAAAATTCCAACTCACAATTTGGTGAATATTGGCTTATCAAGAACATATCAAAATTTGAGCCTTTTTCCAACCTTGAATGTGATTGAAAATATTCAACTTGGTTTATATAGAAAACTTAAAAGCAATTTTATAAAAGATATTTTTGGTTTCGATGTTTTTAAGAATAAAAGTGTAAAAGACAAAATTCAGGAAGTTTTAACCCTTTTAAATCTAACACAATACATATATTACTATCCATCTTTTCTTCCATATGGGACACAAAAACTTGTTGAACTTGGAAGAGCTATAATATCAGATCCAAAATTTTTACTTCTTGATGAACCTGCTGCAGGTTTAAATACAGAAGAAAAGATATATTTCAGAGAGATACTAAGGAAATTGAGAGATAAAGGAATAACACTTTTAATAGTTGAACATGATATGGAATTAATTATGGATATATCGGATTATATAACTGTTATGAGTTTTGGTAATAAGATAGGTGAAGGAAAGCCACTTGAAATAGCTAATGATAAAAATGTTATAGAAGCTTATTTAGGGGAGGCATAGATGTTAAAAATAGAAGAACTATATGTTTCATATGGACCTGTTGAAGCAATTCATGGGATATCAATTGAGGTTAAAGAAAAAGAGATAGTTTCAATTCTTGGTTCAAATGGTGCTGGTAAATCTACTATACTTAAAACTATTTCAGGCATTCTTAAACCAAAAAAAGGTGTCATAACGCTCAATAATAAAGTGATTAATGATTTAGATCCATCTCAAATTGTTAAAATGGGAGTAACACATATACCAGAGGGAAGACATATATTTCCAAATCTTACAATAAAAGAGAATTTGATACTTGGGGGATATTTTTTAAAAGAAAATGAAGTTAAAAAACAGATGGATTATGTGATAAATATATTTCCTATTCTTAAGGAGAGGTTGAATAGTAAGGCTGGAAGTCTATCTGGTGGAGAACAACAGATGCTTGTTATTGGAAGAGGTTTAATGTCTAAACCAAAACTTCTTCTCCTTGATGAACCATCACTTGGGTTATCACCGAAATTGGTTTCAACAATTTTCGAAACTTTAAAAACATTAAATCATAGTGAGTTTTTGCCAATTCTTCTTGTTGAACAAAATGCAAAGAAAGCACTCCAAATTTCCGACAGATCTTACATATTGGTTAATGGAAAAATTGTTTTATCTGGGAAAAGCGAAGATCTAATAGAAAAAGAAGAAGTTAAGAAGTTATATTTAGGGAGGTAGAGATGATTTTATTGAATCTTTTAATTAGAGGATTAATTACTGGTGCTATATATAGTTTGACAAGTATGGGAATCGTATTGATCTTATCAACAACTCTTGTTATGAATTTTGCACAGGGAGATATGGGTATGCTTCTTGCATATTTCGCCTTCTTTATGTTAGCAAGACAAATACCTTATCCAGTTGTTTTTGCTATAGTTATATTAATAGGAATTTTGTTAGGTTTTTTATTCGAAAAATATTTAATGAGTAGAGCGAGAAAAACTTCCCATCTTGGTATGGTTATGATAACATTAGCTTTAACTATGATTTTTGAAGGATTTGTAGGTTACACTTTTAGCACTATGCCTCTTTTGTTTCCAAAAGCAATTAGTGGAGATCCATTACAAATTTTTGGAGTTATTATAGATAAACATGATTTATTTACTTTTATTGTTTCAATTATTATAGTGATAGTTCTTTTTATAATATTATATAAAACAAAAATTGGCATAGCAGCAAGGAGTCTTGCTGAAGATGAATTTGGTGCAAGGATTCTTGGAATTCCAATTAATTCTATTTATCTATTCATATGGATGGCAGCATTTGCTATAGCTGGCGTTTCAGGAATTCTTGTTGCTGGAAGACAGACTCTTGAACCACATTTTATGGTTGTTATACAACTTAAAGGTTTTATGGCAGCTGTTCTTGGTGGGATGAATTCAATTATAGGAAGTGTACTTGGTGGATTTTTATTAGGTATGATAGAAAATTTAGTCTCTTTTTATATCCCTCAAATTAAGGATAGTTTCTCTCTTATTCTAATTGTTCTTGTTCTTTTATTCTTACCTCAGGGTATATTTGGAAAAAGAGAGGTAAGGAGGGCATAGATGAAAAAATTTATCCCATATATTTTATTAATTTTAGTTCTTTTCCTCCCTTTGATTCTCAGAGAAACACCTTCAATAATTGGTTATCTAAATCTTGTTATGATTTATGGTATTTCTGCACAAGGATTAAATCTTCTTCTTGGTATAGGAGGTCAGATATCTCTTGGTCATGCTGCCTTTATGGCAATAGGTGGTTATACATCTGCAATTTTTGTAGTACATTATAACTTTCCATTTATAATAGCTTTAATAATAAGTATCGTTGTTTCTGCGATTTTTGGTTTAATTGTAGGTTTTCCATCTCTTAGACTTAAAGGATTTTATCTTGCAATTGCAACTATGGCATTAGGAAATGTTGTAGGAGATGTTCTAAGAAGAATGAGTATTACTGGTGGAGATCAAGGATTTAGAAATATACCTACTTTTGATTTATTTGGATTTAAATTAGAGTCATATTCTTCTAAATTCTATCTAATTTTGTTTTTCTTTTTACTAACATATTTTATTTCAAGGAATTTCATAAAAAGTAAAAGTGGTAAATCTTTGATAGCTATGAGAGATTCAGAAGTTGGTGCCCTTTCTATTGGAGTCAATATATCAAATGCAAAACTCCTTGCTTTTATTCTTGCATCAGTATTTGCAGGATTAAGTGGTGTACTTTATGCACATGATATTTCATATCTTCATCCAAGTAATTTTGCTTTGCCACTTTCCATTAACTTATTAGCAATTACAATAATAGGTGGTCTTGGTACATTATGGGGCCCTATTTTAGCATCTTTATTCTGGATATTCTTACCATTAATTATAGGCAGTAAGCTTGAACTTTTATCAAGTGTGATTTTTGGAATAGTAGTTATTCTTGTTGTTCTTTTCCTGCCAAGAGGTCTTTCTGAAATAATTTTTAGAATTGAAAGGAATTTAAAAAAAGTAAATGTCAAATAAGACATTCTCAAAAAAAGGTGAAGAGACCAAAAAAAAGATAATAAATTCTGCAATAAAAATTTTTAAAGAAAATGGTTTTAATAACAGTTCAGTTTTAAAAATCGCTGATGTAGTTGGATTAAAAAATTCTACCCTATATAGATATTTTAAAAATAAAAAAGACCTTTATAATTTTATAATTAGAGATTTTGAAGAAAAATTGATAAAGAGAATAAATGATAATTTAAAAAATTATGATGATATAGAGAAGAAAATAGAAATTTTTATTAGAGAATATATTGATTTTGTAAAAGAAAATAAAGATATTTTTGACATTTTTAGAGAAGCTGAATTTGTGAATATTGATTTATCAAGGGAGTTCTATGATAAGATTGCAAAAATATTAGAAGATATATTGAAAGAGAAAATTTCAAATGATAACGTTGAAATATTATCTTACTCGATAATTGGTTCTTATTATTTTATCATACTGAATTACCTTTTTTGGGAGGAAAAAGAAATTGATGATGAAAAGATAACATCAATTTTAAAATTCATATTTAATGGCATAGATAAAAGAGGTGATTTTAAACCATATTTATTAAAAGAAAAGGAGTTTAATGGGGATCAGAATAAAAAAGAGTTTTCTAAGAAAAGTGAAAGAACTAAAGAGATAATTTTGAAATCAAGTGAGAAACTATTTGGAAAAAAGGGCTATTCTAATACCCATATTTCAGAAATAGCAAGAGTGTCAAAGGTAGGAATAGGAACAATATATAAATATTTTGAAAACAAAAAGGAGATACTCAAAGAAGTTGTAAGGTTTATAAATAAATCTTTAAGAGATTATACAAATATTTATATAAAGGACTATTCTGATAGAAGAGATATAGAAAATGCTGGTTTCCAAGCTTTTTTCTATCTATTCAAAAATTTTGGATTTAGATATAGAATAGTTAGAGAATCTGAATTTATTGATAAAGATACTGGTGTTTGGTATTATAAAAGACTTGCAGGTGCATATACAAAAAGATTAACAGAAGGAATAGAAAAAGGAATAATCATAGATATAAATCCAGAGGTTCTTTCATACTCCTTAATGGGTGTTGGACATACAATCGGTATGAAGGAGTTTGTTTTTAAAAAAAATGGTGAAATTGATAAAAATTCAGTTTTTGCTGTCTTAAATTTTATAATGCATGGTTTAAATAAATTTTTAGTAGGAGGGAAAAATGAACAATATTGAATTATATAAAAGAAAATTTGTTTCAATCGATGAACTATTGGATAAGATAAAAAGCGGAGATACAATAGTTGTTGGAATGGCTGCAGCACAACCTTTTGGTTTTTTGTCCAATGTCCACAAAATAAAAGACAGAGTTCAAAATGTTAAAATTATCACCTGCTTACTTTTAAAGGATTATGAATATTTAAAATATTCAAACAGAGAAAATGCGAGTTTTATAGCAGAGAGTTGGTATTTATCAGATTTTGAAAGAAAAGCTTATAGTGAAGGAAGGTTATCATATATTCCAAATAATTTACACAGTGCAGGTATAGAAAAAATAAAAAATGAAAAAATTGATTTTTATATTGGTTCAGCAACTCCAATGGACGATAAAGGTTTTTTCTCGATGTCACTTTGTCTTGTTTACGAAAAGGAGATGGTTGAAAATGCAAAATATTCAGTTTTAGAAGTAAACGAAAAGCTCCCAAAAACTTTTGGTGATACAAATGTTTATATTAATGATGTTAGTTTTATAACTGAATTTAATACTACTTTAGTTGAATTTCCACCTATAGAACCTTCAGAAACTGAAAGGAAAATTGGAGAATATATAAGTGATTTAATTGAGGATGGTTCTACTATTCAACTTGGTATAGGTGGAATTCCAAATGCAATAACAAAATTTATTATGGAAAAGAAAAATTTAGGAATACATTCAGAAATGTTAACAGATGGAATGGTCGATTTAATTGAAAAGGGAGTTGTTACAAATAAAGAAAAAACAATCTGGAAGGACAAGACAGTTGGAGCTTTTGCCCTCGGAACTCAAAAATTATATGATTTCATTAACAACAATTTGTCAGTTGAAATTCATAGAGGTTCAATTGTAAATGACCCATACATTATTAGAAAAAACAACAAAATGGTTAGCATCAACACATCTCTTACAATAGATATAACAGGTCAAGTTTGTTCAGAATCTTTTGGCCCAAAACAATATACAGGAACTGGTGGACAGCTTGATATGCATAGAGGCGCTCAGATGTCTAAAGGTGGTATGGGAATAATAGCTTCAAGATCAACTGCAAAAAATGGTACAATTTCAACTATAGTTCCAGCTTTTCCTGAAGGGAGCAATATAACAGTTCCAAGGCAAGATGTTGATATAATAGTAACTGAATTTGGTGTTGCAAAACTTAAAGGAAAAAGTACAAGAGAAAGAGCACTTTCAATTATCAATATTGCACATCCAGATTTCAGGGACTATCTGACTTTTGAAGCAGAGAAATTAAATATTTTATAAAATAATTTTTGTTAAATAGTTTTTCAATATAAAGGAGGTTAAAATGGGAGAAGTTTTCATAAGTTCTCCTCTTAGAACAGCAATTGGAAAATATGGAGGAAGTTTAAAAGATATTCCAGCACCAAATCTTGCTGGATATGTAATAAAAGAGATAATTAAAAAAACAGATATCGATCCTGAAATATTTGATGATGTAATAATAGGGAATGTTGTTCTTGCAGGCGAAAAGATGAATCCAGCAAGACAAGCAGCTATTTTTGGTGGAATATCAAATAATGTTCCAGCAATGACTGTTAATAGAGTTTGCGGATCGGGTTTACAGGCAATAATTTCTGGAATAATGGAGATAGAAAGTGGCTATTCAAAAGTTGTATTAGCAGGCGGAATGGAAAATATGGATATGGCACCATATTTAGTTACAAAAGGTAGATGGGGTTATAAAATGGGAGATGGAACTCTTTACGATTCAATGATTTTTGATGGTTTAAACGATGCTTTTACAAACAAACATTCTGGTTTGATAACAGATGAATATCTTGTTCCTGAATATAAAATTAAAAGAGAAGAACAGGACGAATTCGCCTTTTTAAGTCAAAAGAAAGCATCAAAAGCTTTAAGTGAAGGGGTTTTTAAAGAACAAATTGTTCCAATTCCTATTTCTGATGATAAAATTTTTGATTTTGATGAATCAGTAAGAAGTGATACAACTATAGAAAAATTATCAAAATTAAAGCCAGCATTTAAAAAAGATGGAACCATAACTGCAGGAAACTCTCCTGGACTCAATAGTGGAGCAGCTTGTATGATTATTTCGAATGATGAAATTCTAAAAAAGTTCAATATTTCACCTATGGCTAAAGTAGTCTCTTTTGGAATCTCAGCAGTTGATCCTAACTATTTTGGAATTGCACCTACCTATGCAATTGAAAAAAGTTTGAAGAGAGCAAATTTAAAAATTGATGACATTGATCTTTTCGAAATAAACGAAGCTTTTGCAGCGATTGCTATTGCAGTACAGAAACAACTCAAAATTCCTGATGAAAAATTAAATGTTAATGGAGGTGCTATTGCTTTAGGTCATCCAATTGGAGCAACAGGAGCAATTCTAACAGTAAAACTTCTTTATGAGTTGAAAAGAAGAAAGGGAAAATATGGAGTTATTGCATTATGCATTGGTGGAGGGCAAGGTATAGCATTAATCGTTGAAAATTTATAAAAAGAAAATTATAGAATTAATTTTAGAAAAACTATAAAAAATGGAAAAAGAGATTTTCAAAAATCTTGCAAATAAGTATGATAGTTGGTTTGAAACTTCTTTAGGTAAGAAAGTTTTTAATAGTGAAAAGAGTTGCTTAGAAGAATTAATAAAAAAGAGAGAAGGAAAGTTAGCAATTGATTTGGGGATTGGAACAGGTCTATTTTCAAAAATATTGATAGAAAAGGGATATAGAGTGATTGGAATTGACATTTCTGATGAGATGTTAAAGATTGCAAAAGATAGGGGTTTTGAAGTGATAAAGCATGATTTAAAAAATCCTCTTCCATTTAAAAATGAAACTTTTGATTTTGCTTTTTCTATGACCTCGATAGAATTTTTAAAAAGACCTGAAGATTTAATCAAAGAGGTCAATAGAATATTAAAAAAAGATGGAGAATTCCTTTTAATAACGTTAAACTCTTTATCACTCTGGGCAGTTGTAAGAAGAATAAAAGGTTTATTTATTAAAAATTATGTTTTTAAAAAGGGAAAATTCTATTCTACTAATAATTTAAAAAAACTTTTTGATAAAAACTGGAGAATTTTAAAATCTGGGACTTGTACATTTATTCCTCCATATAACCCAATTTTTCCATCTTTCTGGGAAAATATTATTAAAAAATTTTTTCCTTTTTCTGGTGCCCTTTCTTTCATATTATCCAAAAAATGTTAATATTGTGTTTGACACCAAAATGACATAGTTTTTATAGAAAGGAGGTGAGTGATGGTCGGCGCTCAAATCAGTATCTATCCTCTGAGAGAAAAAACAATAACTGATACACTTAATATTTTTTGGGAGGAATTAGGAAAAAGAGGCATTAAATATGAAATTAACTCCTTTGCAACAATATTATGGGCAGAAGAAGACGAATTATTTAAATTATTAAATGATGTATATAAGATAATAAGTTCAAAAAATATAGTAATGGTAATAACATTATCAAATGCTTGCCCAAAAGTTCCATAGTAGAAAAATAGATTAAAATTTCATATAATTCTATTAAACTATATAAAGGAGGATTTTTGAGAATTAAGTCTTATTATAGAAAAATTATTTTCTTTAGTATCATCTTTATTTTTATTTCTATCTATTTTCCTTCAAAATCTTATAGCGAAAAAAGTGACACAATTTTAGTTCTTGAAACAACAAAGCTTCCATCTTCTTTTTTAAAATTTAAAGAACTTAAAGAAAATGAGGGTTTTAATATAGAAGTTTTAAATATCAACTCTCTTAATGGGGATAAAGATGAGAGCTTAAGAGATTATTTAAGAGAAAATTTAGAAAAAATGAGTATAAAATATCTTCTGATAGTTGGCTCTGATAAATTATTTCCTATGAAAAGATTAACTCCAAGAGGAGATAATGTTCATGATCAGTTTGATGAAGATCTTGTAGATACTCCATCTGATATTTACTTTGTCGATCCTTTTGAAGATTTTGATAAAGATAAAGATGGAAATTTTGGAGAATATCCTGATGATAATATAGAGATAGAGCCATATGTTTTAGTTGGTAGGATTCCTCTTGATAATCAATCATCACTCGATAAATATTTTTCATCTCTTGTGGAGTTTGAAATAAAACCTTTTAATGAAAAAAATAGTGCTTTATTAATTGGCGCTTATCTTGCTTTCAAAGGAGAAAAATGGTATGACAGGGATCTTGAGAATGAAGATGGTGCATATTTTATGGAGAAAATAATTGACGATTTCATAATAAAAAATGGTATTTCACCTATAAGGGTTTACGAAAATGAAGGAATTTTGCCATCAACGTATACAAATGATTTTACATTATCAAACAAAAACATTTCAAATCTTTTGAATGAAAAAACCTTCGGATTTATAAATATAAGTGCACATGGAAATCCATACTCAGTAGCGAGGATGATCTGGAACGACAATGATTCAGATTATAAGTTCAATGAAAATGAATCAAAAACTTATATTTTCTTTAATGTAGCTGATATTCCAGAAGGTTTGAAAGGTGGGGTAGTCTTTGCTTCGTCTTGTTTAACAGCATATCCTGAGAGTGAAATAAATCTTTCGAGAGAGTTTTTATCAAAAGGTGGTAGTGCTTATATTGGAGCAACAAGAATTTCATGGGGACCAACATATTGGAAAGGTCCAGAAGATGGTGGTTTACTCACAATAAACTACTTATTTGTTAAAAATTTTATAGATTCGCATAAAACAGTAGGAGAGGCTTTTTGGAATAGTATAGTCGATTACCATAAAAATTATTTTGAAAATGATAAAGAAGATCCAATCGAAGCAGCACAGATGAATACATATACATTTAACCTTTTTGGAGACCCTACATTAAATTATGCTCTTGAAAATGATTCTTTTTCTTTATCATCTTCAAGATATTCAGAATCTTCTTTTAAAGATGATTCAATTTTTTTAAAATATAATCTATTAACAAAATATAATTCTTTTCAGAATGGATTTATCTATAAAACAAAAGAAAATGGTGAGATATTTAGAATTAATGAACTGAATTATGAAAAGGAGATAAGATTGATTGAAAGTGATAATATTTCCTATCTTTTCAAAAAAGAGTATGAGGAAAAAATTGAACTTATATATTTTGGGAAAGAAAAAAATATTATTTTGAGGTTTTCTAATAACTTAGAACCAGAAAAAGCAAAATATTATGATAAATACAGAAATATAGCAATTTTCAAAGTAAGAGAAGGGGATTCAATAATCTTTAAAAAGATTGATAAGGAAGAATATTTTATAGATTCAAATTCTCAAAATATTATTATATATAGAGATAAAAAATTTGATTATAATGGAGATGAATTTGTCAATAAAAAAGATTTTTATATTTTTTCAAAACATTTCGGAGTAGATGATAAAAGTAAACTTTTTTCAGACAATTTTGATATTTTTTCAGATAATAAAGTTGATGGTTTGGATTTAATCTATTTATCAATTAAAAATAGAGATGTCATTAAATAGGAGGAACGATGAAAGATTTAGATATTATAAAAAAGATTGGGAAAATTTTTGGGACTATAAAATCAGAGGAGAGGAATAAATATTTAAATCTTGAATTTATTTATGATTCATTTAAAAATATTGATGGAGTTTTTTTATGGGAAGATAAATCAGATTATTATTTAATATATTTTCTTTCTAAAGAAGCAGTTTTCAAAATATATTATGAAAATGAAAATAAAATAGTTGGTGATGAGGGTGAGAAAAAATTCTTATCAAACAATGAAGGCGATATATATTTTTATAAAATAGACAGAAAAGCCATTATACCCATTCTATCTTTATACTTTGGAGAAACGCTTTATAAAGACCTTGATGCAAAAGTTATTGATTTTTCACAATTTATTGAATCTATAGCTGAAAAGAGATTAACTGGAATTCTAACAATATCAAACAATTTGTCTGATTTTATTATTTTATATGATGGAATGATTGAGGATGTTAAAGATGGAGAAATAATTCTTGAATCACCTATATCAGTTGAAAGTGAATCGATGTCTATTGTATCATTTGCAAAATTAATTATGATGGAAAATTCTTCAATAACTCTTCAAACTATTGACAAAGATAGAAAATTTGAACCTGTTAAATTATCATTTTTGAAATACGATCTTGAGAAGATAAAAAGTGAAATCAAAGAGATTTCAAAAAAAATATTAAAAGATAGAATAAAAAAAGTTGACGAGATAATAGATTCTATTAATTCAAAAGATGATATTTATAAATCATTAGAAAAGATTAAAAGTTATGTAATACCTTTATATAATAAAAAAATATATTCTGATATTGAGAATGAAGTAAAAAAATTAATTGAACAATGAACAACTTTCATAGTATAATTTTAGGAATAGTTCAAGGCTTAACTGAATTTTTACCAATTTCATCATCAGGCCATCTCTTACTTTTTTCAAAAATATTAAACATTGAACCGCCGTCAATTCTTTTTGATTTAATTTTACATCTTGGGACACTTATTGCTGTTTTAATATATTTCAGAAAATTGATAATCCAAAATATAAAAAATTATAAATTGATTTTTCTAATAATACTATCTACTCTTATAACTGGCATTTTATATTTAATTTTTAATTCATATTTTGAAAAAAGTTTTGAGGAATTCTCATATCTTCCATTCTTTTTTATGATAACCTCGTTTTTTCTTCTTTTCTTTTATCTTAAAAACAAGAGAACAAAAACTTTAAATAGTATATCATTTTATGATGCAATAATAATTGGTTTGTTTCAAGGTATAGCTATTTTACCTGGAATTTCAAGAAGTGGTTTTACATTTATATCATCTCTTCTTGTTGGTATGAAAGATGAGGATGCTTTTAAATACTCTTTTCTTCTATCAATACCAGCAATTCTTTTATCTTTTTTATATAAAACATATGAGTATATAAAAAACCCGTTTCCAATGAGCCCTTCAAATTTAATTTTAGGTTGCCTATTTTCTTTTATTTTTGGCGCTCTCTCTATTAACCTTTTTTATAGATTTGTAAAGATTAGAAAATTCATCTATTTTTCAATTTATTTATTTGTTCTTGGATTGATTTTAATTATAATCATTTTTTAGAATTTAAAATAAAGGTATAATAATTATAAAGAGACATTAATCTTGGCAATTAATTTGATTTATAAATAAGGAGGTGAAATAATGAAAGAATTGTTGCTTATTCCAGGTCCAACACCAGTAAATGAAGAGGTCTTAAAAGAGATCGCAAAACAACCAATTTCACATGTAAGTAAAGATTTTGCGGTTTATTTAAAAAAATCAATTGAATATCTTAAAGAGATTTTTGGTACCAAAAATGGTTCTATCTTTATAATTCCTGGTTCTGGAACAATTGCGATGGAGATAGCATTAAAGAATTTGTTAGGTAAAAATGAAAAAGCATTAGTCCTATCTCATGGATTTTTTGGTGATAGATTTTTAGAGATACTTGATGAAGATGATTTCCAATTTGATTTTATTCAGGGTAAATGGGGTGAGATTATAGATTTAAATTTAATTAGTGATAAGTTAAAAAAAGAACATTATGAGGTTGTCACAATTACACATGTTGATACTTCAACTGGAATTCTTGCACCAGTCGATGATTATATGAGAGTTATTAAAGAAGTTTCGCCCGATTCTCTTATTATACTTGATGGAGTTTGTGCAACTGCTGGAGTTGAAGAAAAGATGGATGAATGGGGGATTGATATTATTTTAACTGGGTCTCAGAAAGCTTTATCAGTTCCACCAGGCCTTGCAATTTTAGCAGTTTCAGAAAGAGGTTTAAATAAGAGAAAATCTTTAGGAAAAATTGGATACTATTATGGAGACCTTTTAAGATGGAAAATAAGTATGGATGATCCAACAAAATATTTTGCAACTCATAACACTAATTGTGTTTTTGGTCTTAAAAAATCTCTTGAAATTATTCTATCTGAAGGTCTTGAAAAAAGATATAAAAGACATTTTGAAAATGCTGATTATATAAGAGAAAAAATGGAAAATATAGGGTTTAAGGTTTTCGGAGATAAAAATTATCTTGCCCCAACACTTTCTATTTTTCTATATCCAGAAGATATCGATGATGAAAAATTTAGAAAAGATTTGAGTGATAAAGGAGTAACTGTTGCAAGTGGATTAAAGGATTTAAAAGGTAAATGTTTTAGAATGGGTCATATGGGAGAAGTAAAAAAAGAGGAACTTGATTATGCATTTGAAGCCATCTCTTCTCTTATTACTTAGTGTACAAGGAGACAGTCTCCTTGTACACTAATGGGAGATAAGAGATGGCTTCATTATGTTGGGAAGGAGGAGGGGCTAAAGGTGCATTCGGAGTTAAATTTCTATTTGAACTTAAAAATTATTATAAAGAATTAAATTTTAAAGCTCTTTCTGGTTCATCTGTTGGTGGAATTAACATTATTCCACTCTCTTTTGGTGGTTTTGAATATCTCTATTCAATGTGGGTTGAGATTAAAGAGTATGGAAATTTTATATATTATGAACCATTAAAATTAAAATATAATATTAAAAATTTAAATAAACTTATTGATGAAGTAATTAAAGAACAAGACCTATTTCAAAAATTTATGAAAAGTGATTCTCTTACATTGATTGTTTCAATAATTAAAGATAATGGACCACTCATCTTCACAAACGAAGATGTGTTTATAAAAGATGTAAAATTTAAAAAAATCGAAAATGAAGAAGATTTAAAACATGCAATTTTCGGAACAAGCGCAATACCAAAAATATTTCCTGAAGTGAAATACAATGGTATGACTCTTCTTGATGGAGGAGTTAAATACACACTTCCATTAAATTTTTTAATCGAAGGTTCAAAAGATGATAAAATTTTGGCTATCATCCATGAGCCATTGAAAAAATATAAAATAAATCCACTCTATTTTTTGATTTCTCCAATAAACTATATTGTTGAAAAATACACTCAAAATTTAACATTTAAAGAGATAGATAAATTTGAAACTATCGATGAAAATATTTTTAGATACAGAAATAGAATGATTTTTTTAATTTATCCTGAAAACAGGTTACCTTTTGCTCTTGATTTTTCCTCAAAGGCAATTGAAAAAAATTTTATTGAAGCTGAAAAAGTTTTTGATAAACTAAAGGACAAATTATTAGATTTTTTGAAATTTTGAAATTGTTATCATTTTAATTATAATTAAATTAAGGAGGTTTTTATGAAATTAAAAGGAAAAAGAATAGCGATATTTGTTGAAAAACTTTACAATGAATTTGAGTTTTGGTATCCATACTACAGATTTAAAGAAGAAGGAGCAGAGGTAAAAGTAGTTGCACCAAATATTGAAGTTTATTATGGAAAAAATGGCGGAATCCCAGTAAAACCTGATTTAACAAGCAAAGAAATAGATACAAAAGATTTTGACGCTGTTTTTATTCCTGGTGGATATTGTCCTGACCATTTAAGAACACACAAATCAGTTACAGATTTTGTAAGAAAAATATATGAAGAGGGAAAAGTTGTTGCATCAATATGTCATGGTGCCTGGGTACTTGTTTCAGCTAAGATTACAAAAGGGAAGAAAATAACTTCAACTATTTCAATAAAAGATGATGTTATAAATTCTGGTGCTGAATTTATTGATAAAGAGGTTGTGATTGATGGAAATATAATCACTTCAAGGACTCCAGATGATCTTCCTTTTATGCTTCCAGAAATAATTAAGAAACTATCATCTTAAATTTATTAAAAAGATTTGAAGAAAAAATTTGATTTTAGACCTTTTTTAATAATTTTTTTTGTTGTATTAATAATCTATGGGATTTTTAATAAAGAGTATCTTGAAGTTTTTAAAAATGCTGTTTTAATTTGTTTTTCTTGTATAGGTATAGATTGACAATTTTTTATAATTTTGAAAAAAATTAAAAATTTATTCACAAATAGATTAAGAGTTCTAACACAAACTATCTTTACAATTTTTTTTAACCTCCCCTTTTTATCTAACATTTTAAAAAGAGTACCTATGCCAGTTTTACATTGCTATTCCTGTCCACTTGCAACTGGTGCCTGTCCAGTTGGTACAATACAGCATTTAATTGTTGTAAGAGATATTCCATTTTATACTTTTGGTTTTATTTCCTTAATCTATATTTTTTTAGGAAAACTCTCATGTGGTTTTATGTGTCCTTTTGGTTTTTTCCAAGATTTGCTTTTTAAAATAAAAACAAAATTTAAGATGAAACCAAAGATTCCTTATCTTTTCTGGACAAAATATGGTTTTTTAATAATTTTAGTTATTGTTGGACCACTAATAACAAGTGAAACTCTTTTCTGTAAAATATGTCCTGCTGGAACTTTAACTGCTGGTATTCCACAGGTTGTAATAAATCCATCTTTAAGAAGCTTAATAGGTCCATTATATATTTCTAAAATTTCAGTTTTAATTTTTTTAACAATATGGTTTATTTTTGAAGAGAGACCATTCTGTCACTATTTTTGTCCACTTGGTGGATATATAGGAATTTTTAATAAAATATCATACATAACAATAAAAGTTGATTTA
>ENA-UPTA01002774-UPTA01002774.1-activated-sludge-metagenome-genome-assembly--contig:-NODE-2774-length-17746-cov-12.420440_pt1 | contig 17746 bp, 13 predicted proteins | sample MGYA00238184_ERZ773361 | MGnify/ENA primary metagenome ERZ773361 (study PRJEB29100, sample SAMN05720205) | activated sludge metagenome | isolation source: anaerobic digester from wastewater...
AGTTTGACGATCAGAATCTTTGCCAAGCCTGCAAAGAAGAACTAGGCATGCTCAGACTGATGGGTTTTGGTGAGTGAAGCTCAGCATCAAGCAACGAATGCTATTTATGAATATTCGTGTTTTCGTCGCGCCTGATATTTGTAAATAATTTTTATTATTTTCATACAAACGCGCTTGCTGTCTGCAGATCAATTCGAGTGAAAATAATATCAAAGCGCCTTGACTAAACATTTGATTAGTATATAAAAATATCCATGGAACTTGAGATGGCTTCAAAAAACACACAGGAAATTCCTTTCCCTCAGAAACCCCTTTGGAAAGAGACGCTCGATTTGTTGGGCGAAGTCAAAGATGTCAATATCTTTACCAATGCAAAAGCGATTGAAAATTTATTACATTTCAATTCGCAGGAATCCCGGGCGAGATACAGCCGCGCCATAGCTACTCGTTTCCGGCGACTTGATCCACAAGTTTTGCTGGATTTTTATCAGCTTGTAAACGTGGAGTTTCCCGCAGACACTATTGAGCAAATATGGAGAATTTTATTCTGCAAAGTTGAAGCTATCTTTTCACAAATGTATCTTGACTTGATCTGGCCGCGAGAACCGGGTCATTCCATCAGCCGCAATGAAATAAGAAGTTACATACAAACAACATTTCCGCAACAAAGTAAAATGCTATATGAAATGCTTACGTTATGCTTCGGCCAAGCTGGATATTTGTCACCGCAAGGTAAACAGGATCTTATTGTTGTCGGCTTTGCCAATCTCGAAGACGCCTTAATTATTGCCACCCATCTCCTGATGGCACGAGAGCCCCGCACCATTAAAATGACTGAAATTGAAGCCAATCCTTATTGGAAATATTTAGGGTATAAAAAATTCGATCATGTTCGCGTTGCTTTCCGCAACGCAGAAGCCAAGGGAACGATCATGCGGTATGCGGTGGTCGATCACCTGGAACAGATTACAACACGATATACCTGGCAGGAATTGCTTGCTAAGTTAAAGGGGCAACCATGAACATCGAAGATATGGCGAAAATTATGAATCAGATGAAAACGGGCAGTGTACCTTCACGGCTGGTTTTTATCTGGACAGGCCCGACGAAGAAACTCGATAAAATCCTGGATGGCATAGAAATACATCAGCAGGATCTTGCCGAAAGCGAAAATACAGGCAAGAAAGGGACAGAAGAGCCACAGCAATTTCTGGAAAGTCAGATCAAGAGTATCTGCAAGAAATTTGAAGAAACAAGACATGAGCCTTCCGCATTGATACTGAAAAACGCCGTCCTTTTGGTGCGCTATGGATGCGATCTCAGCGCAGTCTTTCATAAGGGTATCAGTCCAAGATCCGCCGTGATCTTTCTTATGCCACAGGAATCTCATCGTCACCTGCCGCCGAAAACAGACGGCTGGGTAAAAAGAAATACAAAAGAACTGATTACGCGAATGGCCAAGCAATTAGGCACACCGAATTGCATTATCGATATCTGAGGAGACAATATAATGATGACGCGAAAACCGTTGGAACAGATTATCGAATGTGTCCCCGCCCTGAAGAAGGGAAAAGACGTTGGTTATCTTCAGGACACCATTCATCTGGAAGAATCGATTGAACCGGAAAACCGCGAAGAAACAGTCCGCTTGTACTACTTTGCCAAAACCCTTAAAAGCGCTTTTGAAGAAATCCTTCTCACCTTTTCGTCTAGGGAAGGCAAGGGATTCTGGTTGACAGCCGAATACGGCGTCGGCAAATCTCATTTCCTCGCGACATTGGCCTGCCTTCTCAGCGACAATTCAGAGCAGGTGTGGGACGCGGTTCATGATCCCGACATTCGGAATCATCAGTTCAAATTCAAGAAGCGGCGGCTTTTCCCGATTGTAACGGGGCTGAGGGGTAAGACCGCCATCAATCATGAAAGACCGATCACCTTGCTGGACCAAATCGAAAAAGAAATTGACAAAACCATTACGCAACTTGGCCTTCAGGATAAGATCAACATCACGCCGGTCGCAGAAACGCTGAAGCTGTATGACGGGTTTAACCCAACCTTTCAAGGCGCCATTCAAAGTTACATCCAGCAAAAGAGCGGAATCAAGGCCGGAGAATTAAGAAAAAATCAACCGGAGCGGTTCGCAGATCTGATCCGGACGTTCTTCAAGGAACAAAATATACCCTTTCAGCCCGCCGTCAGCATCAATGAACGTCTGCAATCGCTCTACAAACAGATTGTCGATTCCAATACGGGATTCAACGGACTGCTTTTCATTATTGATGAATACGAATCGTGGCTGACTCAGCGGGACATCAAAACGCCGGAAGGCATGTTCGATTCCAATGTATTACAGGCACTGACGGAAATCCTGCCCAAACAATATGGTAATGAAATTTTCACGGTAGTTGCCTCACAGACAGACATGCCTGCACAGCTTCACGGTCGTTTGAAGAATCTTCCCTTGTTGGCCGGATCCGGTGCGGAAAGGGATTACCATGTTATCTGTGCCCATCGGGTTCGGCGGTACAAACATGAAATGGAAGCAGAGGCCAAGCTTTACTATCATCACTTCTATGATGAATTCAGTTCCTACAAGGCCGACACAGAGGAAACCTTCTTGGAGACCTTTCCCTTTCATCCCCTGGCCTATGAAACTGTCCGCAGATTTACCAGCAGCGTTCAGGATATGCCGGCGGTTCGCCTAGGGCTGAACATCTTCTATGACGTTATGAAGTCGCAAGACGCCTTGCATTTGAATAAGCCCGTAACCCTAGACAAGGTGCACAACTTCAGCGGTAATTTTCAAAATGCGCTTGCCAGTCACAGATTCTCCGATTCTCAAGCGCGATTCCTTGAAGCAAAGGGCCAACTGCCCCGCATATTTGAAGAAGATGAAGATCGTTCCATCGCCGAGGCCATTCTGACTATCCTGTACCTGCAATATGCCATCTCCAGCGATCAGACCATCGCTATGAACGCAGGGGAACTTGCCGAGGCCACGTTGACTTCAACCGACGCCGCCATCTCCGGCGAGCAGCGAATGATAGTCCTGCTGGATGAGATGGCGGGAAAGATTCCCCAACTGGAATATGACGCCCGCCAGCCTGGTAAAGGCGCACGCTTTTATCCGCATCAACCGGGACTGACATCACAGCAGATTCTGGATCAATTCAAGGAAGAGTTTGCCAAACGGCCAATGGAAATTACCGACTGTTGGACAAAGCTTCTTTTTGCCCCGCTGACCGAAACCAAAGGCCAAAAGGCTTTGTTCGCCGGATATGCCATGTACAAGCACTGGAAGGATACCGTCGTGGTCAATCAAGTGACCTACGACGGTGAGATTTTGGTGACACCCTATTGGAAGGCTGATCTGGGCCAGCCGCTGCAAGACGCCTACACTCATTTTCGGCTGGTCTATCTGCTGAATCCCAGCGCCCATGCGGCATCACAAATTCAAGATCCGCGCATTATCGTCATTGAGGCGGCGCCACTCAGCGACGCTTTAAAGGATCACTGCTGCACCTATCTGGCAGCCAAAACAATGCTCAGCGAATATGATCCGACGAACCAAAAAGGGCCGGATGCGGCTGCACACCGCAGCTATGCTGAATCCAAATGTGACGACGCTTTGGCGACAATCATCCGCTACCTGATCGAACCTTTCCAAAAGGGCAAATGTCTCACCCGCGACGATTTGGGGATTGATGTCATCGCCGCATTGAGTAAAACAACACCCGATCAGCGCCATCTGGCCATCTTGCGGCCGGCCATTGAAAATGCCTATCCTCAATTCGGCAAGCTTTTTGAGGTATTCAAGATCGAAAAACCTATTGCGCCTGCCGATGCAAAAAATTTATTTGTGGGATTGATCCAGGGGGACAGCACCAAGGCCGTGCGCAGCACACTGGAGCAAAAAGCTGTCGGTCTAAAACTGACTGTCGCGGATGATCCACGGCGGCTTAACCCCCAGCACAGCGAACTCTTCAAAATATTCGACGACCGGCTGGCTAAAACACCAGCGATACTGCTCTGGCCGTTAATCAAAGAGTTTGCCGGATGTCCTTATGGTATTCCGCCCTATCTTCTGACGTCGATCCTGCTCATTTACGTGCGTCATCGTGGAGTGCCGACACCCATAGAAATCGAATTGAAACCCGACCACAAGCTCACCAACCAGAGTGGAAAACATTTGACCAAAAATCTGATTACCCGCACCAATATCGTTGAACTGACCTGGCAATCCAACATGGAAAGCTATTTCAACACCATGTCCACGGTATCGGGACCCAACTGGAACAATATTCAGCCTCATGCAAAATTGATCTGGTCGGACGCCAAGCCTGCGACCCACCCGCAAGAGATCGATGATCAAATCAATGGATTCCTGGCACACTTGAAGAATCAGGCGCCGTTGATGAAACTGGCCAAAGAAAACCTGCAAACCCTGGCTGATGGCTTGGGCGACGCCATTTCCTCCGATGATCATCAATGCCTTGCACAGGTCATCGATCTATATCGTGCTGAAGATTTGGAGGCTTTTGATGCCCAAAGGAAGACAATCGGCGCTGATGTCATCGCATTTAAAACGGCTATCGATCGTATTACCGCCCTCCGCCAACTATCGGAAAAATCCACGCAAGTTCTGCAGATGTTCAATGTTCTGCAACAGTGCGATACTGGCGAAAATCAAGAATTAACGGCTCAGAAAAGCCTGCTCCTTATCCGTTATAAATTATCATCCATGATCGGGAGCCCCTCGCTCGTTGCTTCGCTTTTGAATGAAACGGAAAAATTTTTCCAAAAGCTGCAAAATGCCCAAGAGGTTCACGCCAAGCGGATGATTGAAATTCTTCAGAAAATCAAAGGAACGCTGGCGCAGGCCGCCATCTTACTCAAGGGCCTGGGGCTGCTCAACGAGCTGGCCACACTGGGTCTGCCCCAGGGTCATGACCAGGCAGACACGTTGGAGAAACTCACGAATCAAGTGGAAAAGGAGCTGACAGGCGGCTCTTTGCTGCATCGTGGTCTGTCCTTCAAGCCGCCTGAGGATGAGGCCAAAGAGATACAGAAAAAAATCCGGCAGACCTTTGAAAATCGGGCTGGTATTCTGCGCAGCCAATTGGAAAAGGTCATCCAGGGGAAAAAACAGGATCAAATCAAGACCCTGGTCGAGCTGATCCAGATCAGCAAACTGCAGGAATTCGCCGCATCCCTTACGCCGGCGATCATCGAAACGATCAAAAAGATTCTGGAAGAAGCCCGAACGCAAGTGGAACGCACCCGCGCACTGCAAACCATTACGGATAAATTCCCCACAGTCGGTGAAGAAGATATCGATCAATTCCTGATGGCCCTGCGCCAGCTTCTCCAAAAGGAATTCAAGGAAAAGGCCAAAGAGGGAAAGAAGATTCTCCTTAGCCTGAAATAGGAAAACGATGAAACACAACGACAGCGTAGAAAAATTCATAAAAGAAAATGCCCGCCCATATAACGCGGACACGGATACCTATGAAAAACTCCCGTACGACAAACCCGTGGAAGCGGGGAAAAATACGCCGATTTACAATGCCCATTCCTATCACACCAAGGTGCCGTACCAGGGCATCATCCCGTTTATTGAACATTATACGGCACCCGGTGATCTGATTTTGGATCCATTTTGCGGATCGGGGATGACAGGCGTCGCTTCCCTTCTCTGTACTTCCGGACCGAGGAAAGTTATCTTGAATGACCTTTCGCCCGCTGCCGTCCATATAGCCCGGAATTACTGCACCCCTTGCGATGTTCAGCAGTTAACGAAGGAATTCGAACGCATCAAGAAGGCAGTGAAAGAGGAATTTGACTGGCTTTACGGGACGGAACATGTGGATTCGGAAACGGGAGAAGCCATTCCGGCGACGATTCAATACATGATCTGGAGCGATGTCTATGCCTGCCGGCCGAAGAAGCGGGATGCCCACAAGCATCCCATCAGTCCGGACGGTTGCGGCGGTGAAATCGTTTTCTGGGATGTGGCGGTGGATCATGAATCAAGCCAAGTCAAAGAAAGTTTTGTCTGTCCGCACTGCGGCGAAACATGGCGAAAGATGGAATTGAATCTCCTCCGTTCCGTGCCGGTCAAGACCAATTATACCTATAAGGTTCCCAACAAGGGAAAAAAGACGTCCAAAAAACCAAAGATGCAGCGAGAAGAGCGACCAGTCAGTGAATCTGAGCTACAGCGTTTGAAAGAAATTGAGGAACGGGAAATCCCTTACTGGTATCCGACGACGCCAATGTCAAAAAGCTCAGAGATGTACATTCGTTGCGCCTTACACTTGAGGAATATTGAGCGGGCCTGTGACTTTTACACAAAGAGGAATCTGTGGGCGTTGGCACGGTTGTGGGAAGAATCGCTAAAATCTAAATTTTCAAGCCAATTAACGTTTGTGTTGACCTCTATACTCTTGAGGACAGCCAGAATTACACGATATAATTTTGGAAGAAGAGGCAATGGAATAATAACCGGCACTCTTTACATAAGCTCATTCCCTGTTGAAAATAATATCCTATGGATTTTCGAAAAGAAATTTGTCGATTGCCTTCCAGCGCTGGAAATCGGGCAAAAAGACACATGCTACACATCTTCATTTCATGCAGGTCACTTAAAAGGATTATCGGATTGTGCTGTCGATTATATCTTCACTGATCCTCCTTTTGGTTCCAACATCTTTTATAGCGATTGCTCGTTCCTCTGGGAGTCTTGGCTGGATGAGTACACAGATAATGCAAAAGAGGCGGTATGGAACAAAAGCCGCAAGCCAGAGGAAGGAGGTAAAACACTTGATGGTTACAAGAACCTGATGGCCGAGTCCTTCCGTGAGATGTATCGGGTTCTTAAACCCAACCGCTGGGCGACGGTTGTTTTTTCCAATTCCGACGACAGTGTTTGGGAGTCCATCCAGGATACGGCCTATCAGGCAGGGTTTGTGATCTATGGCGGCAAGGAATTTGATAAGGTTCAGAGAAGCTTTAAAGGCCTCCGGGGAGAAAAGGGAACGGAAAAGGTCATTTCCAAAGACGTTCTGCTGAATCTTCACAAGCCGAATATCCCCTTGGTTCGCAGCAAGGAACTGACAAGAATTGATGACGTAGAGGGGTTTATTTTACAGCAGATTAAAGAGCATTTGCAGTATCTGCCGCCTGATACCCCGACGAACGAACGGACCATCGAGGCAATCACTCGGGCGGTCCAGCGTCGCGTATTGGAAAAAGGCTGTTCCATGCAGGGGTTTAGCGCGGGATTTATCGCCGACGTCTTACACAAGGCCCGCCTGAAATTCTCACTCGTGGACGTGGATGGCATATGGTATCCCGCCAACGGTTATCTCAGCAGCATTCTCGTTCGTAATGAACCGTCGGCTATTCTTTGGCTGACGGGCCTACTGAGTAAAAAATCTTTGCGACTGGATGAAATAGACCCTTTATGGAAACGAGAGCGTTTGCGAGGAGGCTATAAAGGGCTCCGGGGGCTTCAGGATCTTTTAGAAGACTTTTTCATCAAGAATCCTGATGGATCGTACCGCGTTCCCGATGATCATGAACGGCACGCCCTTAAAGGCCAGGATGAGGAACGTGTTTTGCGGGAATGCGAACGCTATGTGGAAGGTAAATTGAACCAGGAGCCGCTCATTGAAGAGTTGTTCACCTGGATACGGACGCTCGCCGAAAGGAAGCACTGGCAGCGAATCCTTGATATTGAACCGCGATTGGGGCAGCATGGGGAGTGGAAGCAACTTCCCGAAGGTAAGGCAACGCAAGACCGGATAAGACTGGCGCGGGCCATGGGACGTCAAAAAGAGGAGTCCAAAGCCGCGACGCCGGGAAAACAACAGACACTTTTTTAAAAGACTATGAAAAAGAAACAATCATTTTTTGATGTCATGGATCAGCATCTGGCTTCCATGCCAGATGCCACAAGGCTGGCCATCGCCCTCGATCCCCGGCGGATGATTGAGACTGCCTGCCCATATCAGGATCGGGAGGGACGGGAATGGCAGGTATTTTGCTACGACCGAAATGATCTCGATCTTCGATTATGCCTTCAGCAGCAGCGGAACATGGATCAGCGTTTGCTGATTATCGTCCATGGGGTTAATGTCGATCCATCCACGTGGATCTTAGACCTGTCGTATATTCCCGATCTGGTAGAAGAGGCCACAGGGATCATTGATTGCAGTCCTTCAGGCGCCATGGCTGGTTCGATCAGCGAAACATTGCCGGACAGTTTATTTGAGGAACCGCTCCTGTCTCTGTGGTCCCATCAAATTGACGATTTTATCCAGAATCAAAAAAAGTTTCGAAAAATCACCGGCGACGGCAAGGCGATGAATCGCTTTGACGCCATGGTTCTCGCACTGGCAACAAGCAATCCAGACTTGCGCATTGACATGCTGGCTAATTTGCCAGTAGAGCCAATTGACAGGATCATATCCTATCTTCATCTGGCAGTTGAAACGGAAATGACGGAAATGGAAATTTCCGTCCTGCAAACGATCATCAGGGGCAGTACGCCAGATAAGGTCACCCAGGCATGGACCGCCATCGAAAGAAACGATTTGCTTAAATTCGTTTATCTAGGAATGGCCGCGGACCGCTTTGCCCTTCCCAAGGGCACGGAGGCTCTCCGAAACCTGGGACTGCTGCCGTTCAATCCTGACTTACTGGGTGAATCATCCGACATCGTCTGGAGACGTCTGCGGCAGGACAGGCAATTCCTGCAGGCGCTGACAACTGATGTGGAAAATGACGCGGCATTGCCTAAAGATGTCGAAAAGCTGGTGCAGGCCTTTTCGTTTGGTTCCTTCGAGGATGGTCTCCAATCATTTGCCTCAGAATCTGCGACTGCGTTGGCGATCTGCCTGGGAAGACGTTTGATTGAATGGCTGATTCCGGTGAAGGAAGGTCGTGTCGCTCTGGCCACTTGGCGTGGTCGTGAATCCCTGGAACGGGATGCTTATCCCAAATCAGCCCTTGCGCAGAAGGCTCGACGCTACCGGGAATTGATACAGAAACTCTGCTGGCTGGAAGTTACCCTCACGCATATTCCTAAGCCTGCTGGCAACTTGTCATCACTCATAAAGTCATATCGCGAAGCGGGCATTCACCTTCTGGAAATAAAGGAAGCAGCACTTCTGGATATCCTGCGTCTGCTCAAAGATAAAGCCGTCAGTGATATTATGAAGCCATACCTGATGCGTCTGCGGGAAAGGATACAGGAGACCCTGGACGCCTATGACCATGCCCTTGCAGACTTAATCCGTGGGGCTTTCCCTGCCTATCAGAGTTATTCTGGATTGAACACACAAATCCTGCGCAACTTGATCCAGGCCGGTCAACCGCGCAAAGAGAGAATCTGGATCATCATTCTCGACGGAATGCGTCTGGACACCTGGGATACATTGATCTGGCCCAGCCTGCGCGAACATTTTGAGCTTGAGGGAAGCGAACAACTTTATCTGACCACGCTGCCCTCAGTTACCGACATTGCCCGGCTTTCCTTCATGGCCGGGAAACTGCCGCCGCACTGGAAAGACTACCATCAGAACTTTACGTCTGATCACAACATTTTGCTGTCCCGTCATTTGGGTCTCGGCAAGGATGAATCAAAGAAAAAACTCAAGATCGTGGCCCGCGCGGAGGAAAAGACGGAGCAGGCGGAACTGGATTTCGACGCGGCCCAATATCGTTGCCTCATTTTCAATATCAGTGATGACTGGATTCATGCCGAGCAGGGCAGTTTGGTACAGGTAAACGGGATCGTCCAAGAAAAATTTGAAAAAATGGTGCTGCCGGAATTGATTGACAAGGTGGAAACTGGAGATATTGTTGTCGTCACAAGTGATCACGGTTTCATCGAGCTGAAAAAGGACCGTTCCGTACAAATCAAAGACCTCAAAACAGTAGGAGGGATGATCGACAATATTAAATACCGGTATCTGACAAACGGTATGCACGATCAGGGCATTCCCATTACCTATGACAAGGCTCATCAGTGGTGCCTGGCCGTTGGTTCATCCTGGTTTGAACGACCCAAACCGACAGGGAAAACATCACGCTATTCTCATGGCGGCATCTCCTTGGCCGAGATGGTTGTCCCTGCCGTTCGGATCAAAAAACGGCCTGTAAAAGAAACGGGGCTGCTTTTGGAAATCACACCGCCTCCGCTTTGTACGGCGGGCGAAAGCATAAAGCTGACGGTCAAATTGGAAAACCTGGGCTCGATGAAAATAAGCGTCTCCCTTTCCTGTCTGGTAGCGGGGCGCTTGGCAGCGCAGGAGTCCGTTGATCTCTCCGCCGGCGCGCCCTATATATGGCTGGTACCGTTAAAGGCAGAACCCAAGGCAAATCAGGTAACGTTTACCGCCCAATATTCGTTACCCGGTAAAGGCAAGAAGAGCGAAAAAAGACACGTAACTATTCCCATTAAAGAAGTAGGAACAAAAGTCGAGATTGATACAAGCGCCCTTGATGTATTTGATGACATGTAAGGCAAGACAAAGGAATCATCATGACCGAAAAAGAAGCTAATAACTACCAGTTTACACCCCTTGATCATAAAGTTCAGGAGCTGATGGCCGACCGGATCATCCTGAAAAGCCTGACCAGGTGGAATGATGCTTATAAAGAACTACCCCGTTTTGTAATGGAATACCTGGTGGCCCGGTTTGTAAATCCGGACGATCCCATAGCAGGCCAGGCAAAAATCGACCGTATTCTCACGGAGAACTGGGTGGACAGCGCCGAAAAAGAATTGATCAAAAGCCGTATCAAGGAAAGAGGGATTTATAATCTCCTGGGCAGCGTGCAGGTGCGGCTTGATGCCTCCAAGGACCATTACTGGGTCACCGTGCCAGCCATTGGCGAAAACACCGTCCGGATCACCAGAAACATCCTTGTCGAACATGGAGACAGTCTTCTTGCCGGCGGAGCATGGGGCACATGCACCCTTGAGTATGACAACAATTACAAGATTGGAGGCCGCATTTATCCTTTTGTAATGACCGATTTCAAACCGTTTCAAATTACGCGGGTCAGTCTTGATGACTATATCGAAAAAAGAAGGCTTTTTACCACCGAAGAATGGATCGATCTTCTGATGAACACTATTGGTTTTGATCCATCCTTCTTTACACTGCGACAGAAATTGCTTTACCTGCTGCGCCTGGTTCCTTTTGTGGAAAAAAATTACAACATGATCGAGCTGGGTCCGCGGGAGACGGGAAAGACCTACACCTATCGGAATACTTCATCACGTTCCTTTGTCATCTCCGGCGGCGCGACAACTCCGGCAACCCTCTTCTACCACAAGGGACTGAAGCGTCTGGGCATCATCGGACAGCGGGATGTGGTCTATTTCGATGAAATCGGTAGAACACGTTTTGCCGATGCGGACGCAACCGTCAATATTCTGAAAGATTATATGCAGACGGGATTATTCAGCCGCGGGGATCAGGAATTTAACGCAACGGCAAGCATTGTTCTGGCGGGTAACATTGAAGTCGCCACGGATAGCCACAATCCGAAACCGTCAGATCGATATGAGCACTGGCTGGCGGTTCTTCCTGCGGAGGTCAATTCGGATACCGCCTTCATCGATCGGCTTAATGCCTATGTCCCCGGATGGGAATTCCAGAAAATTCGGAAGGAAAGATACGCCAAGGGGTATGGCTTAATGACCGACTATTTCGCTGAGATACTCAAGCGGCTCCGCGAAAGGGCAATACAGACTATGGTTGCCGCCAGTATTAATTTCGAGGCTGAAACAAGCCGCAACCAGGACTCTGTCCAGAAAACGACTTCGGGACTGATCAAGCTGATCTTTCCCCATCGGGATGTGGATACTATAGAAGCTGGGGAAATGAAGCTGTGTCTGGATCTGGCCATCGAGGTGCGTCAAATTGTTTACGATCAGATGGCCATTATCAGTCCTGGAGAATATCAGTCCCGGCCTATTATGGCAAAAATGAGATAGAGAACGACAAAGATCTTATGCTAATAAGAAAGAAAACTGTAAGACAGCTCAAGAACGAGGGCAATTATACTGCTCAACTCCGACAAAAGCGTGAGATAGAAAGGTTTCTTAAAGGAAATTACATTAAAGATATTGATTCTTTTCAAGTTTATCAATGGATCGAAAGATGTCATTTTCATCAATGGTGGCATCTTGGTATCTCGTTATCCGGTTATATAATGCCAAATTCATTGAATGCAGACTATCAAAAGAGATTAGATTTTCTTCTAAAAGAATTCAGTAGGAATATGAGCAAGAATTCATGATCTATTTTTGGTCTAAAGAGCGGTAAGAACTCATGGATGCGGAAAGCCAAAAAAGAAAGATCCGTCGATTTATCAATGGTGCAATAAAAGAGGGCATTGATGCCTTTTGTATCTATCAATGGATTGAACGTTGCCATTTTGAGAAATGGTGGGAAATGGGTGCCGCTTTGGGCGCTCATTTACAGCCAAATTCACTGAATAATGACTATGAAAAAAGAATGGAATTTATTCTAGCTGAATGCAGGCGAAACCATCAGCAAGAAAAGAAGGCTCAAGACAAGACTATGGGCGAAATGATTGGCGACTTAGATGGCGTAAAAAGGGTTGAAGCGGTGCAATTATTAAAAAAGTTGGGCATCGACTTGGATACAAAACTGAAGGATATTGAAAACGTCATACAGGGTCGGTCATCGCGCCGTACATCAAATACGGATCTAACGGGTAAATCAGTACGGGCAATCATTGTGCATGGTCAGACGTATCCGGCACGTACCCATAAAGAGGCATATCTCAAGGTTATACAATTCGTTTTTCAACATCATCCCCAAGATAAGGATCGGATTCTCAACCTTCAAGGCCGGACCAGGAAATATTTTTCCCGCAACCCGCATGATCTTACAAAATACCGAGAGCGTATTCCCGATTCAGATATCTATGCCGAATTAAATGAAAACGCGAACACCTTGTATCGACGTGGCAAGGAAGTTCTTCAATTGTACAAAATGGATCATGAATCATTTAAAATTATGACAGATTAAAAGATAGATATCGAAATGAACGAATCCTCACAAAAACGCCAGATACAACGGTTTCTTAGAGGTCATGACAAGAGAGACATCGATGCATTCTGTATTTACCAGTGGATAGAGCGATGCCATATTCAGGAATGGTGGAGAATGGCAATAGAATTGTCACCGCACATCACACCAGGCGCATTACAAACAGATTATCAAAAAAGGCTGGATTTCATCCTGCGTGATTGCCGTAACAAGGAGGATGAGCAGCGCAGGGACAGATGGGATCAACAAGAATCCTCTTTAAACGCACGGTATCCCATCCGGAAAATTATTCGTGGCCCAGGCTCACCTTCTGGATCAAATCCGTTCGGTACTCTTCAATTTGATAATGACGCCAAGCAAACACTGCGCGAAATTTACTCGGTTCTTTATTACATGCAAAAAAATAATGATTTTGTTGATGCCGTCCGACGCACAAAAGACAATTTTAACATCACTTATCAGGCAGTGGATGATAAGTGTGCACGACGCTTTGCCGGAACAGTTGATGTTTTTCAAAGATGGTACGTAACTGGTGAGGTTTTGCAAAAATTGAGAAATCATTTTCACCTTAGCCATCATGATTACGAAATTTTTAAAGAGATGCTCACAAGGAAATTGAGCCGATGACCTATGAACAATGAGGTACAGCGGAAAAAAATTAATAGGTTTTTAAAAGGAAAAAGCAAAAAGGATATAGATGCCTTCTGCATTTATCAATGGATCGATCGCTGTCATTTTGAAGGATGGTATGATGATGCGGTCGCCCTCGGATCGTTTATACCTCCCAATTCACTGAACCAGGATTATCAAAAGCGGATCGAGTTTCTCCTCGGGCAGTGCAGAAACCAGATCAACGAGAGGAAGGATCGATTCGTAAGGATCGGAACCTCTCACGATGCTCAGGCATTATCCATACCGAAATCCTTCATCAACAAGGTGGCGGCGTTGGGATTACAGCTGGACGGACACGGAAAGAACCGCATGAAGTTGAAATATCATGGTCAAAAACTTCTATTGCTGGAAAAGATGACCTTTGAGAAATGCACATTTTACTTCATCGATCGAAGCTGTGATTCTTTGTTGATGTGGCTTGATAATAATGGTTTTGATTATCTAGCCGATAGTTTGAGAACAACGAAAAAGAACACCGATGAGCGCCGTCCTCGTATGAGAATATTATGGGACGATGCCATATCTCTTTTACCGAGCCTTTTCACAAGGGACTATCTCACCGAAATCGAGAAGGCAATAACGGAAAAGGATATTAAAACATCACCCTCTGCAAAATGGAACCAGTTTGGACATCGTATCGGTAGTCAGGCGGCCAAAATCGATGATTTACTCCTAGAAGGTGCCTCTCTTAAAAGTATTGCAGTCGCTACAGGCAGCACTATAGGAAGAGTAAAAGCGCATATTAGGCATTTACGAAACGAAAAGGGCATGAGCGTCCCAAAGTTTGGCAACATATATAAAATATGGATGTTAGGCACTTCTCCTAAAATACTTGAAAAACATAAACGTACGAGTGATACCAGAGCAACGCAATTAAAATTTTGGGAAGAATTTAGATCCTACACTTTAAAAAATAAATCTACGCTGAACATTCGTTCGGTTTTTCCCAAACATTGGTTAGACATCTATTTCGGCCACAACCTCTGCCATATCTGTATGACCATCAACATCAGAAATAATCTCATGACCTGTGAGTTGTACATAAACGATTCAAAAGAGTTTTACCGAAAGCTTTTCAATGATCGAAATGCGATAGAGAAGAAATTGGGGGAAGCCTTGCAATGGAATGAGTTGCCCAGTAAAAAGGCTAGTCGCATTAAACTGATCCGATCTTCGGATGTAACTAATCAGGATAATTGGATAGAATATTTTGAATGGATGAAGGTCAAAGCAGAAGCTTTTGACAAAGTTTTCTCGAAATATGGCGGTTTTGATTTATTACTAGAAGCTGAATAATCTGGTTATCGGTAAATGTCCTAAACGAATAAGACGCTTGTGGTTCCGCCCTGTAAACTAGGCTCTCAGGGGGGAAATTATGCGGTCGCTCTAAAGTAGGTGGTTACAAGCCACACAACTTACGTTACACAGAACTTTGAATGAAACGCGAGGATAAAATATCAATGAACGCGATCAGGTTCTGAATCCGTCTTATGGGCCCTGGTATAAAGATTTTCCGCTTCCTGCCGACATTCACATAGAGGAAATGTTCTGGTCTCAGGTCAGGGATCTGTATTCATCGGAACTTAAATTTTTGATTGGAAAACGTCCGAAACAATAGAAAAACAAACTCAAATTAAAATAATTCTATAAGGAGGGCAACAGATGAAAAACGTAGAAATGAAACTGGAAGGTGATATCTTGACAATCAAAGTAGATGTGACCAAGGAATTCGGCCCGTCGGCGTCGGGGAAAACCATCATCATTGCTACAACGGAGGGGAACATTCCCATTCCCGAGAAGGAAGATGTTAAAATAGGACTGAATATTTATAAGAAGAAACGTTAGTAGCGGCAAGTTTATCGCATCCTTCAGCGTGGAATAAACTAAACAGACAATGACAAAAATACAAGTTGCCGCCGACTGAGATGTCTATGCAAAGAGTCATATTTCTGGTTGATATGAACGCCTTTTTCATCGGTTGTGAGATGACCAGGAATCCTTCTCTCATCGGAATACCCGCTGCGGTCGCCGGTGATCCGAAGAAGCGATCAGGAATTATCCTTGCCGCAAACTATGATGCCAGAGCATTTGGCGTAAAGACGGCTATGGTTCTTCATGAAGCTTTGAAACTGTGCCCGAAATTAACGCTGGTGCCTCCGGATCATCATTTCTACGGGCAGAAATCAGAAGAAGTCATGGCCCTGCTGTCGAACTACACCCCTGCTCTGGAACAAAACAGCATTGATGAAGCCTGGCTGGACATGACCGGGTGTGAAGGCATTTTTGGCAAACCGCTGGATGCCGCAAAACGGATCATGGAGGAAATCAAAGAAAAACTCGGTTTGTGGTGTTCCATTGGAATCGCTGAAAGCAAATTCCTGGCAAAGATGGCGGCGGAGATGAAAAAGCCCCTCGGCATCACCGAACTTTGGAAAAATGATATTCCATCTAAGCTCTGGCCGCTTCCGGTAAAAGAAATGTATGGCATCGGCGCGAAAACTGCTGAAAAGCTCAACCGCATGGGCATAAAAACGATAGGTAATCTGGCCAAGTCCGATGCAAATCTCATCATAAAAACTTTCGGCAAAGGCGGAAATGACATGCATCAGCATGCCAATGGAATTGACAATTCTCCCGTTCTGGCACGCATGGCGGATGATATGAAGTCCGTCGGACGGTCAACAACACTGCCGGAAGATATATCCGATATTGAGAAAGCAAAATTGATTTTAATGGAACTTGCTGATGATATTGGCATGACCGTCAGAAAGCATGGCCAAAAAGGGCGCACGGTACATATCACACTGAAATATTCTGATTTTCGAGTGGTGACAAGGCAAGCTTCCATCCCGGCCACCTGTGCCACCAAGGAAATATATCAGACGGGGTGTAGTCTCCTGGAGCAAAATTGGGATAGAACCCGTCCGGTAAGATTGATCGGCATCAGCCTTTCTGGATTTCATGAAGGCTGCGCTTCGGATCAGTTGTCTCTTTTTGATCAAACGGAAGACCATGTCAAAAATGAGAAGCACGAAAGTATTGACAGGGCGATGGATAAAATAAGAAACAAGCATGGCTCTGAAATCATCACCTTTGCCGCATTGGTGAAAAAAGAAAAGGGCAAGACATGATTTCATTTTGTTTGTGAGCGTTTTCAACAGCCGCTCGCGCCGGTTCGGAAGGAATCAACACATTTAATTTATTCCATAATTTTTCTTAATAATTCCAAAACCTGTAACTACTCAAGAAATCCATCGGGATTAGTGTAATGCTTGCTCTGTCTGATCAGAGGCCCTATATAAATTATACCAAGGGATTTTTCAGCAGATTGAGAGCACTTGCTGGACTGGGCTAACTAAAGGCTGTTTGATAGACAAATGCAAAAACATTGCTTGAGTTTAATATTCAACTGACTTAATCTGTAACACATAGAGCATTTCAAAAAATTCAAAGGAGGTAAGCAATGACAGGCAAATTCGAACTGAAGAAAAGCAAGAGTGGTCAGTTTATGTTCAATCTCAAGGCATCCAATGGCCGGGTGATTTTGACGAGCGAATTGTACAAAGCAAAAGCTGGTGCAGTGAACGGCATCAAATCCGTCAGAAAAAGCGCGGTAAAAGATGCCAACTTCGAGATTAAATCCTCCAGTAAAAAGCAACCTTACTTTGTCCTCAAGGCATCCAATAAAGAAATCATCGGTAAGAGCGAGATGTATTCATCTGTAGTGGGCATGAAAAAGGGAATTGCTTCAGTCAAGAAGAATGCCCCTGGTGCCGCAGTAGATGATTTAGCATAGTAAAATACAGATATTGTTAATCAGAGATATGGTGGGGATGGTTTTTATTGAATGAAAACAATGTGGCCATCCTCATCATATCCGAACAAGGTATTGATGGTAATTGCGACGGAGCAAGTTGAATGGCCATCCATATCATTCCCGTCAATAAACTCAGCTCTCATGCCCTCAAGGGAGTCAT
>ENA-UPTA01002775-UPTA01002775.1-activated-sludge-metagenome-genome-assembly--contig:-NODE-2775-length-17745-cov-6.000509_pt1 | contig 17745 bp, 13 predicted proteins | sample MGYA00238184_ERZ773361 | MGnify/ENA primary metagenome ERZ773361 (study PRJEB29100, sample SAMN05720205) | activated sludge metagenome | isolation source: anaerobic digester from wastewater...
TAGCGATACCTATGATAAAATTTACACCACCCATGGGGGTGTCGGATTTAACGCGAGCACATCACGGGACAGAACGGCGTATTACATCGAGCTGCCCTCGTCAAAGCTCGAACTCTGGGCAGATCTCGAATCTGAGAGGCTCCGCAATCCTGTGATGCGGGGGTTTTTCCTTGAGAGAAATACCGTCCAGGAGGAGCGCCTCATGCGGTACGATTCTGACGGCGTATCCGGGCTGTACGAAAAATTTCTTGCCACAGCGTTTATCGCCCACCCGTACCGTCATCCGACAATCGGCTGGGCCTCCAACATACCGCACCTTTCGATATACGATGTCGAGCGTTTTTACCGTACCAACTATATTCCCACGCGGATGACAATTACCGTCATCGGGAAACAGGACACCGGAAAAACGTTGCGCACCCTGGAGAAATATTTCGGGAAAATGGAACCCCGCCCCAATCCGCCGGAAACCGCGATCCGTGAGCCGAAGCAGAAGGGTGAAAAGCGTTTTGTGTATAAATTCGAATCGAACCCCTATCTCCTGATCGGCTGGCACAAGCCTACATTCCCCTCACGGTATGACTACGTCTTCGACATCATTGCGAACCTGCTTTCCGACGGCAAGACATCAAGGCTTTACAAATCACTTGTTCTTGAAAAGAAAATCGCGGCATCGGTCAACGTATGGAACGGTTTTCCCGGAGCCCGCTACGACAACCTTTTCGTGGTCGCCGCTTCGCCGCGAGCGCCCCACACCGTCCTTGAGCTGGAAAAAGAAATCTACCAGGAGATGGCACGTCTGAAAAAGGACCTCACCCGGCATGAGCTGCAGAAAGTCATTAACCGCATCGAGTCGTCAATGGTGTTCGACCTCGACTCAAACATGGGTATATGCAATCTGCTGAGCTACTACCAGACAATATTCAACGACTGGCGCTATGTGACAGACTACACGCGAACGGTGAAAAGCGTCACCATTGAAGAAATTAATCAGGCCATTGACAGCTTTCTCGTAAAGGACAACCGCACCGTGGGAATGCTGGAGGACTCGCGAAATACCGCGGGAAACTGAGGACATCAATCCCTGAACTTCACTGCTGTTCAGGGTGGGAGGCCGCGGAATCCATTTTCTGCCGGCATCTCCTTCAACATAGTCATTGGCGGCGACCGGAAAAACTATTATATGAGACTCAGCAGAAACCCCTTCCCCGCTTCAACGCCCTGTTCAAAGCCGTGAAGGATACGGCGATCATCCCTTGTGAGACGGTCGACATTGAAGTCATCCGGGGGATACAGCACGTCAATCCCGCTGAATTTTCCTTCAAGGTCATCGAGCATTCTGTTGTACATGGTGAAACGGCTTTCCATGGCATCAACGAGGAAACGGTATTTGCGGTCTTTGTAATATGACTCATAGAGGCTCTTCACCCAGAAGGATTCCTCCTTTTTGCGATAGCCTTTTTTTCTGGTCACCACAACGAGAATGTCCTCCTGCCGGTAGCCGAGATCAAGGGCATGGCGGTAGGGAATCGGGTCCAGGAGCCCACCGTCAAGGAGCTGGTAGTCCCTGTACTGCACAAATCCCCGGTACAAAAAGGGTATTGCCGCCGTTGCTTTCAACGCGGTATATATATCATCCTTTTTCGAGTTCAGGTACACCGTCTCGGGGTAATTTCCCTCCATGCAGTTAGTGGCTGTTATCACCACAGGACAGGATTTTTTCAGGCGGGCGATATCGACCGGCTCCCTGCCCCTGACAATTGTTTCCACCATCCAGTCCAGGTTCAGGATATGCTTTTCATTGTTAAGAATATTGGTGATGTTGATAAATTTTCCCGACAGGAGCTCGGTGAAAAAGGCGTCCCGCGCCAGATAAATCTGCCCCGCGGCATACGCGCTCCCCGTAAGGGCGCCGGCAGATGAACCGATTATCATTTTCCACGGGAAGTAACCACGATCGGTGAAAGCCTGGAGCACGCCGGTAAGAAAAATCCCCCGCATGCCGCCGCCCTCAAGAACAAGCACCTTCTTTTCAGGAAAACGCCGGTTCCGGGAAAATAAGGACGAAAGCTTCCGAAAATAGTCCCGTATCATCATGGCTACTTGATAATCTTGTTCTGTATCTTCACTTCCCAGAGAACAATTTCAGGCATCCGCTGGTCGAGTGAATCCAGAAAAGCGGCTACCCTGCTGCGGTCAAGAAGTGTGGGGTCGCTTTCCAGCCGGAACTTGGATGATGTCGCGTATGCATTCAGTTTGTCAACCAGCCTTGTCTTGAGGACATTCTGCCATTCAAGGGAACCACGTTTTTCAAAATAGTCATAGAACTCCAGCTTGTCCTTAAACACCGGAAGTTCAACCTGATCGATCTTCCATTTCGGCAGTATAATACTCGCTCCGGCGCTGGTGGTTTCTTTCGTTTTTTGAATAACATCCTTTATGGAGGTCATCAGGAACTGACGCACATTGTATTCATTTTCAAGAAACACCACCAGTTCCCCCATATTGGCGAACAGGGGGGCCTTGACATACTTTTCTATATACTGGTCCTTTGTCAGGTTCTGAGCACTCGCCCTGTCGCCGGTGCCGTCCCCATCGAGGATGTCACGGATTACCAGTGAGTACTCACGGCGGAACTGCAGCCCGCCGCCGGAGGGATTTTTCGCGAGCATCCCAAGGCTGCTCATGGCATCCGCGACAATATCCATGGGAGCGTTATCATATCCGCCCCCCGCCATAATGGCTTCCTCTGCTTTAAGGATTACTTTTTTGTAATCCTCCCGCGCCTCGATGTCCTTCAACACCGCCGCCATTGACTCCTCGTATTGATAGCCCCCTTCTTTCTGTTCAAGGACCTTCATGACCACAAGGCCTGACCAGAGTTTCGCCGGATTCAGGTAATTCGTGGTCCGGCAGGGATCGGGAAAATACCGTGCGTCAAGTGTGGGGTGATTGAAGCAGTGAAGGGGGTGGCTCCGTTCCTCAATGAGGGCATGGTAGTCCCGGACGGAATCCGCGAGGGAGGTAACCTTGAAGATCGGATATCCCAGAAGCACCCCCATGGAAATAATTTCATAGGGCTTGCAGAGATTGGGGACCTCAAAGGTTTCCACGCTGATATTCGGCTGCGCGGATTCCCGCTTTTTGTAATGGTCCAGCCTGGCGGGAAGATCATTAGGAGTGCTCGTTGAAGGGTCGTCGCCTTCCTCGTAGGTGGAAAGCCTGAAATTTGTTACCGTACGGTAATACTCCATGGATTCAAGCCCTGTGGGTTCAATGTAAATATAGGGCCGGGAAAATGTGTCAAGTTTCTCAAGGAGCTTGCGTACCGGAATTTTCTTATCATCAAGGATCTGCTTCAGGGAAATATTTTCAAAATTGAATCCTTCAAAGCGGGAATAGATAATTTTAAAGAGCTTCTTTTTTATTTTTTCAATGTCAATTTTCAGTATGCTCGTTTCGCTGAGGTTCAGGCCGTCTTCAATGGTCTTCTCCTCCCCGTAAAGCTCTTTCTTTATTTCCTCCAGTCCCTTTTCAAGGAGATGACCGAACCTGGTCTGTATAATATCCCGGATTTCGTCGCTGTCTTTTTCCAGGACCGCAAGGCCTTCGGTGGAAATGAGATATGTTTCAATAAACTGCATCGCATCGTCTTCCCTGTCCATCTGGACAAAATCAACTTCATTGCAGAGATCTTCCACAGAAAGTTTGGAATAGAAGTAGGTCTCAAGGAATTCCTGAATCTCCTTGCCATTAATCAGGTAAAAGAAAAGCGGGTTCTTCTTTTCAAGGAGCTCATACTTGTCCTTCTCGACGTCCTGTTTCAGTTCTCCGAGAAGCGCAATCACCTTTTCCTTGAGGATATTTACTTCAATGTTCTTCATGTTAAAAAGGAGCGCCTTGAAATCACGGACAAAAGCCTCCGCGGATGTGAGCATCGCCTCACACACAAGCTGGCTGAAGTTGAAGCCCGCCATTTCCACAATCGCCTCCATCAGCTTCGGATCATCCAGTTTGCGCTGTTCCGCGGTCTCCACAATTTTTTCCAGGTCCTCTGTGGAATGCCGAGCCAGGGCAACGCGTTCTTTATAGTATTTCTTCTGGTACAGTTCAAGTTTTCCGAGAAGCAGGTTAATCACCGCTTCGGCAAAAAGAAATCCTTTCTGCGGGTCCCGGATAAAGTTGTGAATCTCCGTGGTGAGGGTTGATTTCATTTTATCGAGCTCAAGCTGATAACGCTTTTCCATCCGCAGCATGAGGTTTTTCTTGGTTTTTTCCATCTCCTCCTTTCCGTAATCACGGATGAGGTTTTCCATGGTGGCAATCACGCCCCGGGTATCACCCTTCTCCATGGCGCGCTGCATTTTCGTTGTGTAGGAACGGAACTCGATATCGCTGTCAGCCTTGTAATCGGGATACATCCGTTCAAATATAAGGCGGCAGTTGAGACGAAGCGCGCGCACAAGACCGCGGTTGATATCGCCCACCGTCTCAAGGAGGAGCCGCTTGTTGACCGGCTGAAGAAAGGAACCGATCATCTTCATTGCGGTAATTTTATAACCCAGCTCCCGCAATAAAGGCACCGGATATATCACCCTGGAAATACCAAAGGAGTTGTAGGCAGCCTTCCTCTGGGACGGTTCGTCTTTCGGCAGATATATCGACGCCCGTGTTGAATCGTTCACCATGCGTTCTTCAATGGCGCCCCCCACCGTTGAGGCCACGAAGGTGGATATGAACTGCCCCGTCAGCTCCTGTACCTGATCGCGGCCCTGTAGTGAATTGCCCGCCATATTCTCAACATCAAGGAGATACAGCATCCCGTCATCGAAGAGCCGGTCAGGAACCTCAACCTTCCTGCCGGAAGGATATTCCGCCCTGAAGGTATTGCCGCTCATAAAGTAATCAATTTCCTTCAGCGCGGCGTAGGCATTGGCGCGGGCGTTCCGGTTGTACACCACCCGTTTGAATGCCGAGGGAAGCACCAGAATACAGTACACTCTCGGCGCCGGCCAGTAGTCCTTAAAGATATCCTTTATCATTGCCGCGATATCAAGGATCATCCCGTTACCGGTACCCCCGACGATGGAGCAGGTAATAAAAATGGAAATCTGCCCCCGGCGCTTGAAATGCTTCGTCTGGAATGAAAAGCTCCGCCCTTCAAAATTCGCACCGCTCATTTCAAAGTAATGGCCCCTTTCGTCGGAAGGGAAATTCTCCATCGTCACCTTTCCGTCAATATGAGGACATAGAAGGGCCCGCGCCTTGGGGTCCGGTTCAAAAAACACCACGGTGTGGTCCTTCGGTATTTTATCGCTGAAATAATAACGGTTCACGCCCCGTTCCATGGTGAAGGTGATGGTCTCCTCGGTTTTATCGCGCCCTTCCTTCACGTCCATCAACTGGAAATATTTCGGGTCGTCGGAAAGTGAATCCAGCCGGTCACGCTCTTTCAGCAGCGTTTCCCTGACCTTGTCCTCGTTGAAGAAAAACGCGAGGCGTCCCAGGGGCCGCGTCTGGTTTGCGCCCTGCCCTGCCCTGGTGCTTATATCATAGACATCCGGATTCGGAAGCCAGTTAAAGCATGGGTCATTCTTAAATTTATCCCGGAGAAACTCCATTGAAAGCTGCGAAGGTGTCGGCGCCGAGATGTAGAGCATTCGGCGTTCCTCCTGAAAAAACTGGTCAGAAGGGAAGCGGTACATTCCCCCTTTTCCTTCAATGCTGGTTTCGATATCGGTGGTGTCAATGCCGATCCACCGCAGATAGCGATGGGCTTCAGCGGGCATGTTGGACTCAATCCACCGCTTCGCGGCGAGAATTCCCTTCATGCCGGACCCCCCAACCCCGAGGATCAGAGACTTCCGAACGGTTGGTTTATCGTCATTGATTATACTCTGGATCGAATTATGGAGCGCGTCTCGTGCCATATTGTTATCCTGTTGTAAATGGATCTACCATGGGATAAAGGCCCTCTTCCGTCGGGGCCCCTGTATCGTATCCCGGATAAATCTTGTAAAGGCGCAGCATAAAATACTTCTCAACTTTCGGGATTCCGGCTTTGGTCTGCACTTCATAATCCTTCGTAAAGAAGTGAAATTCAAAAAATCCATTCACAAACTTTCCGTCCTGATTCAGGCGGTCACCAAGCCGGAAACGTATTGGATTTTTCGCCTCAATAGCCGGGAATGTGGGATCACCGGCGACATCAGGTTCCTGTTTCACATGAATGCGTTCACGGGAGCTCATTTCCCTGAAACCGGCAAGTCCGGGATAAAAAATGAGGGACTTTCCGTCACGCCGTATATCGACCTGATACTCTTCCGTAATTTTATCGGGAAGGTCATAAATATCACGATCCTCCCTGTTTTCAATGATCCTGATATAAATACTTAAATGATTATCAATGATTTCTGTGGAAAAGGTTTTAATATTACCCTCGGTCTGGCCGATGGTAATCAATTTCTCATTCATATCCTCTTTTGCAAGGGAATACTTAAAGATCAGGCCCGGATCGGGAAGCTCCTTTGACGTTACTTTGCCGCCGACGGGGGTATCACCGGGTGACGGCGGCACAGGCTGCGCTTCAGTCTTCAGGGGCCGGTACAGCTTATCCGCGATTTTTGAGGTCTTCCCCTGTTTCCGGCCTTTAATAATTCTGCTCTGGAGATACACAACGGCAGCAAGAAGAAGAATCACTATGACTGCCGCGAAAATGATGTACTGACGGAATTCAACCTCTTTTTCAAGTTCATACACCCGAGGATCAAGGTGTGAAATGTGATACAGCATTCTATATAATTGCGTCATCTATCTCCCCCGTTTCTTTCTGATAATCACTGGTATTCCATTACACGCACTTCACATCCTTTATCTGCTGATCCCATGGATGAAGGAATCATTGGCGCCGAAATAAATGGCGTTCTCAAGTATCACCGGAGTGCTGTTTATATTTCCGTCAGTGCTGAATTTGAAGATCATAGCGCCGGTTTTTGCGTTCAATGCGTAAAAGTTGTTGTCCTCTGACCCGAAAAACACCACCCCGCCATCGAGAAGCGCCTGGGTGCGGATTTTACCGTTTGTTTTAAAGGTCCATACCGATTTGCCGAATGAATTCACGCAGTAGAACATGCCGTTATCAGCGCCGAAATAATAGCACTCAGCGTTATCTATGGTTCCCGGGATTATTGTGCTGTACACAGGAGCCTTCACCATGAACACCCATTCTAGTTTTTTCTGGCGGATATCGACACAGTACACAGACCCGTCGATGGAAGCGGCGAGAACGTCCCTGCCGTCTCGTGATATGGATGGTTTATTCCGTATCTGCGCATTGGCGTCAAATGTCCACTTCGTCTCAGCCTTGCTGCCGCCGTATTCCAGGGCACAGAGCTTCTTGTCCTCTGTTCCAATAAAAATCATACCGCCATGGAGTGTCGGTGATGAAACCGTTCCATCGAGCTGCTTCTCCCACAGAAGTTTACCTATTGCCTTTGAGGAATCATCCTGATAATAGGCCTCAAAACCATACACACCGTCAAGGGCCGCAACAATCAGAATCTTCCCTGTTGCCACCGGCTCAGAGAGAATCCCCTTTGCCATACGTTTCTGCCAGAGCAAAGAAGGCTTGTAGGACGTACCATCCCCCTCCTGTCCGCCAAGGCCCGTATTCACGGCAACGATCAACCCCTCACGGGTCGTAATATAGAGTATCCCGCCGGAATAGGCAGGGGTGCGGATAATTGATCCCGGGATTTTGAATTTACCCACCGGGGTAAGCGACCCCTGTCCGGGAGCAAGGAGATATACGCCGCCCTTGTCATTGCAGGCAATCAGGACAGTCGTATTGAGCGCGGTTGCGACAGAAAGTATGCCAGCCTGGACAGGAGCATCCGCACGGAAGCTGGCAAGCTCCTTACCGGCGTCACCCTGCAGCTCGCCGTCAGGTTCCCCTGATTCGAGGTCCCCGAGGGTGTCCTCCCGTGAAAAAAGATCATCCGCCTTAAAGGACTCATTGACAACGAGGTCCTTCTTCGGATCAAAGGCTTTGAGCGGTTTTACATAAGGATTATTTGCCATTATCTGAGAACCACACACAGTAATATTTATCCGTTAATAATTCCCGCCCCTTTACAACCGGGATTACCGCTTCACATATTATGCGCGGAGAATTACCGTTCCCATACCCCGCGGCGCTGGTCTCCGCACGGCATGGAGCTTTCAATTATAGTAGCATTATCGGACAATACTGTCAAACACTCTTTTATTTTATATACACCGGGTACCATGGAGCTCTCTGTAATCTATAGTGAGGAAATTGGGGTGGATAAAAAAAACGGATAATTGCGTCAACCAGGACCATAGAATGCTGTCTGTTCTTACGGTATTAATCAGAGAAGGGGTATCCCTTTTGTGGTAATTTCGTGCAGTATAGGGGATATCGAATTCCCAGCAAGGTACTCATCAAGGCCCACAGGCACTGCTTCAATCCTGTGGTCAATGGTGCTTGCCAGATAGTTAAGCCTGCTCCCCTCTTTAAAGCGGTCCTTTCCAAAATCTCTTGATATAACAGCCATATCTATGTCACTGTCATCGCTGGATGTCCCATCCGCCTGTGAACCGAAAAGTATTATAAGGTCAGCGTTGATCTTTTCCTTTTTTAAAAGGAGCGCCAGCTCTATTGCCTTTCTTTTAATATCCCTGATATCCACTGGTTAAGCCTTTTGGTGTTTTCAATATACTTTTGCGTAAAGTCCCTTGTAGCCTTCTGGTAAATTAAAAATCTTTCATCGGGGTATCTGGCCTCAATGTTGAATTCATTTATTTCTGATAACAGCTGTCGGTCGGTTTCGTTTACATCAATGCCTGTTTCTTTTAAAAGATAAAGAAGATTATGCGAAAACGGAGCATGGGCGGCTTTCGTTGTAACATACAATGCCTTGAGTATTTTTTCCAGTGTAAGGTGTATAAAAAATAGCACGGCTACATTGTTTTCAGTTCTATTGAAAATATCTGTTGCTGTCAGAAAATCTCTGGCGGAAGCATCCTGCCAGAATTCTGAGAGTCTTTGAATTTCAGCTTTGTCCATAGAAAAGAATATATGCATCAATCCGAGGGTGTCAATTAAATATTTTCAGGATGCTCCTGATTTTGGATTCTACAACATGAATCGAAATAACATGTACAGTCCTTTTCAGGGGCTTTAAAAAACAGATTTTTTAACACCTCTGCGTGCTGATACTATGTTAATTGACGCTGTTTATGCGCATCATCAACAAAATTTTATAGTTGTTTGGAAAAAAATATTGACACATATTAGAATGAAACTATTTTTTCATTATACATATAAAAGACCATCACAATACTGCGAGTTCACATTTAAGTGATTTGAAAAACAATTTGTTATCGGATAAAAGATCTTAGTAAGAAATATTCTCGAAGATTGGTGGGAATTTTTCTATAAACAAATTAACTGTTGGGGTAATGCAGAAATGAAAAAACTTAATTTTGTTGTATTAGTAGGAATACTCTCATTACTATTGTCCGCATGTGCCAGTACAATGATGTATGAGCCAGCTGGGGTTCATCATGTGTATACAACAAACACACAAGATTCTCATGAATTAACTGGCATAAGGGTACAGCAGACTAGAGATGTACCTTTTGTAATTGGATTACCAGGCGATGGAGAAAAAGTTCAAATGCTGGTTGAGGGACGTCTGGTAAAACAATGGTGTCCGAGAACAGATAATGTTAATACATTTATTCAACTCCCCCCGGGAAGACATGATGTAATTATCCAGAGAAGCATTCAGTATACGTATATATCCCGGGGAACAGATACATTTCGTTTCATTGTAAAACTCAATCCTGGTCAGGAAGGTATATTGCAGGGACAATATCATAGATATGGAGATTCAAAAACATATTACTCTGTGTCGTTATCAAACTTCGCATCTGTACAGAAAATACGTGAAGAACATACAGATAATTAATTAATAAACTTTTCGTCACCTTCTCAGAATATTATTTGCATGGACAAAGGAGAGGGCAGAGAAATTCTGCTCTCCAAGGTGGCGCTCTTCCCGGAAAATGCGATCTGAGAGGAGAGTACTTTTCAATATTTATATTTATAAAAGGGTGATAAAAATGAAATTCCAATTTCCTCCCAAAACAATATTATCCATTGCAATTATATTACTCTCATCTATCATTCAATGTGCTTCCCAAAAAATTCATGTCGATTCAGAAGTAATGAAAGTATTTATAAAGGATGCCAAAATACACGAAATACACGATATTCATTACAAACATCTAAAGGCTATATTGTGTGATGATGCTTACTGGAGGACAACTCATGGAAACTTATATTTTATCGATAATGATCTTGAAGGCAACTCATTTCATTTATATATAAATAAGAAAAAGATCTGGGTAAGCGGCCCCTGGTCACTGGAAGATAATAAATTAACATTAAAATCAAAATTCATCAATGGGACCTATCTCGTCAAAAGCTATTCATTTGATTTTGCGCCTCATTTAAAAAAACCATATGGTCTGACACTCTATCTTGATAAAAACATTCATGAAGACTTTTCTACAAACCGTATGCATAACAGATCATTGAAGTATGGGGATATTGAAAGACTGAATGTTGAAATTCCAAAATAAATTATCAATTTTTTACAGCTCCTTTCATGGGATTTTTTTCATGGATGAAGAGAACTGACAAAGATAATCTTCTCCATGAGAAGGCGTTCATCGCTGTGGTCCTGGAATTTAGCCAATGTCATGGAATTACTATTGGCTGCAGCCCTCTGTCCTGTGGGAGAAGAATTCCCAATCAACGCCGGAAACACATACTGCATGGGCCGTCACTGCAGCGCCCGCACGGTCCGGTTTTTCAGCCGCTCAAACTCCTCTTTGAAAAGAGCTGCAATTTCAGAAATATCCTGAAACTTTCTGATTGAAAAAAAGGTCTTGATCAGGGTCTTGAGTCGTGTATCGTCACGGAGCTCCGCAAGCTGTTTCGGCGTTGCCCGGAACACATCATCACAGTCTTCATATATCTCACGGATGATATCCTCGGCCTTCCTTGTGAGCTTATTCAGGGGAAATTCAGTCTTCACATGAATACGCTTCAGGATCATTGCGATGAGGGTAATTATCTTCCTGCACCTGTCGACGGCTTCATCTTTCTTCAGTTTTTCAAAAGCCTGATATATGTCGGCATTCATTTTTTTTATGTTCGTGAGAAGCTCAGGTTTCACATCAGCAGGAAGCTGCGAGAAGGATGGAGGATGATGGGGATAAAAGGCCTTTAAATACTGTGTGGACAGCATAATTTTTCCGCACAGGGAATCATTGGTGGTTTCACCGTCAATACTCTTCTTCAGCTCATCCAGATCGACATCGAACATGGAGCTGCATCCCCGGAGGAATCCGGGAAGGTCCAGTTTTTCCAGAAACAGCGTGAATCCTTTACTCTCTTCAGTTTCCTCCCCAAAAAAATACGCAATCAATAATCTGCGGAATACTTCCTCCCCCTTCCCTGAAATATCCGGGTCCCGTTCGGCTTCAATACAAAAATCAATCAGATCAACAAACCGAGGCTGTTCGTTCATAGATACCCTCTATTCATAATGAGAATCACACGCCAAAGCCGGAACATCTGCCGATTTAACAATTCCCCGCGATCATTTTTCGCGGCTAAATGATACCGCAAGGCATCGCGGCAGTCAAGAGAAAAGTATTGTACGCATAATAGAATCATAAATGCAATAGAAATTTCTCATACATAAAAGAATGCCGGCACCGGCGTAAAAACAGAAGAAGACGATGAATAATCATCGCCTTCCGGTATTTTTTATGTGTTTACTGAAATCAGTTTTTATTCTCCCTCGAATTCCACAAGGGCGAAAACCTTATACCCGGATTCCTCCAGACGCTTTCTGCCCCCCACTTCGGGGAGGTCGACAATGAATGTCATCTCGATGATCTTCCCACCGAGTTTTTCCACAAGTTTCGCGCCGGCAAGGGCCGTACCCCCGGTCGCAAGAAGATCATCCACGAGAAGTACTTTATCACCGCTGCTGATAGAATCAGTGTGGATCTCAATTACATCGGTCCCGTATTCAAGCTCATATTCATAGGATGTTTTCTCAGCGGGAAGCTTCCCTGCCTTTCGTATCGGCACAAAGCCTTTGCCAAGCTGATGGGCGATGGCGCCACCGATAATAAATCCCCGTGCTTCAAGCCCCACGACGACATCAATGTCAACCCCTTTATACCTCTGCACAATTGTATCCACCACGTCCCTGAATCCCTCCGCATCGCTGAGAAGCGTGGTGATGTCGCGGAACATAATTCCCTCTTTCGGGAAATGAGGTATTGTTCTGATCTTTGATTTTATTGTCATAATACTCCGGCTCCTTTTAAACAGATGAAGCGAACAATAAGATTGAGAAGTCAAATGTCAACCAAAAGACTTTCCCGTGACATTAAAATCTCCGCGCTTGAATGGTTTAATTAACGGGCTATTCAGGCGAAGGGTAACAGCCGGTCAGTGGGTGCTGGCCGGATCACCATGGATCCAGCTCCCACGTTTGAGCTTATGCCTGAAGTTAGTGGTTTCATCTTCGATAATCTTATGCAGATACTGTATATGCCGTGCGATCGCCTCGCTGTAGAGGTCTCCGTCAATGCCGAACCGGCTGCTGAAATGATACCGGCTGTACTGTGAAACATTCCGGTAGGACCCTGCAAGTCTCTTCACGGTTAATTCATAGAAGCTGATTGTCTGCTTCAGAATATCAAACTCTGTATTCATTCCGGATATCCCGGCCTCCCGAAACTCCCGGTAAAGAAACATAAGCTTTTCAAGATAGGCGCGGTCGGACATCTGACCAAGAAGGTCCGCACTTCCCAGCAAGCATCCCACAAGCCTCTCCTCCTCTGAACTGAACTCAATTTCATCGAGGTCTGCGGTAATATCCGTGCATTCAATAATTCGCGCCAGTTTCTTTATGTCCTGTTCCTGAATGGAAAAATCTTCGTGGTTCTTTTCCAGAAACGCGACACTCCTTCCAACGTGTGTTACGGTATATTTCGCACCGGACCCCTCAGTGTCCCACTTCTCCTGCAAATATCCGGTATCATGGAGAAGCGCCGCAGTGAGAAGATGCCGGGCCGTTTCAGGTGAAAGCGGGGTTTGGTTCAGATTATATCCGTCAAGAAGGCGGACTGCCGCAAGGGTCGTATCCAGCGTATGGGAAAGATTGTGATATTCCGTATTGCATTCCCGGTAGCCGGGGTACTTCCCCGAAAACAGTTTTTGTGTATGGGCAATATTTTTTTTGACGGGGTTATAATACTTTGAAGGATAATGATAACAGAATACTTTTTTTATTTCTGCAATTACAGCTTTCGGGCTTTTCATATCTATCAGCGCTGCGAGCTGAAAATTTTTTGCATGTGCCACATTACGCTCCTTCAAGAAAAATCTCTTTCCGTGTCAGGCATCCGATTACTTCACAATAATGACGCTGCTAATCAGTGGCCCGGACACAAGAATAACGACAAAAAAAACTGCGTGAACTTTCCGAAAAATCACTTCATACCTTCATAATAGTTTTAATTGCCGAAAAAGTGTAAAAAAAATACCCACTCACACCCATATTTTACGCGCAGAATGCCGCCCACCATATACCGGCAGATTTCACAATGCAATCAATTTTTGACTATTATTCCCGGAAAAAAGCAGAGGAGACAGCTTCATGATAGTTGGCACATCAGCCTTTATACTCCGCGATAAGGAGCGCAAAATCATCTTCAAAGGCACGCCGGGGACCGGTGAAATTCAGGATATCATTATATACCCCCCGGCACATTTCCTGCGCGGAACAGGAGGCATGTTTCTCCAATATCTCAACGAACTGCTCATCCCCCAGCAGAGTGCCTTCTGAATTCCTCGCCTCCGTGATTCCGTCAGTATAGAGCACAATTTTATCGCCCCGCTTCAGGAAACTCCTGGCATCTTCATAATCGGGCTCTGCGATATCAATAAACACCTTTCCCTTTGAACGGACCAGATCAATCTCACCGGAACTCCTCACCAGGGCCATGGGGGGATGCCCCGCGTTTGCGGAAACAAGGGCCCCCGATTCAATATCAAGGCAGCAAATACAGGCGGTGATAAAGTTCCCCCCCATTTTACCTTTCAGCAGGTTCTTCATTTCCCGCAGGGCCTCCGCGGGCTGCTTAATGAATTTCCCCCATGAGTTCAGCGACATCTTAACCATGGAGGCAATCAGTGCCGACGCGACGCCATGCCCGGACACGTCACAGATGAACAGCCCCAGCTCCTTCATCCCCCTCCGGTAGTGGATATCCACGAAATCGCCCCCCACCCCCATAATGGGTACATACTTATACGCAATTTCCACTTCTCTGAGATCCGGGATGTTCTGCGGAAGCAGGGCGAGCTGAATCTTCTGCGCAAGGAGGATATCTTTCTCAAGCTCTGATTTCTGCTTTTCTATGATAGCGGTCCGCTCCATCACCATCCGCTCAAGATTGTCCTTGATATCCGACAGGTCCTGATACATCGTTGAGTTCGCCAGGGCAATCGCGGCATACGCGGTGATATTATGAATGAACGTGATCTCACGTTCATTGAAGCGTTTCAGATTAGTCTTTTCTGAAAGCAGCAGCACTCCCAGAAGTTCCTCGTTGTTGATAAGGGGGAAAAGATATTCACCGCGCAGCGCGGTAAAAAGCGAGAGTATTGTATCCCGGGACGCCGCGTAATTTCCGGATGTTTCCACAAAGCTCCGTTCCAGATAGCTGTGACGGTCCATCAGCAGCGCTTCAATATCCTCATCAAAAGAAAGACTGTTTTCATCTTTATCACGGTAGTTTTTAGAAAAACCCCGCTTTATATAGAGTACCGCCCGTTCAACATGGAGTCCCCTTTTCACGGCATGCACCACCTCGTTTACCAGGTCGTCAAGGTTCTTCAGAAGGGAAATATCTTCAATAAATTGTGCTTCAATTTTGCCCAGATCATAACTCCGTCTGTTGAAGAGCTGATCAATTACAGGCTGAATTTTATTAAAGTACAGGAAATTGAGAAAAAACCATGCAATGAGAATAAGCGACAGAAAGAAAGAGGGTATTTCGAGCACATGAGGCCGCAGCAGACAGAACAGGATAATGTTCGGAATCAGGATCAGGGAAGAAAGGATAAACCAGAATGTTGTGACGTGAAGGACGCTGCGAATATCCATCAGCTGGTGCCGAAGTATTCCATAGGTAAGAATCGCGAGCGGAACAAACAGAAAATTGCTGAATGGATAAAAATCTATTCCCCTCATTGCAGGAATATTTGTCAGTGTAAGCAGGGCCGAAAGCACATAGGCTATAAACAGATAGTTGTATTTAACCCGGTTCACAGGATTTTTTTCTTTACGAATAATTCTGTATACAAATATAAAAACGTACACCGTAACGGCAGTGGCATACAGAGAAAAAACCTGAAACGCGATACCATTTTTCGCGATCAGTCCCCAGCTGTAGCGGTAAAATCCGAAAAAATAATAGTCAGTGAAGGTAAAGGGAGATATCAGCGCGCTTATTACGAAACACACGATGACAACCACATTCCAGCGTTTTGTAATAATTATCTGAAAGAACAGGACCGTCAACGGAGGCATGAAAACATACAGGAAATGCACCCCACGCTCGATTGCGAGGAGCGTCTGTTCATCATCAAAAAGGTGGTGACTGATAAACACCCAGGAAAGCATCGTCCACCAGACACAAATCACCGCAAGCCAGATATTCTCCCGTTTCAGCTTACCCTTGACGAGAGAAAGCGCCGCGAGAAACAATCCAACCCCAAGTGACAGAATCGGTGGAACAATATATATCGATACATTCTGCATATAGTACGGTCACCGTTATTCAGCTTTTTTCAGGAGCTGCCGCCCGAACACATAGTCCCTGCAGTGACATCTATCCATTGCCGCAGATATCAACCCGGAAACTGAAGGGAAATATGAATTTTAACAAAACAATTCAATGTGTCAAGACAATTTGCCGGTAAAATTTCCTGCATCAGCAATTAACGGGCAGCAGTTACCCCCTCCGCTTCAGACGTATGTTTATCAGCACGAAAAGAACCAGGGCCGTTCCAAGGAGCAGGAACCCTGGCAGATATGACTGAAAAATTATCTTCCCGATCGAGAACAGGGCGCAGTAAATCATCACAATCCCCAGAAGCCAGTCAATTCCCAGGGGAATCAGTGACTCCCCGGCAGGATCTTCCGCGCTTCTGAAACCCCTCCATCCCGGTCCTCCGGGACGCACCCGGTCAAAAAACTTCTGCAGCACTTCATTTTTTACAGGGGGGGTGATAAAAGTCGCCGTGATCCATGCGACGGTGGTCACTGCAACGATAAAAAAAAGGCTCTCCGGGAAATGCAGTTTCAGGTAAAACCGTGAGGCGATATACGCGCCGAAGGGGACCACCATCGCGACAATCTCAGACCAGGCATTTATCCGCCACCAGTACCACCGTATAATCAATACCAGTCCCAGCCCCGCGCCGCACTCTATGATAAAAAGCCATGCCCCCGATATCGACTGAATCACATACACCAGGAGGCTGGATATCATCACAAGAAACAGCGTCACCACACGGGACGCAACGACATAATGCCGCTCACCGCTGCCCCTTGCGATGAACCGCCGGTAAAAATCGTTGATAATATACGAGGTGCCCCAGTTCAGGTGCGTCGCGATGGTGGACATGTATGCCGCGAGAAACGCCGCCACGAGAAGCCCGAGGAGCCCCGGCGGCAGAAAATCGCGCATGGCAAAGACGAACCCGGTCCGTGTGGTGGCATACCCGATGCTGTCAGCGCCTTCAGGCACCGCGGAAGGAAGATCGGGATAGAGCACAAGGGACGCAAGGGCCACAATGATCCAGGGCCACGGGCGCAGAGCGTAATTGGCGATAGTAAACCAGAGTGTCGCGAGGACCGAATGGCGCTCGTCCTTCGCCGACATCATCCGCTGGGCGACATAGCCCCCTCCCCCCGGCTCCGATCCGGGATACCAGGAGGACCACCACTGCACGGCGATGTGGGCGACAAACGCACCGAAGGAAAGGGTAAGGACCCCCGCGGCAGCGGCGTCACTGCCCGATGTGATGTGCGGAAAGAAGGAAAAGGTATTCTCCGGGAGCGCGTTCATGAGGCCGGATATTCCCCCCACACGGGGAACATTGAGCACCACCACTGCAAGAACAATACAGCCTCCCATGGCGATTATAAACTGCACGAAGTCGGTAATCACGATCCCCCAGGCACCGGACAACGCGGAATATATTCCCACAAAGCACATGCAGAGAATCACTGCAAGAAACACATATTCCCGGATTCCAAAGATATGGGAGAGTATTTCCGCGAGAGCCACGTTCACCCATCCCATGATGATGCAGTTCATAAATACCCCGAGATACAGCGCACGGAACCCCCTGAGAAACGCCGCCGGCTTCCCTGAATACCGTATTTCAATGAACTCCACATCGGTGAGGATATTCGCCCTCCTCCAGAGCTTCGCGAAGAAAAATACCGTGAGGACGCTCCCCGCCAGCATGTTCCACCAGAGCCAGTTTCCCGCGATTCCCTGTGCGGCAACAAGTTCCGTAACCGCAAGGGGGGTGTCCGCGGCAAAGGTGGT
>ENA-UPTA01002776-UPTA01002776.1-activated-sludge-metagenome-genome-assembly--contig:-NODE-2776-length-17743-cov-10.074853_pt1 | contig 17743 bp, 6 predicted proteins | sample MGYA00238184_ERZ773361 | MGnify/ENA primary metagenome ERZ773361 (study PRJEB29100, sample SAMN05720205) | activated sludge metagenome | isolation source: anaerobic digester from wastewater...
GATAGAGTATTTGGCTACGAACCAAAGGGTCGGGCGTTCGAATCGCTCCGGGCGCGCCAATTAAATCAGAGGGTTAGCTAAGGCTAACCCTTTGTGCTTTCTGGCACTGTGCCATAATTGTGTCATGGTACGACACATTCACGTCACGTTTTGCACATAGCTTGTCTGCATAAGGTGTTAAATGCTCAGCAGACAAATGTGCATAACGCTGCACCATTTCCGGACTTTCCCAGCCCCCCAGTTCCTGTAATACAAACAACGGTGTGCCATTTTGCACATGCCAACTAGCCCAAGTGTGTCGCAAATCATGCCAGCGAAAATCTTCAATGCCAACTTCAGCGAGAGCCTTATACCAAGCTTTGGTACTCACCTGAATGATACGGTTACCCTGATAGGTGAACACGTACTTTGGATGCTTACCAATTTGCTTTTGTATCAAGCTCATCGCTTCAAGATTGAGCGGCACAGAGATTGCACGTCTCGCTTTGGCTTGGTCGGGATGAATCCACGCAATGCGACGATTCAAATCTATCTGCGACCATTCCAAACCTGTCACGTTTGCACGTCTCAAGCCAGTTGCAAGTGAAAACGCTGCCATATCGGCAAGATGCGGAGGTAACACGGCTAAAAGTTGCGCAGCCTCATCATGCGTCAAATAGCGAATGCGTCGGCTAGGCTCTTTTAACATCCGCACATAAGGTACTTTGTCCAGCCATTCCCATTCATTCACAGCTTTACGCAGGATTGCCCGCAAGACCTCAAGCACACGATTAACAGTCGCATTGCTCACCCCTTCTTCACGCTTGGCATCAGTAATTTTGTCGATCAAATCTCGATTGACATCATCCAAAAGCTTGCCAGACAAAAATTGATCGAGCCATCGCAAATGCGACTTATCAATATCAATAGTTGCTTTATGACCTTGCTCTTTCAGCCAACGTACCACCGCTTCATTCCAGCTATGCTTTGGGCGGATGCCTAAACGGGCAATCTCCCAATACTTCACCTTCAATCGGTCGTGGTATTCTTGCGCAAGGGTTTCGTCTTCAATCCCAGTAGATCGTCGTACTCGCTCACCATCTGGGGCGATAATATCAATCCACCAGTACTTTCCACGTTTAACAAGTGACATAGTTCAACTTCCTTTCCCAGTCGCTTATCCAACGCTTGCAAGTGCATAGCATACTGAGTGCGTACATATTCGACAATATCCAACTCCAAAAAAACCCAACGTTTTCCAATTTTAGCCGCAGGGATTTTGCCCAATTTGGCACGACGCCGTAATTCTTCAGGGTGTAGCTTAAGAAAATCAGCAGCTTCTTCAAGGCTAAAAGTCTTCATATACATCACCATCCGAAGCACTGCGATAGTCACGGCTAGTGTATGAATCTGGCTTGGGTTGATTGTTAAGGATGGTATTAAACTTGCGAGCTTTTGCTGCCACACGTTCATTGACCAGCCCATCAAAATCAGTGCCAATGTTCACCGCATGGTTATTGATGTGATGATACAAGTCCGTTATCAATAACTTCGCTCCCAGCTCATAATCGGTAATCTTTTCACGTGCCATGTATGACGTAAGAGATGCAAAGGCCATACGTAAAATGCGTGACATTTCCGGCATACGCTCAGGGGTGAAATTTCGGGTCAATGTACCCCCTGGAGTATCAATGTCAACGGAAGACAATAGCACCCACAAAGGATGCAATTCCCAGCGGGAACGATTACTATCCTGTGTGTTAGGAATGGTCAGGCGTAACCATTCAGTCGTTGCATAACTCCACAATCCATTTAGATTCGGCAACGTCTGATGTAATCCCTGCACATCAAACTGTTTTAGCACATCCCGCTTAATTTCAAACTCTAGCCGCCATATTGTGGCTTGGTTATCCCAGCCAGCCGCTTGCCACAACGGAATCAGATATTCCTTTTTACTGTCGATAATTTCAAGAACTTTGTTATAGAGGCGTGCCGACATTACCGCTCCCATACCAATTGACCAGCCTGAAAATACCCCTTTCACTGCATATTGATAGATTTTTTCAGAACGCGTTACCCATGCCTCTCTACTCCATGATTCCATGTTCTCGGTAGAAGAAAAATCCGCAAACAGGTCAATCCGGCTTACATTAGCGGCCGATTCCAGAGCGCCCAGTTCGTAGAGCACCATATTTAAATCTTCCACGATATCCGCTATGGGTTTATGTGTCAGATACTCACTAGAAATTTTGACGAATGCCATCGGCAAACTGGATGATGTAATACGGGATAGCTGAATCCGGAAACAATTATCATCAAGTACAAAAGGAAATCTGCCAGCACCCTTGTCCTTTACTTCAAATATATGCTCACGGATTTTTATTTGCGCTTTTGCTTGCTCATTCAAAAAATCCGATTGTGCCAATACTTTAAGACTCTCAAGTTTTGCTTGCTGCTCAGGATGCAATGCTCCTTTAAAAGACAGATATAAACTATCTATACCCCAGCGCAATGGCATAAAGTAGCTTGAATTGTATTTATCAGATACTGTGTTACTAAGCGACGTATCTGCTTTTGGCGCAGAGAGCGCCCCTGCACACGCCAGGCGTGTGCCGTCGGCGCCCACTGCGCCGCCTGCATTATTGTCTGGTATACGTTGATTCATGCAAAAAACTCCAAATCCTTGACAGGCATGCGATGGCTTCCTGTAACGAATTGGAGCTTATTGCTAACTCAAGGCTTAGTCCGCCAACAAAAAAGTGCGATTTTGGATGGTAGACTTTTTACTTATTTGTCGAAATTGCGGGCAAACTCGCCCAGATTCTTTTCTGCAGTAAATTGGGGATCTTTATACAAATCTAGTAGGTCAACAAAGAGTTTCTTTAACTCAGCATCACTAAGATGTTCAATGCCAGAATCATGCAAGGTACGTAGCACATGGCGCATTTTCTTATAGTTGGCGCTTTCTCGCTTACGGAGTTTGCCGGATAGAGCGTTTCTACACAATTTGAGAAATTTTGTATCACTAAACAATACAGCCTTGCTAATTCTAGCTGCTGCAGTCGGGCAGCTTGCAACGCTAGGGTCAATCCTAACCGCCTTAAGCAAAGCTTTATCTGCCTGTTCAATGTTTGGATTTTCTCTGGCAATGCGAATAAGTTCACTTAAATACACACCATAGATCAACACACACTTGATGCTGTATTCCATGAACTTGGATAGCGACAGATGTTGCGCAATTCTTTGTTTTCGTTCGTCTGCTTCTAATCCACCCACATCTGCATCTAACACGCCATCAAGCTCATTTATCATGGAATGAAAAACTGTAGCTTTGTCCGATGCTTTATTGGCTTCGTCTATCCATGGCTGGATGCCCAAAGAGTTAAAATACCCTAATGTCACCTGATAAAAGGGGAGTTCATAAAACGGTGCCCATAATAAATCACCAAGTTTATCCGGGGTAAATTTTCGCTGATTTTGCGCCATCCATTCGAGATTACTCTTTGTACCTGCTTCAAAGTAATCTACACACCAAATGAGCAACTTCAGATCATCAATCGTAATATCACTGTATAACTGTTTCCCCATGCCAAGCAATCAATGTAAAGTAATTTATGCAGAAAACAGCAATTGCAAATTTCACTTAAATTTTCCAATAACTCTGGCTTTAAACAACGATTTATTCCACTTTTGCGTATCAATAGTTTGTAGATAAACACTATAAATAAACATTCTTAGCTACCGCTCCCGCCCCGCTTCGTGGAAAGCCCTCCTGACGGGGGATAGCAGGTATTCCAGCACGGTCTGATCCACCAGCTTGATCTCGGCTGCCACCTGCATGCCAGAGCTGAGCTTCAGGCTGTCTTGGTCAACTTCTAGCGTCTGCTGTTTGAGCTTGATGATGGCCTTGTAGGCAAAGCTGTTATTGTTGGTTTCCGAGTCGGTTGCGGTGTCTGCCTGGTTCTGTTTGGCATTGGGGTGTTCGGTCGAGTCAGCACTGACATTGATGACTTCCCCATCCACCATGCCGTATTTCTGGAACGGATAAGCGGTCAGCTTGAGTTTGACATGTTGCCCCGGATGCACGAAGCCGGCATCCTGGTTCTTGACCCAGACTTCGGCATGTAGTGGTTCATTGTTGGGTACCAGCGTCATCAGTACCGTACCGGGAGAGACGACGGTACCGGGCGTATGGGTGGCGAGGTCTTTGACAATGCCGGCTTGTGGCGCTTTCAGTTCCAGCAGGCTGTTCTTGTAGGCCTGTTTCTTCCATTCCTGTTCCAGCTTCTGGGTCTCGGCAAATAGCGCCACCTGTTCGGCCTGCAGTTTCTGTTTATATTCGGACTGGATCTGCGCCATGCGTCTGGCAGACTGCGAGATGGTGGTATTCAAGCTTTGTGCGTTATATTGCTGGGCTTTCAGGTCTTGTTCTGCGGTGATACGGTCACGGCGTTTCTCTTCCACCATCAGTTTACCGGCAAAGCCTTTCTTGCCCAGTTCCTCGTAGGATTGTTCCTGCGCCTGATAAGTGGGCAACACTTTCTCCAGCTTGTGCTGAACTTCGATACTGCTGGCCAGGTCTTGCCGGGCTTTGGCCATGCTGGTCTGTTCCGTGGCTAGGCTATCCTGCAAGGCTTGCCGGTTGGAGTGATATTCCGCCAGGATACGCTGGTACAGGCTGGGATCGTCGCCTTTCTTCAGCGTAAAAGGCGTATTGGTGAGTTCTGCCTTGATGCGGCGTAATTCCAGCTGTTTGTGTTGGAGTTTGGCCTGGATGGTCTGACTGTCGGCTTCACTGACATTGGCATCCATCCTGACCAAGACTTGTCCGGCTTGTACGGTCTGGCCTTCGGTGACCGCAATCTCGCGCACGATGCCGGAGTCGGCTGGCTGTACGATCTTGAGGTAGGTGACCGGCACCAGTTTGCCATCGGCCACCGCCACTACATCCAGCCGTCCGAAGTAGGCCCACAGCAGCAATGCCAGCAGCAGTACCAGCAAACCACGCAACACCATCCTAGGCAATGGTGATGGAGGCTTGTGCTGGATCTGCAACAAGTCCGGCGCAAAGTCCAGACTGTACTGCATCAGTTTGGCCGAGGCATTGCCCTCGGCCATCATGCTGGCGGCTTCTGTTTGCTTCATGGCTTGACTACCGGCTTACGCCAACTTGACGACCTCCGCTTGCCAGGTAGTCGGGCTATTCAGCGTTTGCGCGGTTTGGCCAAAGCTGGCATTGTCAATGACACTTTGTGCCGCGAGTAAGCCGACACCGGTGAGACTGCCGTTCCTGCCATATTGGTACGCCAGGTCACCGCCAATGGCTGCAGTGTCGCTACCACCACTGAGATGTGCCGTCAGTCTGGCGTCCGTCAGCTGCCAGTTGGCCGGAGCGCCTGCCGCGTCGAAGGCAGCCACCAGATTCTGGAAGTTGAAGGTCTCGACCTTGTTGTCACGCAGTGTATCAGCGCCACCCGGTGTAAAGCCTGCCATAGCCTCTGCAATCACTTGCAGGTTCAGGACGCTCTTGTTGTTGGCGGTAGTGGCGTACCATCCTGAGAACGTGATCTGATCAGTAGCTCCCATTTTAAGGATAAGATTACTGCCAGATTTGCTCAAGGAGAGGTCACTGTAGACAAAGTTGCCGCCGAGGCTTAAGGTATTGTCAGTGCCGACCGAAGCAGCCACTGTATCTTGACCATCCCCTTTGTTAAAGCTGATGACATCATAGCCGGTGCCGGTGGTGAGGGTGTCGTTGCCTAGTTCGCCAATCACCAAGTCGTGCTCGGTTGCGCCTATGAGCCTGTCATTGCCGTTACCACCATCCAGCAGGCTGTTGCCCGCATTGCCACTCAGCGTGTCATTGTCATCGCCACCTTGCAGAATGTCATAGCCGATGCTGCCAGTGATGGTATCGTTACCGGCTAGGCCATAGAGATAGTTGTTACCGGTATTCCCAGCCAGCACGTTAGCCAGGGTATTGCCGATGCCGTACAGATCGGCACTGCCGGTCAGGGTAAGGTTCTCAATGTTGTCGCCCAAGGTCAGACTGATGCTGCTGTTGACCCTGTCGGCACCCTCGTTGACCAGTTCCATCACCGTGTCACCACTGTCATCTACTGTGTAGGTGTCATCGCCCAGACCACCTATCATAGTGTCTGCGCCAATACCGCCGTTCAGGCTGTCATTGCCATCCAGGCCGTACAAGGTATTGTTGCCACTGTTGCCGGTAAGCGCATTAGCTAGCGCGTTGCCCGTGCCGTCGACGGTTGCCGCACCGGTCAAGGTCAGGTTCTCGACGTTATCGGTCAGGGTGTAGTTGATGCTGCTGTTGATACGATCCGTGCCTTCCCCAGCCAACTCAACCACACTGTCAGCGGCATCATCCACGGTGTAGATATCGTTATCCGCACCGCCAATCATGGTGTCAGCCCCCGTACCGCCGTTGATATTATCCGCACCTGCGAAACCGTACAAGATATTATTCCCAGCGTTGCCGACGACGGTGTTGGCAAGTTCGTTACCGTTGCCATTGATACTAGTCGTACCGGTCAAGGTCAGGTTCTCGACATTTGCACTCAATGTGAAGTCAACACTGCTATTCACTCTGTCGGTGCCTTCGCCAGCCAGCTCGGTGACGATGTCATTCACATCATCTACCGTGTAGGTGTCATTATCCGCACCGCCAGCCATGGTGTCTGCACCCGCACCGCCATTGAGCGCATCCGCGCCTGCTCCACCAAACAATTGATTGTTGCCAGCATTGCCGACGATACTGTTGTTGAGCGCGTTACCTGTGCCGTCAATGTTGGATACACCCGTCAAAGTCAAATTTTCGACGTTATCGGTCAGGGTGTAACTGATGCTACTGTTAACACGGTCTGTACCTTCGCCTGCCAGCTCAATGACTTGGTCGCCTGCGTCGTCTACCGTGTAAGTGTCATTACCTAGACCGCCAATCATAGTGTCTGCGCCAGCCTTGCCATCCAAATTATTGTTGGCGGCATTGCCGATCAAGGTGTTGTTAAGCTCGTTACCGGAACCGGTGGTAGCGGTTCCCAGCAGTTCCAGATTCTCGACATTGGCAGCCAGTGCTGTCAGGCTCACGGTAGATTTGATGGTATCGGTGCCCTGGTTGGCCAGCTCGACAACCTTATCCGTAGTGCGCTCGACATAATAGGTATCGTTACCATACCCGCCCGTCATGGTGTCCACGCCAGCCAAACCATCCAGCGTATCGTTGCCACTACCTCCACTCAGTGTGTCATTGCCAGCGGTGCCGGTCAATACCTGATCCGGCATAGCGTTGACTTGCAGGTTAAAGACGGTAGAAACCGCTGCACCGGTCAGGTCTGTTGCGGTGACCTGGATACCCAGTTGTGACCCAATATTGGCAGGGCCCGGGGTGCCACTGAGAGAGCCAGTGGCGACATTGAAGTTCAGCCATCCGGGCAAGGCGCTGCCATCTTGCAAGCTAACACTATAACTGAGCTGATCATTGACATCCGCATCCGTGAACAAGCCTGCCGGTAGTGTCCAGGTAAAGCTGCTGCCGTCCGTGGCTTGCTGGTCTGCGATTGCACCATTGACTACAGGCGCCACATTATTCGGCGGCGCCATGCTACTGATAGTAGCTTTGTCCCAAATGGTTTGGTTGCCGTTCGCATCAAACTCATTGAAATATATGGTCTCGATGGTGTTGCTGTTTTGCTGATACCAGTTCTTGATGGTAATGCTATCGGTCGTACCGTATTGCAGCACCAGGTCATCGCCTTGTTTTAATAGTGTCAATTGTGCTGGCGTAGTATCAAGGGTAATCGCATCGTTGATGCTGGTACTATTTTGCTCATCGATGATATCCTGACCATCACCAGTAGCAAGGTAATAGGTATCATCGCCTCCACCACCTTGTAGCAGGTCATCACCAGCCCCTCCGGAGAGGGTGTCGTTCCCGGCACCACCAGACAAAGTATCATTTCCCAAGTCACCGCTCAGGAAATCATCACCGACACTTGCAGACACAACATCGTTGCCATCTTCTGCATAGATGGAAACACCATTGATATTGCTGGCATTCACGACATCATTTCCAGCTCCGGCGTAGATTTCGACAGCGTAAGTGCTGTCGATTACATCATCTCCGGCCAACGCTACTATCACCTGGGTGCTGTTAATATCCGTAATGCTGTCAGCATTCTCCGTGCCGACTTGAATCAAGTTCAGATCGCTTAATATCTGCGTGAAATCCAGCGTCGTATTGCTGTCAGCAAACATCAGTTCCAGTTTGGCACCGTTTGCAGCAAAATCATATAGCGAGGGGCCATAGAAACGAATCTGGTCGCCATTGGCACCGATGGCCATGACGATGTCACCATCAACATATGAGTAAGAGACCATCCCTGGCGAGATACCTGTACCGAATACGATACGGCTGGCTTCGCTGGCCAGGATGGAACTGTCATAGATCGTGTCCGCACCGTCACCAAGATTGAAGTGGTAGGTGTCTTGGCCAGTATCCCCGGATAGATCATCATTTCCACTACCCCCGGTAATGGCATCATCCCCATTCCCGCCTTGTATATAGTCATTACCGGCACGGCCATTTAGTACATCATTCCCTGCATCACCAAACAATACATCATCCAGAATGCCGCCCACCAATACATCATTTCCAACGGTACCATTCAAGCTTAAAGGCTGGGCAGCATTGATTTGTAATGTCAAGGAGCTTTCCGCATATTGACCTTTACTATCAATCGCACGGATTGTAATCATGTGGCTGCCTACTTCAGCATTTCCAGGGTCGCCAGTCAAAGTAAAGGTTGTAGCATCAAAGTTAAGCCAGCCTGGCAATGCTGAACCATCTCCACTCAATAACTGATAGGTCAGCGTGTCATTGACATCTGGATCTGTGAATAAAGTATTTACAGCGAGCACTGCTTGCAGGTGGTCACCTTCAATTGCTATCACATCATTCAAGCTTGCACCGCTCATGATGGGTGCTGAATTGGCGTTAGCTCGAGCCAGCATGTCAGCCATGCCCAGCACAGTTCCGTCAGCAAATTTGAATTGCTCGATGCCCGAACCCAAGCCGCTTGAATTCCAGCCAACTTGAGGATTCCCATTTACGTCGAAATATGTAATTGGTGTTGCATAAGGCATTTCTATTTTGATGCTTTTATCTATATCCCATGCTATTGTAAGTATCTTGCTATCAGGGAATTCACCGGTATATTGGTAGGTAACGATTAAATTACTTAGACTGATCCCTTCGCCAAACTCAACAGTATCCTTACCAATCAGCCCAGCGTCATACAATGGCTGTAATGCAGCATAATCGGTCGGCGAAATAAAGGGCGCTTCGGGTAAGCTGTAAATCTGGTCATTACTGTAGCCTCTTTGCTGGTAATACCAGAAGTCATATGCGGTTTTATAGGTGTCGGAATTCCACACGCTTAAAGCGCCTGAATCACGAATGACGTCATTACCGGTTTGATTGGCAAGAATGAAGTAACGGTCTTCCCCCACGCCACCATCCAAAATGTCGCTACCATCACCACCCACAATGATGTCGTTGCCCATGGTGCCGAATATGCTATCGTTACCGGTGTTGCCGTTGATAAACGCTCCCACATTCTGCGTCCCTGAAGGATAGTACGCAGCAAGGTTTTCCCCGAAGGTATTAAACCCATGTCCATTGACAACATCATCTCCTCCGCCAGCATCCACACTGGTATATTCGCTAACATTGATATTGTTGTTAGAATCACCCGCAATAATGTTCTCCATGGTGAAGATGGTCGACTCATTCCGTTTGATAACGGTATAAGGGGTGGGGCTATCACCGGATACAACGGCATCGGCTGGCACTGCCCATAGCCCTACGACATTCTGCCCGTAATCCCCGTAGACATAATTGACGAATTTATACCCGTCAGGAATTTGCGGGATATTGCCATTCGTGAATGACAAGAAAATGCCATCCGCTTGATTCGTCGGAGTTGAGCCACCGCCAGCAGCATGGAACGTACCTATTACCGATGATTCGCGGCTAATCTCCTGAGCAGTCGTTAGTTTGTAGTCATACAACCAATCATGGTTTGTTAATCTTCCGATCTCTGCCGAGTCACTGGTTTGGGATACCGTGTTGTAAGCGGCGTTGTAATAAGTGGTCACATTGCTATCGCTGAAGAATTCACGGCCAAGCTTGACTAATGTTCCATTGGCGCTCACTGTATAGCCATTTTGGGTATGCAGCGTATTGAAAGCCACTTTTGCGCTGGCCTGATAATCCTGCTGAATCTTATCGAGTTCAGATGTCTGCGAGAGGTTGGCAACAAAGTCCTTGGCACTCGTAACCACTCCTTGGGCATCCTGGATTTGCCATTGCTGGTTGCCAGCAAAATAGTCCTTGAGCAATAAGCCATCACTGGACTGGTTCAAGTAGACGAACAAATCATTACCTTGTTGCTGCCAAGCAAGATCGGCGATCGTAATACCGGCATCCAGTTGCAGTATATCTACCAGATTGTCCGGGCCATCCTGAACAACATCTTTACCCATCCCCCAGCTCAGGAGGTAGCTGTCCACCCCATCGCCGCCAGATAGGGTGTCATTGCCTAGCCCACCATTCAGTGTATCGTTACCTGCACCGCCATCCAGGACGTCATTGCCAGCGCCACCATCCATATGGTCAGCACCACCCCCGGCATGGACCTCGTCATTACCAGCATAGGCTTGAATCTGCTCATCCAGATTCGTTGTATGGATAATGTCGGCGTTATTCGTGCCGCTAATATCAAACGGAATATTGGCACTTTGCATCAGGTCTGCCTGGGTCAAGCTAGTCCCGTCCGCGAATTGATAGGTTTGAATGCTGCCCGACAGGCCATTCTTGATAGTGACTTTATCTCCCAAATTACCATAGGTAATATTCAAGTAATAATTGCCATCTACCCCTTGGTATTGACTAAGTTGCAGGCTTTCCTTGGCAATGCCTGCACCAAAGACAATCTTGTTGACGCCTTGATTATCAACCACCAGGTCTTGACCATCCCCCAAGTTCAGCTGATAGGTATCATCCCCATCGCCACCCAGCAATTGGTCATCCCCATCCCCACCTATCAGCGTGTCGTTGCCAGCCTGGCCGAAGATGACATCATCGCCACCCAGCCCGTTGAGTGTGTTGGCAGCCGCATTGCCGGTGAGGGTGTTGTTTAATTCATTGCCAGTACCGTCGATATTGGCGGTAGTGGATAGGGTGAGGTTTTCTACATTGGCGATGAGAGTGTAAGTAATGCTGCTATTGACAGTATCACTGCCTTCATTGGCCAATTCTGTTACGGTGTCTGCCACTTCATCTACTTGGTAGGTATCGTCTCCTAAACCACCCGTCAGCGTATCGGCACCGGCACCCCCTAGTAATGTATTGTTGCCGACATTGCCTGTCAGGACATCATTACCTTGACCGCCAAATAACGCGGAGGAGGCTGCGCCAATCGCGACAAGATTATCATCCAGCTTGCCGCCAAACAGGTTGGCCGCTTCCGAAGAGAAATTTAGTTGAGAATTGAGGGTGTTGCCAACTAATTCACTATGCAGAATTTCACTGCCATCCCCAAAGGTAAATGTTTCATTCGTATCCGCCGCAAGGCCATTATCTAAATTGACAGAAATACTTTCTGACAAATTGAGGGTTATAGCGGCAGCCCCTAAGGTCGGATTCAAACTGGTCGTAGCGCTATCGGCTACTTTGGGCTGGTTAGGATCAGTCTGTTTGTCCAGATAAATAACCGTATCCGCAGAATCTTTGATGTAAAGATCATTTTTACCTACATATACCGTGTCGCTTCCCGCGCCACCATTGAGCAAGTCTCCATCACCGGTGCCGTACAAGGTGTCGTTTCCGGCGCCACCAAAAAGTTTATCAATACCTGCGCCCCCATAAAGAGTGTCATTACCACCACTACCGTTAATGACATCATTGCCAGCGCCACCATCTAAATAATCGTCACCTCCAACATCACTAGCAACAATTTCATCACCCCAAAGAAAGTCATTTTCAGAGCCTCCATAGATAACATCATTGCCACCTTGTCCAAGGATATAATCATCACCGCCACCACCATCAATGATGTCGTTACCATGTTTTTGATAAGAGTCAAACAAATCACCTACAATCCCATCATTACCTGAGCCGCCTAAAATCACATCATCGTTTTCTCGGCCAATTAACATGTCATCATCATTTCCACCAATTAAGGTGTCTTGATTGCTGCCGCCCGTTAAAAAATCATTTCCATCCCCACCGTCCAACAAGTTTTTACCATCATCTAAACCCTCTAATAAATTGTGATGGAAATAAATTACTGGTAAATTCAACCCTTCGTTACTATCCGTAACATAAACATTTACCTTGTCATAATAAATGACAGTATTTAGCAAATTTTCGTGCGGGCTGTCAGCACTAAAAACCCACCCCCACCCTTGGCCATAAATAGTACGAGAGCTTGGAATGGCGTTCATGTTCAGCACATTACTACCATTGTCCATGCTTTTTAAAAACCTAGGTGACTCCCAAGCGTTCAGGAAGTCGTTACCCGCCCCGCCAATTAGTGTATCTTTACCCGCTCCCCCAAACAAAATATCGCTGCCATCCCCGCCGTTCAAATAATCGTCGCCCGCCAGCCCTGTAAGCGCATCATTGTTGCCATAACCATAAATTGCATCATCGCCTGCCGTTCCTTGCAGGTTGTCTTGGGTATTGGCTTGAGCACCCTGATTGGCGAAATTGCCGCCTAATGATTCAACATTAGGGTCATCAAATTCAAATACATACCCAGGATCATCAGGTGGCGGGTTGTCTTTGAATTTTTTAAAGTCTCCCCCTAATGTCACTGGTTTTTCTGCTAACGCAGCTGTTTGTAAAGTAATGCCTAAATTCTTTGTACTGTCCCAATTGAGGACAATCACCCGGTTTGTATCATCGTCTTTGCTGATGACCAGCGTTTGATTTGCGCCGCTGCCCAGCAGGGTGTAAGTATATTTCAGACCTTCGTTTCGATAAACTTGGTCAAGTATCTGGGAGCCTCCGGCAATCGATTCCCCGGCAATCAGAATATTGCCATTACCATCATCGTCATCAATCACATCTATGCCATAAGTGCCTGCAAACAGGTATTCATCATTGCCTGCACCGCCTTGCAGGTTATCGTTGCCTTCGCCACCGGTTAATACGTCATTTTCCGTGCCGCCGATTAAAGTGTCATTGCCTTCGCCACCATCCAGGGTGTCGCTACCTGTTCCTCCAATTAGCAGATCACCACCACCCCCGCCACTTAAGTTGTCGTCTTCGGCATTGCCAATCAGCAGGTCATTAGCCGTTCCGCCTGTCAGGTTATCAGCCACTACACCACCCAGCATAAAGGCATGGCGGTTATGGGTGTCGGTGGCAACTATGCCGGCTATACCGGCTTGCACGTACCAGTCTCTTAATGTAGGCAATAAAGTTTGAATTATTTTTTGTTCTTCGATAGTGAATTTTGCGATGTCGTTGATGTATTTGCTAAAGAACTCTTTGTAGCCTTTGGCTTGGCTGAGGTCTACATCTTGGCCGGCATCAATCGCGGCCTTGATGTCTTTCGATACATCGGCAATATCAAACTGCACGCCATTACTGTCAGCGCCACCTGCATTCAGGTCTTTAAACAGTTGTTTGCTGGCATCTGTGGCATTGGCAGTATCTTCATAATAAAACTGCATGGCAAAGGCCGTTAGTGCCTTACTCACGTTGTTAATTGTGCTATCGCTTAGCCCGTCACTGATGGTCAGGCCGCCTTCTTGGGCAAGTTTCCACAGGTCTGCGGTGAAGCGGGTGACCATGGCGTCGGCAGCAATAGTTTCCGTAGCATTAACTGCCTTGCCGCCAGCTTGGTGTTGTACGATATGTTCGAGGAAGTTTGGATTATCTTGGTTGTCGTTATAAACCGAATACGCAAACAAATTCCCATCAAATAATATTTTGATTAAGTCTTTGAGCTTAAAGCTCACCTGTCCGAGCGTATGGTCATCCGAAGTACTGGTGGCGGTATCGCCGCTTTGTAACATAGCTATGAGTAAGGACATTGAATGCAAGTCTAGAGGTGAAACATCCGCATGACTGTTGGAAATGTTGTTTTGTACACCAGTTTTACCCACCAATACACCGTTGCTAAAGAGATCTGCGCTTAATATTTCGCCTTGCGTGCTGAAGTTAGTCACATTGCCACTTCTTGTAACCGTTTGCGCCGGTATCGGGTTAAGCGTACTGGCATTGGCGGCAATATAGGCATCCAGTTTGGCGAGCTGTGCTGATGTCGCATGGTCTGCTAAATAGCTGCGCAGAGCTTGCGCGACAGAAGTCGTGGTTACTTCACCCGTTATCGGTTTAGGCTGGCTGTTAAAAAACATGGCTGATTTGTTAAAGGGTGCTTGGTCAAAAGTCACTGCAGTTTCGTCAAACATCACGGCAATTAAGGCAGCCAAGCCACCGCCAAGTGAGTGGCCAGTCAAGGTGATGGTTTTTCCGGCATTTGCGGGGTCATTCTTGATTTGCAGATAATAATCTGCTGCATCTTTAAGTTGTTGTCCAAGTACACCTGCGGCCAAAGGTACATTTCCATGAAAAAAATCAGCAGTTGGGTCGCTAAAATCGGTACCAGCATAAGAAATAACAATTTCGCCACCTTTAACAAAAGAGACGGCTTCAAAGCCAGAATAATCTTTCTCATCATATTCTGTGTATGCCCATTCCTCTAGCACCGCAAACCTATTGAGCTCGGGTCGGTTAGATACATAAGAAGCACCTGCCATTAATGCGTATTGAATTGTAGTCGTCATGGTTTATTCAGCCTTAAAAATAGAGTTACAAGGGCAGTTCTCAGAAGTAACTTTTTCACTGTCACAAAAATTCATACATGCTTCAAGCGAAGGTTTTTTAGTAAACCAATCTAATGATTTCCATCCATTACCAGTTCGAACAAGTGTCATACTCCCCACTTTTATTGGTTCTCTGACGAGAGATTTATACTCTTTTGGAGTGGTGTCATTTCTGCGACCGTCGAGATACTCTCTAATTTTTTGTGCAGACACTACGCCGTTGACTGCTAGCCTTTTGGCATTTTCGTCTGGCGTGGAAATAATCAGATTAAATTCGTTGAACTCCATCGGCAACTCGTCAAGACTAATGCGTTGCCAGTTGTTATCTTGATAACGGAATATAACGTAAGGTGGGTTGGGCCTGCCCCATTTGTTGTATGACAAAAGTCCCATGGGGTTTACTACTAAATATGGCACATCGTCTTTGATTTCCAACATCATTGGCAAAAAATTAGTCCCTGAGATGTCTTGACTGTAGCCGTCGTGCCACACAATACTTTGCTTGGTATTAGGGTTTATAAATGATAAACTTTGGGCTCTTATACCCCAGTGTTTTTTATACTCGCGCATGCCACCGCGTTCTAATGTGCGGGTAGCAATGATTTTATTGCCATCATGTAATAACACTTCTTCCTTCCAGCTACTGGTGGAGTTGTTAAGTGCTGGCACTCCAGCACAAGCAGCTATTGCAACTGTGAGCAAAAGCAATAACCCAAACTTTGTAAGATCAATTATTCTAAAGTTACTAAGTTTCATGCTGCTTCCCTTTCTTTAGTATTGTTATAAATCATGTCATTAGCTGCAAAGTCCCTAGCCGTTTGTGCTGGTATTGGGTTAAGCGTACTGGCATTGGCAGCAATGTAGGCATCCAGTTTGGCAAGTTGGTCAGCACCACTTCCACCAAAGATAATGTCATCGCCGCCTTGACCAACAATAATGTCTTCGCCATCACCTCCGTCAATAATGTCGTTGCCATGGGTAGCTGCCTCCGCCCATACAATGGAGTCACCGTCGTTAATATTGCCATCCCCATAAATCACATCGTTGCCGCCATCCCCCGCAACTCTGTTTCTGTCTGTATTGTCACTAAGATAGTATTTAGGCACGCCGTTGGTATAGGTCGTTGCATATCCCGCATACCAGTTAAATCCGGTGGCGGTAATGTTGGGGTAGTTGAATTCCGGCATATCAAAGTCGGGTCTGGGTTCCAAAGTGGGGTAACCCTGGCTTGAACCGTATATAAGGTCAGCCCCGTCACCTCCCAATAGCGTATCTTTGCCTAACCCGCCTTGAATGAAGTCTCCCTCAGTACCACCCATGATGTAGTCATTTCCACCATTCCCCGTTATAAAATCACTGCCACCGCCACCGTCTATCACATTATCGCTATCACTGCCCTGCAACTGGTCCGGCGCGTTAGGTTGTGGCCCAGCACTAATGTAGTTATACCCGGCATCATATTCATACAACTCTAACCCCAGTAGTTCTGAAAAAAAGGTCTTCTTGGCATAATCTCCAGAGAGTTTGACTTGTGGGGCGGCAGGGGCTTCGCCCGTGAGGTTAATACCGAAGTTGTTGGTTTCAGACCAGTTGTTGACGATGATGCGATTGGCATCACCTTCTTTTAATATGACTAATCCCTGCCCACCATTGACTTTTATGCTGGTATAACCCGTTATGTCATCTTTATAGATATTATCCTGCTTGTAAGAGCCACCACTAAGAGTTTGACCATCTACCAGTATTTCACCTTGGCTGTCTTCATCTTTGACTATGTCGATACCAAACGTACCACTAAATTTGTACAAATCGTAGCCAGTACCACCTCTTAACCCATCATTGCCTTCGCCACCATCCAGGGTGTCGTTGCCTATTCCTCCAATTAGTAGATCAACACCACCATCGCCACTTAAGGTGTCGTCTCCGGCATTGCCTATCAACAGGTCATCGGCTGTTCCGCCAGTCAGGTTATCATCAGTTGCACCACCCAACATAAAAGCGCCACGGTTAAGTGTATCGGTAGCAGTCATGCCATTGACATTGGCTTGCACATACCAGTCTCTTAGCGTGGGCAGTAAACCTTGAATCAACTTTTGTTCTTCGATAGTGAATTTTGCGATGTCGTTGATGTATTTGCTAAAGAACTCTTTGTAGCCTTTGGCTTGGCTGAGGTCTACATCTTGGCCGGCATCAATCGCGGCCTTGATGTCTTTCGATACATCGGCAATATCAAACTGCACGCCATTACTGTCAGCGCCACCTGCATTCAGGTCTTTAAACAGTTGTTTGCTGGCATCTGTGGCATTGGCAGTATCTTCATAATAAAACTGCATGGCAAAGGCCGTTAGTGCCTTACTCACGTTGTTAATTGTGCTATCGCTTAGCCCGTCACTGATGGTCAGGCCACCTTCTTGCGCGAGTTTCCATAAGTCAGCAGTGAAGCGGGTGACCATTTCGTCACTGGCAATCTTAGCCTGAGTTCTTGGGTCAAATCCTGCCTGATGATTCACAATAAGTTCGAGGAAGTTCGGATTATCTGCATTGTTCAAATCTGTTGGTGAATAAGCAAACAAATTTGCATCAAAAATCATCTTGATTAAGTCTTTTAACTTGAAGCTCACTTGCCCAAGTGTATGGTTATCCGATGCACTCTCTGCAGTATCACCGCTTTGTAACATTGCCGTGAGTAAAGACATAGAATGCAAACTGGTTGCAGAAACACTGTCGTGGCTATTGGCAATATCCAATTGCACCCCAGTTTTGCCCACCAATACATCGTTACTAAAGAGATCCGCGCTTAATATTTCGCCTTGCGTGCTGAAGTTAGTCACATTGCCACTTCTTGTAA
>ENA-UPTA01002784-UPTA01002784.1-activated-sludge-metagenome-genome-assembly--contig:-NODE-2784-length-17728-cov-6.410740_pt1 | contig 17728 bp, 19 predicted proteins | sample MGYA00238184_ERZ773361 | MGnify/ENA primary metagenome ERZ773361 (study PRJEB29100, sample SAMN05720205) | activated sludge metagenome | isolation source: anaerobic digester from wastewater...
GTTTGAAGAAAACTTTTGGGAGAATTTTTAGGGTGGCGCATTGTCGAAGTCAGGAATCAGGAGCTTCGCCTGTATCATAATTGTACAAAAATTGATGATTGCATATCGGATTTGGGTGTCGATTACTCTATTAACCGGAATTTCAGCATTGGGGCAAACGGACGATATACATATAATATTAAAAGAGACAATGTAATTGAGAATGACCTACGATATGGCTTCGATATAAATTATAAAGCACGCCTTGGTTTTCGTTTTAAGTTATCTTGTCGCGCACGATTTTCGAAGGAGTACTTTGATGCGTTTAACAAAATTAATCTGGAAAAATTATCTAAATCCGATTTTCGATATCGTTTGAAGCTTGAATACCAATATAATGGCATGCATTCTTTGTACACATCGGGTGAAATCTTCCGTACCACCGACAAACTCAGGGATCCCTATTTCAGCAAAATCAGGTGTTTTGCAGGTGACGAAATCCGTATTCAATCAGGCGTACTCAACCTTGCCATAGGATATGAATTACAGAACAAAATAAGCTACAGAACATCATTTGTTTTTATGGCAATTTCGTACACTCTAAAACTATAGCATAATGAGGTCCGTCATTATCAGCTTTATCTGTATTCTGACAGCAGCATTGCTGAGTTCCTGTTACAAGGAAGAAGTTATATACGACTTGCAACCGGACAACTCCCTTGAACTGTCCACCATTTTGCGTTTTAACGGAAAAGATTGCGTGTTCGACTCAGACAGAAATTTGTTGCGTTATCCTGTCAACGCTGATTCAATTGTTCCCTTTGAGCCTTTTACCGAATATCAGGACTATTCCGAAATTTATTTTGATAACAGACAATTGAGCCGAAATGCAATAAATGATATCGGGGCGGTTTACATCAACAAGGAGTACCCTATTATTATAAAGACAGGTAATTTTACCAAGGAAATTACTCTGGTCTTTACAAATTTACCAATTGTTCAAATCACAACTATCAGTGGGTTTTTCGATGAGCCAAAGACACTCGCTCGCTTAACGATTCACTACCCTGAACCGGAAAAACCTAGTTACAGCAGCTATATCGGAATAGAATACCGAGGTGTAACCGCACAATTATTTCCAAAAAAATCGTATGGTTTTGCCATGCTGGGCAGTATGAACATTAAAGATCGCAGATCATGTCAGCTTTTTTCAATGAGGTTACTCGAAAACTGGATTCTTGATGCCATGTACATCGACAAGGGTAGGCTCCGAAATAAGGTTTCTTTCGAAATCTGGCGTAACATGGGTGAGAATACCCAGCACGATGGTCTGCAATCGGAACTGGTTGAGCTGGTAATTAACAATAGCCATCAGGGGCTATATTGTCTCAACGAAAATATCACTGCAGAACTTCTGCAATTTTCGCAGCCAGATGCAGTACTTTATAAGGCTTACGATTGGGCAAACGGAGCAGTAACTTTCGATATTCCTCCCGAAATGCCCTCAACAATACAATACTGGGACGGATGGGAACAAAAATTTCCGGATCCCGAATTAAAAACAAACTGGATGCCGCTTTATAAATTGCGCGATTTTGTTGTAAACTCTTCCGATGCTGAATTCTGCGATAGTATAGCCGACCTGATTGATATGGATAATTTTATCGACTATTTTTTATTTCTCAATCTGGTAACAGCCCTCGACAATGTTGGCAAGAATACATTTCTGGCACAAACAGGGAATACTGATAAATTCTTTATTATACCTTGGGATATAGATGCAAGCTGGGGGCTTTTCTGGGACGGCACGTATATTGGTTACACAAACCGGCTCACCAACAATCTTTACAACAGGCTTATCAACTTAAACCCTGACAATTTTAGAGAAAGACTTAAAACAAGATGGGTTAGCCTTCGAAACTCTAATTTCACTGAAACCGAAATTTTGTCGTTGTTTGAAAGAGATTTTGAAAAAATCTCAAAATCCGACATCATATCACTCGAGAACAGTATCTGGAGCTTAAACCTAAACATTGAAGAAGAACGCAATTTTATCCAGACATGGATACCTGCACGGCTCAATTACCTTGATGCATACATCAGCGGATTGTAGTCATAGCCAAGCAAAGAGACAAATTAACAACTTTATTATCCACTGATAAAGTATTTCGTGTTAAATAGAGCAATAAACAGTAACTTTGTATTATTAGCAATTCATATGGATATACTCATTAAGAATGGCAACATTATAACTTCGGAATATTCGGTTGTGAATGATGTTTATATACATGAGGGTAAAATACATTCTATCGGCAAAAACCTGAAGCATTCAGCAACCACACGAATAGTTGATGCTTCAGGAAAATTCGTATTTCCCGGAGGTGTTGATCCACATGTGCATATGTGTTTGCCTACTCCTGCAGGGCCTTCATCCGACGATTTTCGTACCGGCAGTATTGCAGCATTGTACGGTGGAACAACAACCCTAATCGATTTTGTCACTCCTGTAAAAGGAGAAAGTCTGCCGAATGCACTGGAAAAGCGAAAACGCGAGGCAGAAAATTCGCTGATTGATTATTCGTTCCATGTAAGTCCGATAGAATGGCACAGCGGGACCAGAAATGAGATTTCCGATTGCTTCAGCAATGGGATTACTTCTTTCAAAGTATATCTTGCATACCGAAAAACCGTCGGTCTTTGTGATGCTGATTTTCTGAAAGTGCTTCGCACAGTTGGAGAATTGGGGGGCATAGTAACCGCGCACTGTGAACTTGGTGAAGAAATCGAAAGGCTTCGTGATTATTATTTCTCTGTAAACAAGACAGAACCGCTCTATCATTACCTATCCAGGCCTGCCGAAATGGAGTCGGATTCAGTAAAAAAGGCGATTGCTCTTGCTCAGGAGGCGGGCTGTAGTTTTTACGTAGTGCATGTATCTACAAAAAAATCGCTTTTTCACATTGAAGAAGCCAAAAAAAAAGGACAACAGGTTTATGCTGAAACCTGTCCACATTATTTACTGCTGAATAACCCGCCGATTACAGGCAGTTTCGCGTCAGCAGCACCTTATATTATTAGTCCTCCGCTCCGTGAGCCATGTGATAATGAGGCACTATGGCATGCCATTAACAAAAATGTTGTAAGCACTATCGGAACCGATCATTGCCCATTCAATATGGAACAAAAAAGAGCCGGGGCAAACGATTTCAGGAGCATACCCAACGGGGCCGGCAGCATCGAATACCGTTTGCCGTTACTATATACATACGGGGTGCTGGGGAAGAAGATAAGCATCAATAAAATGGTGGATATTTTCAGCACAATGCCGGCAAAGATATTCGGGTTGTTTCCGCAGAAAGGTTGCATTGCAATCGGTTCCGATGCTGATATCGTGATCTGGAATCCTGATGGCAGCCATTCAATTTCTCTATTAAATCAGCATCAGCATTGCGACATAAACATCTATAACGGACTTTCGGTTTCGGGGCATGCAGAGTATATAGTGAAAGGAGGTGAAATTGCCGTTAACAACGACATACTGTTTTCTAGCATAAGCCGCGGTAGATTTTTAAAGCGAAACAGACCCGAACTGTGATTTTATTAACCGCTACAAAGCACCAACACGCAAGCGGTTTCGTTCAACCAATTTGCGCAATGCTTCGGCAGGATTTTCAAAACGATTTGTAAACATCATGGCAGCAATTATATACGGTTTGAATCCAGCTTCAATGTAAGTTCTTATGCGGTACTTTTCGAAAACATCTCCGTTAACTTCACCTTCTTTACACGAAACTCCGCTTATATCGGCAGGGAGGCAGTGCATGTACAATGCATCTTCGTTTTTGGTGGATTTCATTTTAGTTGCATCGTATTCCCAATTTTTATATACGGCATTGTTGGCAAGGCACACCTGCTCAAGCTCCTTCAACCCGTTTTTGTCAGCATTTTTCAACAGCTCTGTTCTTTGCTGCATAATATGGTATGGAGCCCAGCTTTTGGGGTAAACGATATCTGCTCCTTTCATGGCTTCGTCCATAGAATGCATTACGCTGAAACTGCCTCCGCTTTGCTGAGCCTGAGTCTTTGCACGCTCTACCACATTGGGTATTAATCCGTATCCTTCGGGATGAGCAAGTACAATGTCCATTCCAAACCTCGACATCAGTCCGATAATACCTTGGGGAACCGATAAAGGTTTGCCATAACTGGGACTATACGCCCAACTCATCACAATTTTTTTACCTTTGAGTTTATCGAGGGAGCCAAAATAATGCTTCAAATGCATCAGGTCTGCCATTGCTTGGGTTGGATGGTCGATATCGCATTGAAGGTTAACAATACCCGGCCGCACTGGCAGCACCCCCTGCGAGAACCCTTCGTCCAGAGCAGCACCGACTTCCCTCATATATCTGTTCCCTTCACCCAGGAAAATATCATCGCGTATTCCTATGAAATCAGACATAAACGATATCATGTTCGCTGTCTCACGCACTGTTTCACCATGTGCAATCTGCGATTTTTCCTCATCCAGGTCCTGAACAGCCAGTCCAAGCATATTACTTGCGGAGGCGAAGGAAAACCTTGTCCTTGTGGAGTTATCTCTGAAATTCGATATTGCCAGTCCGGAATCAAAAACCCGCAGCGAAATATTCTGAGATCGCATTTCTTTCATGATGGATGCCACTTCGAGGATTAGTCTGATTTCCTCTTCCGTTTTCTCCCAGGTCAACAAGAAATCCTTTTGATACAGTCCGGATTTTAGCAATCGTAAGGCTTCAATTTTCTCAATTAGTTTCATGTTGTTCAGTTTTTGATTGTTACATTTCGAATGCAAAAGCAGCATAAAAAGCAGCCGCAACTACCAGATCCGACACCGCGACTTTTTCATCTGGGGCGTGAGCCAAAACTTCGTTCCCGGGTCCAAAGCCAATAGTTGGAATGCCATACACGCCATTGGTCATAATGCCATTCGTGGAAAAGGTCCATTTATCAATGGTCGGTTTTTTTTCAAAAAGTTTTTCATACGCTTTCACACCGGTAACCACTATTTCGTGATCTTCAGGCATTTTCCATGTCGGATAATATTTTTCCATACCATATTTCAGGCCTGTATATGCAGTTTCATAATAGTTCAGCACTTCAACCTTGGCATTCATTCCCTGAACGAGAGCTTCAATTTCCTTAACTGCCGACTCTTTGGTTTCGCCCCAGGTCAATCTTCTGTCGAGATGAACCCGTGCATAATCGGCTACAGCGCATAGCGAAGGGCTCCCGGAAATTATTTCAGAAATAGTAACGCTTCCCCGGCCTAAGAATTCATCGTATGCAAGCTTCTCATTTAATTTCTCAATTTCAAGGGCAACACGCGAGGCCATATAAATTGCATTTTTCCCACGTTCAGGTGCCGAACCATGCGACGAAACACCATAAAAGTGTACATGCATCTCCATTCTTCCCCGATGCCCTCTGTATATATTCAGGTTTGTAGGTTCAGTGCTTATCACAAAATCTGGTTTTATTTTATCCTCTTCTATAATATACTTCCAGCAAAGCCCATCACAATCTTCCTCCATAACACTGCCCACGAAATACACTGTCACATCACGGTTAAAACCCAGTTCTTTTAAAACTCTGCCCGCAGTAACAAATGCTGCAGGTCCACCTTCCTGATCGACAGTGCCTCTTCCATGAACAAATCCGTTTTTAATCTCTCCGCCGAGGGGATCAAAGCTCCAATTGGCAGTATTTCCTATATCCACCGTATCCATATGACCATCAATTGCCAACACTTTTTTTCCGTTACCAATACGCCCGATTACATTTCCCAATCCGTCGATGAAAACCTCATCGAAACCCGCTTCCTCCATCTGCCGTTTCAGCGCCAGCTGAACATCTTTTTCCTGCAAACTGAGTGATTTAATTTTAACCAATTCCGATAAGTTTTTTGCAGTATAATCGCTGTATTTCTCTGATAATGCTTTGATTCTAGAATACGTCGCTTCCATATTGTTAAAGTATTTTCACAAAAGTAAATTTAGTTTATTTTAAAACGATTTAAAAATATTTCAAACATTAAAAATTCAACTTCAAGAATTTATTACCTCTTTAATATTGCCTGATTATGGGCGGACAAATATTGTTTTATTACCTTTGGACAAAAACTAAGGACGGATTATGGGCAGGCTCTTTTTTACATTAAAAATAATTATTCTTAGCCCTATTGTAATTGTATTTACAGGTATTCTTCTTACAGTGATATGTTGCCGTACTCCCAAAACGGTCAGTGTGATTACTGAATACAGCCCTGAACAAAAGGCCTTATGGCAAAAACAAAAAGGCTCAATTAATGAAATCAACCGTTTATTTGCTGAGAACAACCAGGATTACTTCACCGATATTCAAAGAGATACAATAAAACCTGATAATATTTTCAGAATTGCAGTAATTGGAGATTCTTGGATATGGGGCGATGGAATTTATTATAAATATACATGGAGCCATTTGCTTGAAGATAAAATACTGGAAAAATACAAAAACACCGAACTAATATCATGGGGTTTATGTGGTTGGAGTACCCTTCACGAATACAGATATTTCATTAATAACGGATTTCGCTATCATTCCGATTTGCTTATTGTCGGGGTAGTTGAAAACGACCCTTCATTAAGTTACGACGACCAACCGGCTGAATTTAAGAAATGGCAGGAAGGCCTCTACTCCGATTTTAATTTGAAAGGCTACGAAAACCTAATCCTTGATTTTGTTGATAGTGTTAACAGCAATGGTACGGAAATATTATTTGTATTGACTCCCCTATCTGCTGACAGCACTCGCATGAGATGGAATAATAAGATAGTAGATATAATGACGCGGAATAACCTGAATTATCTTAATCTGTATCCAGCATTTGCAAATAAGTTCAAAGGACTGCCACCTGAAGTATTGTTCGCGTCTCCTGTAAACGGACACCCGGGGTTGCGTTTGAATAAGTTTTTTGCAAATGAAGTATTTAACTATTTGAAGCGCAATAATTATTTAATAAAAAAGGTCAGCTAGAAACTTTCAGTTTTATGAACTTAATCAGTGTAATCAAAAATATTGCGAAAAGAGGAAGCCCTCAAAATCTACTTTATAGAAAAGTATTTTTATGGTTATACTTTTTGTTATTAGTTGCTGTTCATATTCTATTTTTCGTTTTCACAAAATGCTATTTCATCAGTTCTGGTGTTATATTAATTATTGGTATCAGCATTTTCCTTTATTATCTTATATTTCTGACCAGCAGATTATTACGTAAAAATATCAATAAACAAAACCTTTTTTTGGTCACCATATCAGTTGCCCTTGTTTTAGTGGTTTTAGAATTATCTTTCATTTTCACAGGATACAAGAGCACCTATCTTGAAAAAAGATATAAGCTATATTACGCATCGCACTATGCTGCAGAAGATAAAAACTGGTTTCATGTATGGCACCGGAATCACTATCTCGAATCGAGTGAATATCGCTATTACCGAAGCATCAATTCACTTGGACTATCAGATATTGAGCATCCAGTTGAAAAAGATAGTAGTGAATATCGTATTATCGCGTTGGGAGATTCTTTCACAGAAGGAGACGGTGCCGATGCGGATTCTACATGGCTTAAATTTCTGGAAAGAGGTCTGCAAAAATACAATTACCCATTGCATCTTCGATTTATGAATGCAGGTGTTTGTGGCAGCGACCCGTATTTTGAATATATACTGCTCAGGGAAAAGCTTTTACAATACAAGCCCGACCTTGTGATTGTATGTATCAACAGCACAGATATACTCGATGTAATGCTACGTGGTGACATGGCCCGGTTTCAACCTGATGGAAGTGTAAAATATAATCATGCACCTTGGTTTGAGCCGATTTACGCTTCATCTCATCTTTCCCGAATTGTTTTTGAAGCATTAGGATACGATGAGTTTTTAACAGGGGACCGTAATTCAGGAGATTTAAGCACTAGGACTGAAAAACAGATTATTCAGTGCTTATACGATTTTAAGAAATTAGCAGATGAAAACGGGTTTCGATTGTTGGTAGCTTTTCAGCCATTATCATGGGAAGTGGTGAACAACAGCTCTTCGTTACAGAAAGTTATTAATGCAACCAAACAAGCGCATATCGACTATTGCGACCTAATGGAATACTATACTGTGGTAGAAAAAATGGATAGCGCAACTGTTTTGAATTATTTCTGGAGCAAAGACGGGCATCACAATAGTACAGGATATGGTGCTTTTGGGAGAGGAATTGAAAAACACATTCTGCTGATGGAATTATTTTCAAAATGATTTATTTTGTATTAATTTGTTATTTTTACCTTATGTTAAATGTCAAATTTCATTCTGTCATAACTATTTGAACAAGTAATACCAATCGAAGTAAACATTCTAATTGAAAAACCTAAACATCATGAAAAATGCAGCCCTTTTAATTCTCGTTTTTGCCCTGTTCGCATGTTCCGGTTCTCCCCGTAAACCACAAAGCAACAACACCGATACAACAAAAACAAGTGAGGTTAAACCCGTAAACGAGTACACAGTTGATATGTACAATAAAATAGAAGTTGGGATGAATTTGGCTGACGTAAAAAATATACTTCTGAAGGACGGTGTACTCCTGACACAGGCCTCAAGCACCGCAAACCAGCAAGGCGCAGGGAAGATCAGTGCAAAACTCTATACATGGACAAATAAGGATGGCTCCTACATCGAAATTACCTTTGTTGAAGGGATTGTGGTTACCAAGAATAAGGTTAACCTGAATTAAGCTTCATAACCGTATGGCGACAGGATGCTGCCAAAACGCATGGCGGCTTGCATTTTCATTGCAATTTAAGGTTAACTTTTAAATAGGGTTGTTTATATAAACAGAATGAGAGTGATCTCTCGTACTCTGTACTCGCTCTCACTCTCACTCTGTTTATGCTCCCCCTCTAAGACTTGAACTTAGGACCCCCTGATTAACAGTCAGAACACATTAATAATTGACCTTAAGCGCATGTAATTATTGAGCCTAATAATCAGGCATTTACAAAATATTATTTTAAGATTATTTGAGTGTTATTAAGAATTATTAATTAATTTTGTATGCAAATCGTATGCAAATTATTTTTTGAGTTTCGAATCAGTATGAACAGTAATTTATCAATTTCAATTTTTTTAGATACCCGGCGGGCTAAAAAGAATTCGAAATATCCGGTCAAACTTAGGATATTTTCAAACCAGCCACGGAAGCAAAAACTGTATAATACCGAATTTGAATTTACAAAGTCAGAATTTGCCAGCATTTGGGGAACAACAAAGCCCAGAAATGAGCACAAAGACATCAGGCGAAATCTTCAAAAACTTGAAAACGATGCCAGCGAGATGGCAAACAAAATTAAACCCTTCGATTTTGCCATTTTCGAGAATAAACTATTTGGTTTTGTTGGCGATGAAAACGATGTGTTCTGTCATTATCAACGAAAGATTCAGGAGCTTATCAAAAGTCAGCGTGTTGGAACCGCAGAGTCTTACCGCCTCAGTATGCAATCGCTGAAAACTTATCATGCACACAAATCAAATAGGAAAACAAACAAACTGACGTTTTTCGATATTACAGCTTCATGGCTTCGCGAATACGAAGTTTTTATGCTCGAGACCGGACGGAGCCAAACAACGGTGGGAATTTATTTACGCGCGTTGCGTGCCATTTTCAACAGTGCAATAGAAGAGCAAATTATTACCAAGGATATTTATCCCTTTGGGAAAAAGAAGTTTAACATCCCTGCAACAAAAAAGGTAAAGAAAGCACTGACGAAAGAACAATTGAGCCTTTTATTTAACGGTAAACCACTTATAAAAGAACAGCAAACCGCGAAAGATTTTTGGTTCTTCTCATACATTTGCAATGGAATGAATTTTAAAGACATTGCTAACCTGAAGTACAAAAATGTGGTTGGCGAAAACCTTATGTTTATCCGATCGAAAACCAGCAGGACAAGCAACGAACAGAAAAACGTTACAGTATTTTTAATGCCATTTGCCAAAGATGTTATCGAAAAATATGGCAATAGTTTGAGAATACCCGAAAACTACATTTTTTCATTTATTGACCATAATGCCAGTATCGAAGAACAGTATAAACAATTGAAAAATTTCATACGACTTGTGAACCAGCATTTTTTGAATTTTGCCAAAAGCGTTGGAATTGACGAGAAAATATCGTGCATATGGGCTCGGCACAGTTTTGCCACCAATGCAATACGAAACGGAGCAAGTATGGAGTATATAAGCGAAGCCCTTAGTCACACCAATTTGCGCACTACACAAAACTACTTTGCCGGATTTACGGATGATAAAAAGAAAGAGATTGCTCAAAAATTAATGGAGTTTTAAACATAATAACAATTGTATGGGTTCAAATATACATAATAGGGTATTATTATTAGAGGGTGAGACATTTATAAATAATACATATAAATCATACTGGACATATGATGAATACATCGAGAAACTTAATGAAGTAGGGTATATCAGAAGTCCATTAGACAATACGACTCTTGTTTTTAATGCTAAACTGGCCATGTTTCTCTTTTCGCATGAAGAAATTGAAGCAACCAATTTCCATAATTCTGGGAATGTATTCCAAAAAGTAAAAGGGTTGATGTATTTTCCTTATTACAGGAAGGCTTTCAATACAGGGTGCGATGAGTTTAGCAAAAAGTTTGATTATGGCATAGCCAAGATGTTTTATAAAGAAGACGGTGATGGGTTTTGTAATGATGTTTTGAATTATTTCTTTGATGCAAAATTTGCCTTAAACGATTTCACGATAAGCATTAAGTGTCAAAGTGTAATAGATACATATCCCGGTTTAATTTCAAAAGAAAGCATTATGCATTGGGGGTATTATTCTGGAATAGTACATGGGTTTTTCAATTTATTAAAAACACTTAACGCACCTATTGAAAATTATTTTAATCAAAACTCAACCAAATTTGAAATATTTAAACCTACAATTAATTCATGTTTCAATTTCAAAAAAGAAATAGAACAAATAAAGGGTAATGAATTTAAAAATTTCACTAAAGACCTTAATGGTGTTATAATAAGCATTTTACAAGAGTTGACTGTAAAAACCAGTGTGAATGGAAGGCCTTTCTTGACTGAAGAACAATTCGTTATATTCTTGAAAAGAGCGTTTTTAGATATGAAGAACCTATCCATTCAACACTTCAATAGTCACAACAGAGATAAAGGCCATATTATTAGTATTTTTCACAAACTTTTCACTGTATTGGTTAAAAAGTATAGTTATACACGAAAAAGAGAGCCATTTATAAAAATTATTACAGAAAATTTCGACAATTGGGACTATAAAACGGTCAAACTTTACATGAAACCTAATGCAGTTAAAGCAAGGTAAGATTGTAATACGGGGTTGAGCTTGTTATAAAAATCAATCAAATTTGTTCCAACCTAAAGTATCCTTGTCATAAATCATTAGTTTTTGTTACAGATTGCTAAGTTTTTGTTACGAAAATTAACTTGTCTATTTCACATGTAATTTTACCATCAAAAGCTTTGAAATTTAAGTATTTAAGTTATGGCTCAAATTACATTCAATGATCTCCCTGCAGCAGTTTATCAATTATTCGAAAAGCTGGACAAAATTGAGAAACTTCTTGCTAATGGGAACTATGTTGACAAGCGCGAAATTCAGGATTCGCTGATGCCAATCGAGGAAGCAGCTAAGTTTCTGAATTTATCGAAGTACACACTGTACACCAAAGTGCAGCAGGGCATTTTGCCTGCAATAAAGCCCAAAGGGACAAAACGCCTCTACTTCAACCGTAAAAGCTTACAGGAATACATCCAGCCCGAAAATGCAAACCCTGATTTGCAAAAGGAGAGCACAGGTATTTTACTAAAACGGAAAACTTATAAAAAATAAGCTATGGGAAACCGCTGGATTAAAGTAAACCGAGAACTGACCAACTATGAATTCTATCATAAGGATTCTGAGAAAGTCCATTTATGGATTCACTTGCTTTTAAAAGCCAATCATACAGGGAGAAATGAAGTTTTTGGCGGTAAACAAATTTTTGTAAAACCTGGACAATTCACTACAGGTCGAAAACAAATTCGAATTGAAACAGGAATCTCTGAATCGAAGATTGAAAGAGTGCTAAAATATTTCGAAGAAACCAAACAACTTATTGTGCAACAAACTTCGTCATCAAACAGGCTGATAACAATAGTAAACTGGAATACACTCTTTAATTTCGAACAGCGAAACGAACAACAAACGAACAGCAAACGAACAGCAAACGAACACACTAATAGAATAGAGAATAAGAAAATAGAAGAAGGTTTATTATGCGACCTTCGAAAGTTTGAGGGCATAAATGTTAATTACCTTCAAATAGCCGAGGCATTCATTGAATTATTTCGCAAAAACATTTGTGAGCTTGGCGGGAATGCCAAACCATTAGAAAATCCAAAAGCTTCATGCTACTACGATATAAAAGAATTGGTGGAAACAGACCAATACTCAACACAACAATTAGAGGCTGTTTTTGCCTTTTTACAGGTTAATTTATTCTGGCAGAAAATAATTATTGACACAAGAACGCTGAGAAAAAATTTCAATAAAATAATCATACACACAAATAAACATGGAAAAACTAAAGAATCTACTTCCGCAAAAAATGGAAGACTTACAACAGCAATTGATGATTGCTGGGAAGAACAATGCCGAAACTGATAGTGTTTCAATTTTTTCTGGGGAATTGACACGAGAGTGTTTTAAGAGGCAAATTCAATCGCTTGAAGCGTCGGGGTATGAATTTGATAATGGTTTTGTGCAAATACTACTTAATAGATTATTGCATAACAATTTCTCTGATAAACGATTAGTTGCAGCGGTTCAGCATGCCATTGATACGATACCATACCGGAAAATTTCAATTGCTGATATAATTTCGTTTGACACCCGTATCAAATTATACACCTATGATGAATATTGTGATATTATGCACAATGGAACACTATCTGGTACTGACTTTGAAAAGTTTCGTAAAAATGGCACTTTATTTTGGGTCAAGAAATCTGATTTAGCGATGTACAACCTGACAATTGACTTCTTTAAAATGAGATATGAAAGCGATGATAAGAATTAACCTGTCAATGGTATTTGCTCACAGGTCTTACCTGTTCAGCCCTTTTGATGAATATTTCAAGAGAATTATTTATAGAGTTATTTCAGCTTGTTTCGAAAACACTACAGTTTTTGACACTAACGACACTACAATTGCGCCCCTTTGCTACAATTTGGGTGATAAAGTTGAGAATATTGTAGTACTGAACTCTGCACCATTACAGCAACATGCATTAAACACTACATTTAAAAAGCACTACACTACATTCGTTATAAATTTAGGCAGAGGCACTACAAATATGAAATATTTCGGACTGTTTAAGAAACAAATACCTGCTTTATTTAGAACGTCGAAGCCAATATTCCCATACTACATTCATATTAATGATAATATAATTAGCAAATAATAACCTAAAGCTTAACAAAAATGGAAAAACAAAATTTAATTGCAGAAATGCTAAGGAAAGGAAAAACCTACATTGAGATTCAGGATACTCTTTCGGTTTCTCCTGTTAGTATTGCAGAGGTAAAAAAAATGATGAATCAAGAATCAGATGTCCCAGCTACACAATCAATTTTCCAAGAAAACACGTTAAGTTCTGATGAATTGATTGATTCTGGGCAAAAACAAACAGCAAAGTCAACCACCGAAAATTTGGAAATATTGGCAAAATTGCTGACAGAACAATATGAAGAAAGAATGTTAGTATCACGATGCATGAAAGCATTTATAGATGTCAAAAGAAATGAGTGGTCTTACATTGAATTAAAGAACCTAATGGACAAGTTAAATGAACTTAGCAAGGACATTTATCATTTTAAAGACAGAAGCTATCCTTATTTTTATTTTGAAGTTGGTTGCATGATTGCACAAATGAGCATTGAAATAGCAATGTTTTTCCAGAAAAAATTCAAATCACTCACTGGCAATAGACCAGAGCATACCAGCGAAGCAATAGACTTTATATTTTCCCATTTCGATACTACTTCCATTGTTGAATTTACTATGCAAGACCAGTTTTATGAAAAAATTGATGAGTATCTGGAAAATGAAAGGTTTCTAAGCGGGAGGCTGATTTAGTATTAGAATATCATTGAGATATAAGGTTAATAATTATTCAGTTTGCTGCCTAACTCGATAAAAATCAGTAACATATCTTTTTGCCCCATCAAATAAAGGGCGGATTACCTTGTCAATCGACAAATCGAATTCAGTAGCATTTTCAATGTCAAAATCAATTCCAAGCACGTTCATTTGCATTTTAGCAATAATACAATGCTCTTTAATTAATGGATTGAATTTTCCAGATTCATGAGCAATTACATTTCGTAATTTCAATAACAATTCAACTTCTTTGCTACCTTGATAGTCAGGTTCAACATTTTGTTTTTTTGAGACAATTTTATTGTCTTGAATGATACCCAAAAGTCTGATAATCACATTTTGATTGAGATAATGGCCTATTGCATTAAAATCTCTATTAAATTGTGAGTCTATTGGTTTATCCAAAATATATTGATATTTTAAGCTCCTGTCATGGAATTTAAAAATCCCTCCAAAATTAATCCGGCCAATATTACTCCCATTTTGATAATGAACAAAGTTCCTCATGGTAAAATGCCAGTCCCAAAGCCGTTGAATTTGCTGTAATACTTCTTCACAAGAATATTCCATCAATCATTGTTTTAAAAGTTTTTATAAATTCCCTTTAGATTATACCAGTGATTATTAACTTTTTTATTGTGTTGCATCATACGACTGTGTTATCAATTCAAGAATATCACTCATCTGCCATCTGCCTTTCGCTTCGTCATCGGGTTTTACATGCAGCTGTCGGGTGATGTTGCCATAACCATGAGTTTTCGGAATTTTTGTGGTTAAATTGAGGGGGTCAGCCAGCTTATCGTTGGTGGTTCGCATCAATATCCGAAGACTTTTATTCTGATTTTGTACAGCAACGTAAAGGAAGTTCAATGAAGTTTTGTACACAATTTCAGCATTCGTGGTGTACCGTTCCACATCTCCGCCAAGGTTCATAATCTCTTCGTCGAGACGGTTAAACATATCAACTAATTCCGGTGGCGATGATGTCAGGTGTTGCTCAACTGTTCTGGCTTCTCTTGATTGCTTTTTCACACGTTCTATAGTCTGTTTACCCCCTTTTATCTGAATCAATTGTTCGGGTTCTTCCTCGCGGGTAATTACCAGCATATTGTTTTCGTAAAACCGGTATTTCCATAATTCTGCGTCCAGCGACAATGCCAGACACTTATCGTCAATCGTAAACTCCTGAGCAAAACCTATAATGCGGGGATTGGCAAAGTCAATTTTCCCTTTGAAATTCTTGATGTTTTTGCGTACCAGCAATTCAAACGAATCGGGATTTTGCTTTATCCAAGTCATGTATCGGTTTGCTTGTACGAGCTGACCCTTTTCTTTGTTTTTTTTATATTCAATCACTACAGGGCGATTGCTTTCATCTATGGCCAGTGTTTCAATCCGGCCATGTTTGGCAGTAACATGCTCGTCTTTAATGTAGCGAATATTAAAAATCTCACTCAGGTTTTTGTCGATGAGCTTATGAAGTTCAATTTCGTTCTCAAATTCCTGAGTATCTACTTTTTTGGCTTTGCTTCCGGTGATTTCGAATACTGGCATAGTTCTAACTGTTTAGATAATTGCATATAGCTGTAAAATCATTCTTATCAAGGTCAATTCTTGGCATTATACCAACCAATTTCATAGAATCGACTAAATACTCTGTTGTTAGTAAATCCCATTTAAAACAACTCGATTGTTTTTTATATGTTTCCTTAACCAAATAAAAACACCATTCTTGAATGCTAACATGGCATTTTGTTGCATTTATAAGAGTTTCTCTTAAATCAACGTCTTCAATTTTTAATAGAGTGATATTTATTTTATCCATTAATGAAATAAATAATGCAATAGTGTAATTTCCTTCTAATACAAATTCTTGTTTTTTAACAAATTGAGTATATCGATTATAGATTGTAGAGAAAATAGAAATATTGAAAATCGGAACCTTTTTGTGCAAGTCAACAAACATTTGTTTAGTTCCCTTCCACTCCACCTCGATTGCTTCTTGTGGAACTTTTAATAATTGTCCAACTCCTTTTGAAACTTCGTTGATATTTCTATATAAATCCAGTTCTTTAAGCAATTCAAAAATGAGTTTCTGATAGTTTTGTTGAATAAGAATTATTCTCTGAGCTTCTAACTCATTGCCTGATTTTGTCTGTGCTTCAACAGATAGCTTCAATTCTTTTAACTGATTTTGATACTCCTTAATTTGGTAAATCAATGCGCCAAAGAAAAGTACTGCGCCAATGAGTGAAAAAATTGCACTTACAAAACCATCATTACTGAACTTTATACCCCATTTCTCAATTGGAAAAAAAGCAATATATACTCCAAAGGCAAACAAAACAACTGCGAAAATAATAATAACGGTTACAAAATAGTTATGCTTTACCTCGTGTTGGTCTTTAGTATTATTCCTATTCATTTTTTACGCAATTTCAATTTTATCCACCTCCCCCATCAACCTCCCCGTTTCCGTTAACGCCACAACAATCTTTTGATAGTGCAATATATCCTCAAACTCCAGTGTGCGGCCTTTGCGGTCTTTGAGCCATTTTTGGGCAGGCTGGTAACCACCGATATAGAAGTTCCAAGCAACTTCGGGAACTCCGGCAAAGTATTGGGTCTCGTTGATGAATACGCAATTTTCGCGATATACAATTTTTCCGACAGCATTGTCGCCATCCACCGGATATTGGGTAATGTATTGCTCCACCACCGGACTTTCGAGCAAATGTATCTGCCGAAGCTCTCCGCCCAGTTGCACCAATTGCCAAAACCTATCTTTATCAGTTGGGTAAGGCACTCTTGGAAAATCTATCTTTAAAAACTCCTTGAATTTCTCTCTGTATGTTGGAGAATGCAACACAGCATAGATGTAATCTAAAATATCAATCGGGGCAAAAGTGTTTTCTGATACTGTGCCTGACGAAGTATCTTTTTCGTTAGTAAAAGTTAAACCTAATTTTTCGGCTATTTGATTTACAATTTCAAGGTTTAGGTTGGGGGTTCGTGCTGTGATTTGGTCAACGGTTTGTCGGGCATTGGTTTCGGGGTAAAGGTAGAGTGGAAAAAGTGAAGTAGAATCTCCTGCTGAATCCAGAATATGCCTTTCTACAATTAATTCGGAAATCCAAAAATAACCTAAACTTTGCTGTCTATTAGTCCTTGTTGCAATTAAACCAATGTTTTTATGTTTGAAAAAATGTTGCATAATTTCCCAGCGGGGATAACTAAAAAAACCTTTTGTTTTGTTGCTTATATGACTATACCTGAAGTCAAAAGGTCTATAATTAACTCTTTCAACATTTCGATCATTTTTTGATTTGATATCTTCAATTGCACCTTCAACTGTCCAATCTCTTGAATCTAATCCAAAACTGTACTTATTTCGAATGGTTTCAATATTCAAATTCACATCCGTCCTAAATAAAATTTGAATAAAAAAGGGAGTTGGGAATTACTCAT
>ENA-UPTA01002785-UPTA01002785.1-activated-sludge-metagenome-genome-assembly--contig:-NODE-2785-length-17727-cov-10.557718_pt1 | contig 17727 bp, 16 predicted proteins | sample MGYA00238184_ERZ773361 | MGnify/ENA primary metagenome ERZ773361 (study PRJEB29100, sample SAMN05720205) | activated sludge metagenome | isolation source: anaerobic digester from wastewater...
GACTGGGCACAATCCAGCCGGCACAGAGCGACTACTTCCAGGCTACCAAGGGAGGCGGGCACGGCGACTATCACCTGCTTGTCCTTGCACCCTCATCGGTTCAGGAAATGGCTGACTTCGTCGAACTGGGTTTCGATCTGGCATTCAAATACAGAAATCCTGTGATGATTCTTTCTGACGGCGCAATAGGACAGATGATGGAAAAGGTCTGGCTCAATCCGCAGAAAAAGAGATCGGAGGAGATCCTTCCGTGGGCAACCACAGGCAAACCGGCCTCCCGTCCGAGGAATATTATCACTTCCCTCGACCTTGATTCAGAGCGCCAGGAAAAGTTCAATCTCAAGCTGATTGCCAAGTACCGCGAGATGGAAGAGAAGGAGGTGCGCTTCGAGGAGTTCATGACAGAAGATGCCGAGTATCTCTTCGTAGCATACGGCACCAGCGCAAGGTTGTGCCAGAAAGCGCTGCAGCTGGCCAGGGCCGAAGGCATCAAAGCCGGGCTGCTGAGACCGATAACCCTCTTCCCCTTCCCGAAGAAGAGACTCAATGAACTTGCTGACAGGGTGAAGGGCATGCTGGCCGTTGAGATGAGCGCCGGCCAGATGGTTGAGGATGTGATGCTCTCCGTAAACGGGAAAACAAGAGTCAGCCACTACGGAAGGATGGGCGGCATGATACCGACACCCGAAGAGGTGGTGGAAAACCTGAAATCATTCATTAAAGGATAAGAGAGATGGCAGAAATAACATTCAATGATATAATCAAGCCTGAGAACCTGGCTTATACCAAATCAAAGCTGATGACGGACAATGTCATGCACTACTGCCCTGGCTGCGGACATGGTACCGCTCACCAGGCCCTGGCGGAGGTGATTGAGGAGGAAAACCTGCAGAGCCGGACGGTGGGGATCACTCCGGTCGGATGCTCGGTGCTGATGTACAACTATATCGATGTCGATTTCCAGGAAGCGGCACACGGAAGGGCACCGGCACTGGCAACAGCTGTCAAGCGGCTGATGCCTGACAAATTTGTCTTCACCTACCAGGGCGATGGTGACCTGGCTGCAATCGGTACCGCTGAGACCATACACACCTGCAACAGGGGAGAAAACATCCTGATCATCTTCATCAATAACGGCATCTACGGCATGACCGGAGGCCAGATGGCCCCCACGACCCTGCCGGGAATGAAATCGGCAACCTCACCCTACGGACGCGACGTTTCAGTGATGGGCTCACCCATCAAGATGGCCGATATAGTGGCTATGCTGCCGGGCACATGCTATGTTACACGCCAGAGTGTCAACACCGCCGGCGGCGTAAGGAAGTTCAAGAAGGCTCTCAAGAAAGCTGTACAGTATCAGAATGAGAAGAGAGGCACATGCTTCATCGAGGTGGTCTCAAACTGCCCCTCGGGATGGAAGATGACGCCTGTTGAATCAAATAAATGGATGGAAGAGAATATGTTCCCGTTCTATCCCCTGGGTGATTTAAAGGTGCCTGCAGAATAGGGGCCTGGTCCGGGTTGAAGCCTTTTTCGCTTTGCTCCGGCCACACAGTTTAATGAATCAATATTACAGACCATGACAGAAGAAATAATAATAGCAGGTTTTGGCGGACAGGGAGTACTCTCAATGGGTAAAATAATGGCCTATTCGGGCATGATGCAGGACATGGAGGTGAGCTGGATGCCCTCGTACGGTCCGGAGATGAGGGGAGGTACTGCCAACGTCAACGTAATACTCAGCGATGAACGGATCAGTTCACCCATTCTCAGGAGCTTCGACACGGCCATTCTCCTGAACCAGCAGAGCATGGACAAGTTCGAGAAGTCCGTCAAGCCAGGTGGTACCCTCATATATGACGGCAACGGTATAACCAGGCATCCCGAAAGGAAGGACATAACAGTATACCGCATCGATGCAGCTGAGGAAGCCTCCAACATGAAGATGCAGAAGGTGTTCAATATGATCGTCCTCGGTGGATTCATGAAGGTTAAGCCGATACTGAAAACCGAATATGTTCTCAAGGGACTGAAAAAATCACTGCCCGAACGCTACCATAATCTCATCCCGCTTAATGAAAAGGCTATTGAGAGGGGGATGGAGATCATTAAGAAGGTCTGAAGGTCTGAAGGTCTGTCGCTTCGCTCCGTCTGACGGTCTTAGAATCTTTTAACTTTCAGACTCTGACTTTCAGACTCCGACTTTCAGACTTTCAGACTCTCCGACTTTCAGACTTTCAGACCTTTACTCATAAAAGTGCATCTCCCGGATGTACTTCCAGACAGGAGGAGGAACGAACCACGAGACATCCTTGCCCTCATGGATGGCAGAGCGGATGAAGGTACCTGAAATCTCCATAATGGGTGCGTCAATCTCCTGTATTGAAGCCATGGCCAGTATCTCCTGCAGTCTCTTGCTGCTTCGCCGGCCAGGGTAGAGCCTGGGATAAACCACGATCGGATACTGCTTAACCAGCATCTCGGCATTCTTCCACTTATGGAGGGTGGTCAGATTATCCTCACCCATGATCAGCGTGAACCGGCGCGAGGGGTACTTCTCGGTTAGATGTGCCAGTGTGTCAATTGTATATGAGGGTCTGGGCAGGGTGAACTCAATGTCCGAAGCCCTGAACCGGGGATCATCACCGATTGCCATCTGAGTCATATAGAACCTGTCCCGCTCGCTGAGAAGCGACTCCTTCACCTTCAGGGGGTTGTGCGGGCTGACTATGAACCACACCTCCTTCAGCAGGGAGTATTCGGTGATATAGTTGGCAATGGCCATATGACCTATATGCACCGGGTTGAATGATCCGAAAAAGAGTCCTGTCTCAGTCATGGCCTGTCCATGAATTCCCTTACAATGTTTACTATTGCATTGCAGGCTTTTTCAAGATCGTCATTAATGACCACAGTGTCGAAATGTTCGGCAAGCAGTATTTCTGAAGCAGCCTTGTCCACCCTCATTGCAATCTGCTCCGGTGTGTCGGTCCCGCGACGTACAAGCCTCTTGCGCAGTTCCTCCACTGAAGGGGGCATGATGAATATTGACAGGGCATCATCGCCGAAGATCTTCTTCAGGTTTATGCCCCCCATTACATCAACGTCGAACAGCGGTATTTTTCCTGCATCACGTATGCGCTCAATCTCCTTACGCAGCGTTCCGTAATAATGGTTCTTATAAACTTCCTGCCACTCTATAAACTCATTCTTCCGGATTCTCTTCCTGAACTCGGCGGCAGTTATAAAGTAATACTCTCTGCCGTCGGTCTCGTTAACGCGCGGTTTCCTGCTGGTGGCGGAAACTGAAAAGAGCAGCGGAAAACCTGACGCCAGAAGATGGCTTACCAGGGTCGATTTGCCGGCTCCGGAAGGAGCGGAAATGATCAGTACTTTTTTGCTGTCAGTCGGGTGCATCCGGCTATAGGATATTGAGAGTCAGTTCCTTGATCTTCTCCAGTTCATCCTTCATCATCACCACCAGCTTCTGCATGGCAGCATCGTTGGCCTTGGATCCGATTGTATTGATCTCGCGGCCCATCTCCTGCGAGATGAAGTTGAGCATCTTTCCGTGGTTGCCTTCCCCGTTCATTGTTTCGAGGAAGTAGTCACAGTGCTTCCGCAGGCGAACCTTTTCCTCATTGATGTCGAGTTTTTCAAGGTAGAAGATAAGCTCCTGCTCGAACCTGTTTTTGTCTATGTTTTCTGATCCCACGGCCTCTGCCAGTGTTGCAGTCAGCTTCTCGCGCATGCGTGTGATGCGGTCACCCTCTACGGCACCCAGTTTATCAAGGTAAGAGAGAATAGCTGAGACCGATTTTAAAAGGTCCTTCTCCATCGCCCTGCCCTCCTCCAGCCTGTACAGGTCTGCAGTGGCAAGGGCCTCTTCCGTAAGGCCGGCTATCCTGATCCACTCCTCTTCAGACAATTCGGCCTTCTCCGTACGGAGCGTATCCGGCAGACGCATCACAATGGCGAGCAGTCCGGGATCATCATTTATTCCAAGTTCGCTGCTGATCTCCTTTAACTGGCTGAAGTAGCTCTTCACGTTGTTTTTGTTGATTACGGGCGTCTGTTCACCGTCCATGGTATCAAAGCTGATTGTAAGGTCAATTTTCCCTCTCTCCAGCTTTCTGATTGCCATGTTCCGGATCTCCAGATCCTTCTCCTTGCATATCCATGGAAGCCTGGTGTTGATGTCGGCCTGTTTGCTGTTGAGAGCCTTTATCTCAACGGTCATCTTCCTTTGCGGAGTCTCCAGCATGGCCTTGCCATAGCCGGTCATCGATCTTATCATCGTGTTGCGGTAATTACAGGGATAAAGATATGTTTTTTCTTTCAGCCGGGGAGAAATGATCCTGCGGCGGAGCTCTTACTTAGCCCAGCAGGTCGAGCTCTACGGTGAAATGCCTCATGATCGGCGCCTCCCACCTTATTGCCAGTCCTCTCCTGACCAGGTCCCTTCTCTCCCACACATTCTGCACAGCTGCCGCCACGTAGTCCATATGGTTGTCAGTGTAAACCCTTCGTGGTATGGCCAGTCTGACCAGCTCGAGCTCAGGGTATCTGTTCTCACGGGTGACGGGGTCACGGTCGGCAAGCAGTGTGCCTATCTCCGTTCCGCGTATGCCTCCTTCCAGGTATAGCTCCACTGCCAGCCTCTGGGCCGGGAACTCTGAAGCAGGGATGTGAGGAAAGAATCTGCCCGCATCGATGAAAACGGCATGACCGCCGATGGGTACCTGAACCGGGATTCCGGCTGCATGTATCTTTTCTCCCAGCCTTGTCACCTGGCTTATCCGCGCCTCGAGGTAGTCAAATTCCGTCCCTTCCAGGAGCCCCTGTGCGAGCGCGTTCATGTCGCGGCCCGACATGCCGCCGTAGGTGATGTAGCCCTCGAACATGATGTTGAAGGTGGAGGCTTTTCTGAAGAGCTCCCTGTCTTTCATGGCAATGAATCCGCCCATGTTGACTATGGCATCCTTCTTTGAACTCATTGTCATGACGTCAGCATATGAGAACATCTCGCGGACTATCTCCCTGATACTTTTGCCGGCATAACCCTCTTCGCGTGTCTTGATGAAGTAAGCGTTCTCGGCAAAGCGGGCGGAGTCAATCACAACTATACTCCCGTACCTGTCAGCCAGTTCCCTCACTCCACGGAGATTGGCCATGCTTACCGGCTGTCCTCCGGCGGTGTTGTTGGTGACGGTCATCACTATGCATCCCAGCTTTTCCCGCGGAGTCTCCTTCAGAACCTGCTCAAGCCTTTCAAGGTCAGCATTACCCTTGAAGGGATCAATTACCCTTATGTCCCTGGCATATGCAACAGTACAATCTACCGCCTTTGCCTTACGGAATTCGATATGACCCTTGGTGGTGTCGAAGTGGGCGTTGCCGGGGATCACATCGCCCTCTTTTATCAGAACGGAGAAGAGTACATTTTCAGCAGCCCTGCCCTGGTGGGTGGGGAGGAAGTATTCAAAACCGGTGATATCCCGGATCGTCTCTTTCAGCCTGTAGTATGATGATGCTCCGGCATAGCTCTCGTCGCCGGTCATGATGGCACCCCACTGCCTGTCGCTCATGGCGCCGGTACCGGAGTCAGTGAGGAGATCAATGAATACCTGCTCTGAACGCAGGTTAAAGAGATTGTATGAGGCGGTCCTTATCCACTCCTCCCGTTCCTGGCGGGTGCTCTGGCGGATAGTCTCAATTGTCTTTATCTTATATGGTTCACAATATGGTAAGTTCATTGGATTTGAGATTTGAGATTTATAGGCACTAACATGCAGTTTTACAATTACTTATGATCTACGACCATTCATACAAGTCACCATTTTGTCATCCTGCTGACACAACCTCGTAGAGGTTGAAGAATTGTATAACCATGTTACCCTCTCTCCCCAGGGGTGGGTGGGTGGGGTCCACAATTTACAATGCTTAATGGTCTACGACCATTTTCCACTACTGCCTACTGCCTTTAAGCGTAAGTGATTAAGAAAATTTAACAATAGCAGTCAGTAAGGTGTGGAAAAGCATGCAACTACAGGCGCCAGAATGCGTCCCTGTTCTTGATGTTACGATAGATCAGCTTCCTGTTTGTGATGCTGTTGAAGCGGGAATTCATTGAATTCGGCTATTTTTGCAAATATAACCATTTTGCGTTTGGGGTCCAATCCTGAATTGTTAAACGTTTTGAAATGAAACCGGGAACCATTAAGATTCTTTTGCTTTTTCTATGCCTTGCCGCCACCACGGGGCTGAATGCACAAATTGTCGATGCACCTGTGATTCCTCAGGTAACTTCGCCTGTAACTGATACACTGGCAGTGACACAACATGCTCCCAGGCAGATCAAGGCTGCTCCGGTACCGGGTATCAATGGTCCGCAGGATATAAAACTTGACAGGGAAGAGTCGCTGAAATTCCTTGAGCGCTTCAGCTCTTCGCCGGCCATATGGAAGAAAAGCAATGACCCGCTCCGCGAAGCCATCAGGAACCTCCTCTGGCTGGCCTCCAGGCCTCCGGCCGATACTGTAATCAGTTTCCTTTCTGATTATCCCTTCGACAGGATAAAGGTGCCGGCAGAAAGCTATTATCTGTTTGACTCGATCAGGATCATTCTTCCCGTCATTCAGCCGGACTCAGCCATTGCTGACAGTGTTGCAGCCCTGCGCACTGATGAGATGTTCATAAAAACGGGAGACAAGGTCGAAAAGGTAAGACTGACCCCTGACTCCAGGCCGGTCATGAAGAACGATACACTTAAGCTGAATGACTCGGTTTACATCCTGATGAAGGATTTCATCCCGGCCCGGCTGCCTCACAGCACCAATGACACGATTGTGCTTGTAATCACCGACACCCTTCCGGATGTATCCCTTGCGCGCACCGACTTCCCGTTCAGGTATCTCAGGAACCCGTATGTCAGTGACTCACTGGAAGCTGCTGTTAGTTCGCTCGTCAGTTATCTCGAGCAGCGCGATTCAACGATGATACATTTCACCAGCGATGGGGAAAGAGGAGCCGATGTCTGGCTCAACAGCCTTTCAGAAAACCTGGTACGGTTCTGGCTACCCGACGGCCAGGGCGATTCAGTGACCGTATGGATAGGCAATCCGATGCGCAACACTCTCTCACTCCGTGCGGAGGAGGGAGTGCTCTTCAGAAAACAGGCATGGCATGACAGGTACGTTGACACCAGGGTGAATGTCACAACGGCACAGGAGGAGGAACTGAGGAGAGTTGCCCTGAGCAAGATAAAACCTGACCTCTGGAAGTTCAAGACAGACATCTCATACCTGCTCTCCCAGGGTGTGGTCTCCAACTGGGCCAAGGGGGGAGAGAACAACATCTCTTCAGTACTCGATATTACCACCGCCCTAAATAACAACACCAAGCTTTCAAAGGTGACCTCAGCCACCACGGGACGATATGCGCTGGGACTCCAGGCTTCCGGCAAATTCGGTGGCATAAGGAAGAACCTCGATATACTCGAGATCAACTCCAAGATCAATCACAGGGCATTCGGCAAATTCGACCTGTCGGGGATTTTTCAGTTCAAGTCGCAGTTCCTGCCAGGTTATACATACCCGAATGATACCACCTCGATAATGGTATCAAAGTTCTTCAATCCTGCCACTTTCATCCTGGGTTACGGTCTTGAATACAAGCCCAACAAGAACACCTCGGTCAGTTTTTCGCCTTTTTCGTACAAGGGAACATTTGTTCCTGACACTGCAAATATCAACCAGACCAAGTACGGTATTGCTGCCGACAGGCGGTCAAAGAACGAGCTTGGTGCATACCTGACAATCAACAGCAAGCTCGTGCTCTTCGAGAAGATTAACATGAGCAACAGGTTACAGCTCTTCAGCAACTTCCTCTCGAAGCCGCAGAATATTGACGTCGAGTGGGAGATGATATCAACAATGCCGCTTAACTGGTTCACTGACCTCAGGGTGAACGTCCACCTGATCTATGATGACAACACAATGCTCCCGGTATATGACAGGGGAGAGCCGGTGCTTGGCACTGACGGCAAGCAGAAGAAAGCGCCTATGGTGCAATTCAAGGAGCTGCTGGGCGTCAGCTTCGTCTTCAAATTCTAAAGGAGGAGCAGATCAAGCACCACAGCCAGTCCGTAGATGACGCCGGCGATTCCGTTGGTGGTGCCGAATGCCATGTTGACCCTGCTCAGGTCGTCAGGTCTGACAATCAGGTGCTGATAGATGAGCATGATAATGAATATGGCTGCACCTGTCCAGTATATGAACCCTGCATCGCCGGCAAAACCTGCCACTACCACCAGAACAACCGAGATCAGGTGAAGCGCAATTGAAACGGTGAGCGCCTTGCCGCGCGACATCACAGCCGGGATTGAATAGAGCCCTGTCTCACGGTCAAACTGGTCATCCTGAAGGGAATAGATTATGTCGAAACCGCTTACCCATGTCAGCACGATGAATGAGTAGATGAGCGGAAGCAGGGCAAAGGAGCCGGTAACTGCTATATAGGCTCCGATGGGAGCCAGGGAGAGTCCCAGCCCAAGCACCAGGTGACAGAGCGGGGTGAACCGCTTGGTGTAACTGTACCCGAGGACAATTATCAGGGCTACCGGCGAAAGTACAAGGGTCAGCCTGTTGAGCAGGCCTGCAGAGACAATGAATAAAACAGAACTGGCTATTACAAACACCAGGGCCTGGCGGGGTGTGATCTTCCCGGACGGGATCTCGCGTACTGCCGTCCGCGGATTGAGTGAGTCAAACCGGACGTCAGCCCACCGGTTGAACCCCATGGCAGCACTCCGGGCGAAGACCATGCATGCCAGCACCAGCATGAATGTTTTCAACGATAATCCGAATCCCGGTTCGGTTGCTCCGATGAAGTAGCCCGCAAGGGCAAACGGCATCGCAAAGACAGTGTGACTGAACCTGACGAGCGAGAGATAATCATGTGTCCTGCCAAGCAGCTTTTTCATCTCAGTGTGGCACCAAACTCGCGCTCAAAGGCTTTAACCAGGGCGCCCATGGTCTTTTCAATATTCTTTTCGGTAAGTGTCTGTCTCTCATCGTGAAGTATGAAGCTGACGGCGTACGACTTCTTGTCCTTCCCGATGGCTTCGCTCTCATAGAGATCAAAGAGGTCAACCTCCCTGAGTATATTCCTTTCTGTTTTGAAAGCCAGGTCACGTATCTGGCTGAACTTAACCGACCTGTCCAGAAGCAGGGCAAGATCACGGCGCACCCACGGGTATTTGGGCAACTCGCTGAAACGGATAGTCCGGCTGCTGATAAGCCTGATGAGGTTCTCCCAGATGATCTCGGCGTAGAAGACATCCTGCCTGATATCAAACATGGCCAGGTATTTTTTTGACACTTTGCCGAAGGAGGCCACATCAAGGCTTCCGGCAGTGTATCTCAATCCTTCGGCGAACCATCCCCGGTTTTCCTCAGTTGCAACGAGCTCGTGCCTGGCGATGCCGAATCGTGACAGTACCATCTCTGTATAACCCTTCAGGTGAAAGAATCCTGAGGTCATCTCAGGGGCATTCCAGTGTTTTTCGTTTATATTCCCTGTCAGCGCAAGGGCAAGTATCTGCTGTTCACTGAAGTTGTCAGTGATCTCCATTGTGCCCCTGCCCTCTCTCCGGGCATAAGTGTTCCCGAGCTCAAAAAGCCTCAGGTTGCTGTTTTGCCTGTTGATATTCCATGAAATGGTGTTCAGCATCCCGGGCAGAAGTGAGAGGCGCATGACATTCAGGTCACTGCTGAGCGGATTGGCCAGCCTTACAATCGTTTTCACATCGAAGTCGCCGGTAGTTTCAAACCAGGCAGCAGGGGAGAGCGAGTTGCACATTATCTCGCAGAAGCCGTTGGCAGCAAGCATTTCCGAAAAATTGGAGGCAACCTTTTCACGGTCAGGTTTTTCAGTATGTGACAGCATGGAGTGCATCTCATTGCTGATCCCTATATTGTCATAACCGTAAACCCTGAGCACCTCTTCGGTGACATCGGCCTCGCGGGTGACATCCACACGGTAGGAGGGAATCTCAAGATGGAGAATACCGGTCTCTTCGCCGGTGATGTTGATATCCAGACTGTAGAGGATGGTCTTCACCGTCTCGTCAGGTATTTCCTTGCCTATCAGTTTCGTCATCCGGTCAAGCGAATACCTCACAACGGCTTTTCTCACCGGTGCGGGGTAGATATCAATGATATCACCTGTTATCTCACCGCCGGCAAGCTCCTTTACAAGCATTGCAGCTCTCTTCAGTGCGTAGATGGTCATCTCCGGATCAGTGCCTCTCTCAAACCTGTATGAAGCGTCAGTGTGCAGGTCATGTCTCCGTGATGTGCGGCGCACCGATACCGGGCTGAAGGTGGCGCTCTCAAGGAAGAGGTCGGTGGTGGCTTCAGTGACGCCTGATCTTAGTCCGCCAAAGACACCCGCAATGCACATCCCCTCGTCCCGGTTGCATATCATGAGGTCACTGGATGAGAGGGTGCGTTCCACTCCGTCAAGGGTTACGAATTTCGTTTTGTCAGGAAGATGCCTGACCCTCACTGTGTCACCGGTGATGGCCGAAGCGTCAAAAGCATGCAGTGGCTGACCGGTCTCATGGAGGACGAAGTTGGTGATGTCAACAACGTTGTTGATGGGATTGAGCCCGATTGCCCTGAGCCTGGTTTGCAACCATGCCGGCGAAGGACCAACCTTAATGCCGCGCACTGTCAGGCCGGAGTAACGTATGCATGCGTCCGGGGCCTCTACGGTGACGTTTATGACGCCCCTGTCTCTGTCTTTACTGAACCCGGCAATCTCCGGCAGCTTTGCCCTGACCGGTCTCCGGAGATTATAGAAGGCAGCAAGATCGCGCGCCACACCGAAGTGTGAGCTGCAGTCAATCCTGTTGGGCGTCAGCCCTATCTCAAAGATAGTGTCCGTTGTAACTCCGAAATATTCTGCAGCAGGCATGCCAATACGTGCATTACCGTCAAGCACCATAATCCCTTCATGGTCATTGCCCAGACCAAGCTCGTCCTCTGCACAGATCATCCCTTCGGAGAGCTGTCCGCGTATCTTTGATTTCCTGATTTCAAACTGTTCATTTCCGTGGAAGACCATTGTGCCGGGCAGGGCTACTGCCACCACCTGACCTGCAGCTACATTAGGCGCCCCGCATACAATATGCAGCGGCTCCGTCCCCCCGGCATCCACGGTGGTGACGCTCAGCCTGTCGGCATCAGGATGTCTCTCACATGTGAGTACCCTGCCGATAACCACACCCTTCATGCCGCCCTTTACCGAGACCCACTCTTCAACATCCTCAACCTCAAGGCCCAGCGATGTCAGAACCGATGACAGCTCATCGGGCTGCGCATTAAAATCAAGATACTCCCTGAGCCAGTTGTAAGAAATCTTCATCGCGGTACTGTTATTTGGTTTTTAAAAATGCAAAAGTAAGGAAAAAAGGTTTGAGGCATCAAGGAGGCGTGGCATTAAAAGCAGAGTCATTATCATTATATTTGCACGTCAACAGAAATCCAGATGAAAATAGAAGAGAACGACAAGCTGATTCTTTTAACAAATGATGACGGACTCTATGCAGGCGGAATAAAAACCCTCATCAGGATCATGGAAGACTTCGGCAAGGTGGTTGTAATCTCAGCCACCGAGAGCCGCAGCGCAATGTCACAGGCCCTGACTGTCAAGCAGCCCCTCAGGGTCAAGCTCCTGGATGAGGACGACCGAAAGCGGATCTACGCCTGCAGCGGCACACCGGCCGACGGAATCAAGCTGGCAGTCAGCCAGCTGCTCGACCGCAAGCCTGACCTGGTAGTCTCAGGCATCAACCATGGCTCAAACGCCTCGGCAAGCATACTCTACTCGGGAACAATGGCCGCAGCGCTTGAAGGATGCCTGTATGACATTACATCGGTGGGCTTCTCGCTGAACAGCTATTCATCTTCTGCCGACTTCTCCGGATGTGAAGAGTATATCAGGAAAATATGCGCCATGCTCCTTCGCGAGCCATTGCCGGCTGGTATCTGCCTCAATGTCAACTTCCCGGCACTGCCGGCCTCCGGGATAAAAGGGATGGTTGTCGCCCGCCAGGCCTCGGGCAACTGGCAGGAGGAGTTTGAGAAGAGAAAGGACCCTGCCGGAAAGACATACTACTGGCTGACAGGCAATTTTATCAACCGCGAGCCGGAGGCATCAGATACTGACGACTGGGCAATTCAGAACGGGTACGTTTCCGTGGTGCCCGTGACAACTGACATGACCGCCTACGGTTTTATGGAAACCCTCAAATCAAAGCTTTGAAATGTGGTTCAGGCAAAGGTTCAATAATGCGATTTCAGGTGTGGTGGCGGGATTGGTTATGCCGGTCCTGGCATTCCTGGTATTCTTTCTGCTGACACATCACGGGCTTTCGATAGGTGACTATTTCAGGAAGGTGGAAGATGCCGGAAACATTTCGGAAATTATGAGTGTCTCCGTCTTCTCCAATATAATCATCTTTCTGCTCTTCAACCGTCTTGACATGCTCAGGGCCTCCAGGGGGGTGCTCGGAATAACCATAGTGTGGGCCTTTGCTGTCTTCGCGATAAAGCTGTTCTAGGATGAGGTATTTCATAATTGCAGGCGAGCCATCCGGTGATCTTCACGGTTCAAATCTGGTGAAGCATCTGCTCAGGACTGACCCGGATGCAGTTATTGCCTGCTGGGGAGGTGAACTGATGCGGGGAGAAGGCGCACGGTTGCTGAAACACTATCGTGAGACGGCATTCATGGGCGTTCTCGAGGTGCTTGTCAACATCCGGAAGGTGAAAGCCAACTTCAGCGAATGCAAAAGACAGATAACGGAAATGAAACCCGATGTGGTCATCCTGATAGACTACCCGGGATTCAACCTGCGCATGGCCAGGTTTGCAAAGGAGTCGGGCCTGAAGGTATTCTATTACATTTCTCCCAAGTTCTGGGCATGGCGTGAGGGAAGGGTCAAAAAGATAAAAAGGTATGTAGACAGACTATACATCATCTTCCCGTTTGAAAAGGAGTTTTACCGGCACCATGATTACCCGGCGATCTTCCTTGGCAATCCGCTGATTGACCATATCGATGCATGGCGGGCCACGGCACCTGACAGGGAGGCTGTCAGGGTTTCGCTGGGACTTGACAACCGTCCGGTGATCGCACTTCTTTCCGGCAGCAGGCTTCAGGAGGTGAGCTCTGTTCTTCCTGTCATGGCCGCTGTGTCTGCAGGTTTTCCTGATTACCAGTTCGTGGTGGCGGCAATGGATCATCTGCCAGCCCGGCTTTATGAAGAGATCTCTTCAGGCTGCCCGGTTAAAATCATCACAGGCAGGACCTATGACCTTCTGGCTGTGGCAGAGGCTGCACTTGTAACCTCCGGCACCGCAACACTGGAGGCCGCCCTCTTTGACGTACCACAGACCGTATGCTACAGGACCAGTCCGCTTACATACACACTGGCAAAATGGGTCATTAAGGTCCGGTTCATCTCACTGGTGAACCTCATCATGGACAGGGAGGTGGTGAGAGAGCTGATTCAGGGCGACCTGAATGCAGTCACCCTGCACAGGGAACTGGAGGAGATACTCATCACCGGTTACAGGCATGAAAAGATAAAAGCCGATTACAGGGAGCTGCGCACAATACTGGGAGGTGGCGGGGCGTCAGGGAGAGTGGCAGCTGATATGGCAGGCAGTCTTGTCCAAAAGGAAGGAAGATGAGGAGGATAACCCTGACCAGCATACTGTTCATTCTGCTGCCTCTGGTCTCATATTCACAGATCTCGATACGCATATTCGCACGATCAAAGCCTTCCAGCCTGATTTTCACTACGGTAAAGGGTGCCAGCATTCTTACCGACGGCGCTGCAGGAGAAGTGCGCCTCAGCCAGGGTGAAACCGTTGCCGTGACACGGTACGGTGACAGGGTCATCTACAGCACACTGTCAGGCATAAGAGGAGTATCTGACTCACTCGCCTTCGCCCCGGCCGCATCCGGTGCGCTCTTCACGGTACGGGCACCCGGTAGCAGCGAGCCGGATAAGACCCTCACCGGCACACTGACAGTCACCTCATTCCCCGGTTCACTCCGGATTCTGAATATCACAACCGTTGAAGAATGCCTCCCGGGAGTGGTCCGTGCCGAGGCCGGCAAATACGGACCGTCTCATTACTACAGGGCACAGGCGGTGGTGGCGCGGACATACATCTACAGGAATATCGACAGGCATATCCTCGACGGGTATAACCTGTGTGATGATATACATTGCCAGGTTTACCCGGGAGTGGTTACCGACAGCGTAATCATGAATGCCTGCCGCTCAACAGCCGGACTGGTGCTGGCAGACCGCGACAGCATAATGATAGAAGCCGCATTCCACGGCAACTGCGGCGGCGAGACAGCTTCCTCAGCCGACGTGTGGCTGGCTGGTTACCCGTACCTCGTGAGCGTAAAAGATCCGTGGTGCAGCTATTCCGCGTCATCAACATGGAAGAGAAGCATTGCACGAAGCGAATGGAACGCTTACCTGAGATCGAAGGGTATTTTTCCCGGAACGGAGGGAGCCATCTATTCGGCGAAAACCCCGGCACCGGGAAGGATAACAAACCGCACTGTACAGGGAAAGACATTATGGAGCGAGGAGATAAGGCTCCGCTTTGGGCTCAGGTCAGCTTACTTTTCACTTTCAGCCGCAGGTGACAGCATTGTTTTTAGCGGGAGAGGCTACGGACATGGTGTGGGGTTGTGCCAGGACGGGGCGAAGCACATGGCCGAAAAAAAGATGAGTTATAACAAGATAATCGGCTTCTATTACCCGGGCACCATCATTACTGATGTCAAAAATGCCCGCAGGCCGGCCAGACCATGAAAGTTTTAGATATTTTTACAGCAAATATTTAAGGCACAAAACAACTCCCTATAATTTCAATAACAATACGATTGTAACCCTCATTTATTCGTACTCTAATACAATACCATGTTAATAAATTGTTTTGTGTTGTTATGTGTATGTTTTGTTAATATTTGTACCTTTGGTGTACCTTATTTGGACGAGGTACAAAAAATCAGGACAAATGACCACAAAAGTTACTTTAAGACGCAAACCAATCTCAAAGGGAAGAGTAAGTTTATACCTGGACTTTTATCCGGCTATCGTTAGCCCTGACACCGGAGAGCAAACACGGCGTTTATTTCTTGGCCTGTATCTGTACGAAAAGCCAAAGGATATTCACGAGAGAACGCATAATAAGAAGTTTTCCGAGATAGCACAACAGATTAAACTCAGTAGAGAGAACCAACTGAACAAACCCGAAGTTTACACTGAGTTTGAAAAGGCGCAACTCAAAAACAAGGAACTTGGAGAAAAAGACTTTACAGATTATTTCTGTAAGATAGTTGAGGGCAAGAAAGGTAAAAGTCAACACAACTGGCAGAACGCTTACAATCATTGGCTAAAATTCGCAGGAGGATCGGTAAGATTTGCTGATCTTACCCCTGAAATGTGCGAAGGCTTCCGCAGTTATCTACTCTCAGCCCGGAGCCTGAAGAGTGAGAGGGCAACGCTCGGGATTAACTCAGCGTCGTTGTACTTCGTAAAGTTCAGAACAGTAATAAAGATGGCATTTACCAAAGACGGGTTTATTCAATCAAATCTGAATGATAGGGTATCTACTATCAAAATGACTGAGACGCACCGCAAGTATTTAACGCTGGAGGAACTGAACAAGCTGGCAAAAACCGAGTGCGGCAATCCCTTGCTAAAACGTGCTGCACTGTTCAGTGCGTTAACTGGCTTACGTGCTTCTGATATATTGAAACTGAAGTGGGGCGAAATTGAGTACACCGAAGAGAGAGGGTATAACATTAAGTTTATACAACAGAAAACACGAGGGGCAGAAGTGCTGCCAATTTCAGAACAGGCAGTCAACCTACTCGGCACACCGAAGGATGCAGGAACACGGGTATTTGATGGACTGAAATACTCTCAATTCTCACACCGCCATTTATACTACTGGTTAGCTAATGCCGGAATAACAAAGGAAATAACTTTTCACTCATTTAGGCATACTTATGCCACGTTGCAACTTGCCGCCGGGACAGATATTTATACCGTGAGTAAGATGCTTGGCCACAAAAATTTACAATCTACTCAGGTTTATGCAAAGGTTGTGAATAAGCTGAAACAGGAGGCTGCAACTAAAATCATTCTGGACTTATGACAACGACGAAAATTGAACCGGACAGCCTATTACACGGACTTTTAAACTCTGATTATGACAATGGTCTGTTATATCATTATGATGAGTTGTTAAAAGCGGTAGCGGATACGATAACAAGTATGGCCCCCGATAAAAGAAGCAGTTTTATTGATATGTTAAAAAACTCTGTTCAGCGACGTATTGCGGATAATAACAGAGTTATCCGGGACCTTCAGATTAATGTTGAAAACGAGCATATCAAAGAGGGATTTGTAAGTCTGAACCGGGTTAAGTTGAATAATCTGCAATCCGTTAATGAGAAGAGCGACTGCCTTATCCGGGACCTGGAAGGCTTACGCCGGGTTAAGGCCGAGAAGAAAACCGATTTAGAGGCTCCTGTGATAGCATTATTCTGCACATTGACAAATGACAGTAAGATAATACCACGAGGAGAAGAAGAGGCCGCAGAACCATATTGCAGACGGGTTTGCGAGAGGTATCAACTGCATTATACTGACAGGGTGAGGCAGAACTTTAATCACAGCAGTATAAAAGCCAATATTAAAAAGATGCAGCGACTAATATTTCCTATTATTGACGAAGCAACTAAAGAGGCTATTACTGACCATTTAATAAGTAAAAAGCTACTATAACAAAATTGTACGCCTGATTGTACGTACATAAAAACGTACACGGGTATTGTTGTTCATTACTTCGCAAAAACAAGCAAAGTAATGAACGCTGTTACAATCACACAAATCACACCAACAGAACTCGAAATTCTTATTGAGAAGGCTGTAAGCAAGACCCTTGCAGCACTTGAAAGAGAGCCAGCACCCGACCCTGAACGCTGGTATGATATTAAGGAACTCGCTGAATACCTCCCTGACAAACTGAGTGTGCCGACTATCTATGGGAAGGTTCACCGTCGGGAAATTCCGTACCATAAGAATAGTAAAAAACTATACTTTCTTAAGTCGGAAATTGATGCCTGGCTTCGTTCCGGTAGGCAGCTAACCAATACAGAGGCAGAAGCTGCAGCGGTGAGAATCCTGAAGCGGAGGGGCTGAGATGCCTGTTCTGGTGATCAAATCAAAAGGGGAGCTGTATCTCTGTCAATATGACCAGCAGGATCATGTTTTAGTTTCATCATGCAGGTGGTGGGTCAATTCAAAGGGGTACGCTGTTACTCGAAAAGACGGAAGATCGGTTCTTATGCACCGCCTTGTCATGGGAATTGTTGACAGACCGGATATTGAGGTCGATCATATTTTCCACGACAAACTTGACAACAGGCGGTCACAGCTCCGAATTTGCACACGGGCAGAGAACCGCCGCAATGCACGCAAGTTAATGAAGGGATCATCAAAGTTTAAGGGAGTGTACCGTGACGGCAAACTTTATCATGCTCAGATTAACGCCGGAAAGGTCCGCAACCTGGGCCGCTTCTACTCCGAAGCCACAGCCGGAAGAGTTTACGACG
>ENA-UPTA01002787-UPTA01002787.1-activated-sludge-metagenome-genome-assembly--contig:-NODE-2787-length-17719-cov-7.295573_pt1 | contig 17719 bp, 13 predicted proteins | sample MGYA00238184_ERZ773361 | MGnify/ENA primary metagenome ERZ773361 (study PRJEB29100, sample SAMN05720205) | activated sludge metagenome | isolation source: anaerobic digester from wastewater...
CATAAAGCACCTTGGCATCGCTTGAAAGCTTGGAGAAAGCGGGGTTAGTGAAGAGCTGTTTGGGTATGCGATAAAAGGCAAACTGCTCAGCTTGGTTGCCGTAGTAATAATCAAAAGTTAATTTCGTTTCTGACATTTATTCCTTCCTGTTCCATAGAAAACAAAAGCTGCAGTTCTCCTCAAATAGAGAGCTGCAGCTTCAAGAGTTGTTAGTAATTGTTTCTATCTAAAAGTCACTATTAATAATTATCCTTTCGAAGTAAAATCAACCGGTATAAAATATAGACGTTTGAGGTGAAAACCCGAGTTTTCTTCTCATTTGTTCTTGGCAAAAGACCAATTAATTGGCTATAATAATAGAAAAGAGCAACTGAAGTTTGCGTGGCTCATCGGAACCATCGTACGCAATGTTCGTAAAAAGGACGAGACCGGAGGACAAAGGTAACGATTTCAGGTTCCACCCTCATAACCCGGAGGTCAGTCGTTCGAATCGGCTCCCCGCTACTAAAAAACGACCAGAAATGGTCGTTTTTGATTTAAACACGCATTGATTCCTTGAACTATTTATTTGAGAAGGAAAATTTGTGTTGACTACTCAAAGTTACTCTTCTAAAAATTGATCAAGGGTATCATTCCGGTGATTTCAGTGCAATAGACCGAATTTGGCAGGTTGTTAACCAGAAAACCCATCCATATCGATAGGTTTTGAGAGGTTGAATACCCGACTAAGAATTAGGTCCGACAGAAAGACCCTCACCCTTTTTTGGAATCATACCGCCTTGGATTTTGTGATTGATCAAGTTACATAAACCATTGATGGTTTGAATGCTTTCTTCTCGTTTTGGATGTAAAACACTAAATACATGTTCCAATTTGTAAGAGTCACCTTTCGGCCAATCCAAGATCTCGTAGGGAATTCTGCGCTGGTCCAGGATTGCTCTCAGATCCAATGTATCCTGCCGAATGAAATCCTCTGCACTGGTCACCAGGAAAAACGGGGGGAAAGCAACTTCTTCTAACACTCTTGATGGATTGTCCAAATACGGGAAAACTTCCCATTGCCTTTGCTGTTTAGTTTCAATGCGAGGAGAAACAACGGATATGATGTCTTTTCTACGTTTTGTGTGCAACATAATGGATATGGATCCGATCGCACGGAACTGTAATCCACTTCCGCGAACGCCAAAAAGACTTTGCAATCTCGGGTTGTCATTGACAGCCACCCCCATCATGCTCAACAAAGCTCCAGCAGAATCACCCGCAATCACCAGTTGCTCTAAATCACACGGGGTTGGCTCCAATTGATCATGAATGAACGCGAACGCGTTCAGAATGTCCTGCACCTGATCAAAGAATGTCACGTGTGGAATCAGCCGGTAACTCAGGCTGATCACCGCGAACCCTCGCCGGACTAACTCAAAGTTGAAGTTCCTGTTCAGGTCTTTGTAAGCATAAATCAGACCCCCACCGTGAATATTGATGATGGTGGGCAGCTTGCCCTTGGTTCCCTTTGGATAATAGATGTCCAGAAGGTGACCTTGGTCTCCATCATTCAGGTAGGGAATATCTTTCCGGATCTCAATATCGTCAGTTGGATAGTTCTGCTTTGCAAGGCGTTTGTTATCTGCGGTTTCCATCGTTGTGCGCAGAAGATTGATCAAAAACTTATTAATCATGGGTTTTATCCTTTCCGTCAATTATGTCTGCTTGTTTCAGTCGAAATGTCCTTTTAGGTAGTGCTACTGCCGACCTATTTGGTCAGCTTGTTCAGGTAATCCAATAACTGCCGTTCCATTTCCGGCCCCCACCAATCCCGGTAACCCGCCATGGTGGGATGGATATTGTCAAACATGTAGATGCCCCGCATCTCATCGGAAATGTTATTGAATGCATCGCCCGACCAAAGATCGATCACCCCAAAGTCATATTTTTCCTGCAATTCAAGCAGACGCTCCACCATAGCCCCATATTCCTGGCTGTCATAACGACTGCCCGTAAAGAAGACCACCGGGCAATTCCATGTCTCCTTGGTATAGGAGATCATGTATTCCAGGGCACCGGTGACAGTAGAGGTATCAAAATCATTCAGGTCAGCGCTTTCGCTGATTTCACCCAGAGGGCGTTTAAAGGTGGCATCGTTGGTGGAGAGCTGAAAGACCATGAGATCGTATTCTGCGTTGGGATCCATTTTCCCCTTAAGCCGCTTAATGTAGGACCAGGGAGTTTTGTCTACAAGAGTTGTGCCGTTGACAGCTTCCTTCGTGTAGGTGCAGCCGAAACGAGCACACAGATATTCGGCCACCGAGTTATCTTGGGCGGCGCTGCCGTTGACTACCGAGGAGCCAAGCACCCCGATATTCTTCCCGGCAAGCGGGCTGTTCTCCATCGGCTCAATCCTATCAAAGCTATATTCCTCGCTGTTGCCGGGTAGCTTTGCGATCTTGTCTATCATGATGAAGCGGAATGGACCGATCCCGCCATACGCGCCAAAAACAAACAGCCCAGCAAGCAATAGAACAGCAATGATGATCAGTATGGTTGGGGTGGCTTTCTTTGATTTTTCCTTTTTCTTCGTTCTATTCATTTTTGCGCCCTTCCGAAATTAATCATAATAGCTATCCTTTCAGCCATCCATGGCTGTCTGTTCAAACTTCACAGCCCTTTGTTGGGGGTGAATTTACGTTGGGAGACCAACTTTCTTCAGACTTTGTCTTCAAGAAAGTTGAAGACACTCCCATAGAGATGTTTCGTGACTTTTTTATCGAGTAACAGGGCACTCTTTTTGTCCGTGGAAATCATGACATATCGGAACCAAATCGCGGCAACCATTTGGGTAATGATGTAGTCCAGCTCTTGACCGCTGTAATCCGTGCGAAATTCCCCCGAAGCTTGCCCGCGCTGGATCGGCTCGAGGAAAAAATTGAACCCCGCAATTGATGAAAGCTTTTCAAACCGGTCCAGAGAGGGCTTGTTGGCAGTTGTGTAGGCATCGTACATCATGAGAAAAATGAGTTCATCGTGGTATTTTCCGACGTATTGTTCGAAAGCATTCATGATGCGGGCGATGGACTGTTGCGGAGATAGTTCGTCTTTGGCCAGATCTTGGACTGCGGTCTCTAACTGGATTAGGATGGTTGTGTAGAGATCGCTGAGCAACTCATCAATGTTGCTGTAATAACTATACAGCCGCTGTCTGGAGATTTCCGAGCGGGCTGCAATTTCGCTCCAGTTTCGATCGCTGATGCCATTCTCCAAAACCACTTGTTTGGCTGCCGCTAGAATAATCTGCTGCCGGGCTGCGCGCATCTTAACCAGTTTGTTTTCTTTTTCCATTCAACCGACTCCTCAATAAAATTGGGTAGTAATGTGCCCAATAACTGTCAGTATAACACGAAGGTTGACACATTGTCAACCCATTGCTTGACAGTACGTAAAGTACATGATAAAGTAAGAGTTGGCTGCAATTGGTAATACATGGGCAAGCGATAGGAGCAAACTGATGGATAATTCTTCATTTACTGTTGCAAAAATTTTTGGGGACCATATGGTTCTCCAGCGAAACAAGCCCATAAAGCTATGGGGAACGAGCCAAAAAGTGCAGACCCTGCGCGTTTCCATCAATAATCAAGTGGTAGCAAGTTGCCAGGCACCAGTAGGACCGTGGAGGGTAACCCTCCCAGCTATGGAAGCCAGCCGGAACCTCACCCTACAAATTTGTGCGGAAAATGAAGCCGAGTCACTTTCCTTTCAGGATGTGGCGGTAGGTGAAGTCTGGATCGCGGGTGGCCAGTCCAACATGGAATTCCCACTCAAATACGACGCCGAAGCGTGCCGGGTCATTCCGCAAGCCAATAATCCCGAGATCTGCTTTTACGACTGCCCGAAGATCAAATTTGAAGGTCAGGACCAGGAAGACGACTTCAGCCAGGCTGGCTTTTGGCGCCCGCTCAACCCGACCAATGCCCCCCATTATTCAGCCGTTGGGTTTTACTTTGCCAGTAAGATTTACGAACAAACCCAGGTGCCAGTCGGAATTGTAGGCTGCAACTGGGGTGGCACAACCGCATCGGCATGGCTGGATGAAGGTTTCCTGGCAGCGGACGAAAGACTGTCCATTTATTTACAGGAGTATCAAGCGGCCACCCAGAGCGTGGAAATGGACCAGTACATTGCAGCCGAGGAAAGATCGCGGAAGGTTTTGAAGCAGCCAGTGGTGGTGAAGCTCATTTCCTCCATCATGAAGAAAACACCAGGACCGCTCCTCTATCCACTCTACACAGCGCTTTTGACCTCCTCCGCAAAAAGCATGTTGTCAATCGGACCGCGCAGTGAGAACCGGCCAGGGGGTCTATATCACACGATGGTCCAGAAGATCGCCGGGTTTTCTGCCCGCGGCGTGATCTGGTACCAGGGTGAGTCGGATGATTTAAAAGCCGAGCGGTACGGACGATTGTTTAGTGCCGTCATCCGCTGCTGGCGGGAAGCCTGGGAAGATGATCTGCCCTTTCTCTTTGTGCAACTTGCACCTTTCGAGAAGTGGATGGGGGTGTTGGCCGTCAATTATCCCATCTTGCGTGAACAGCAAGAATGGGTCTCAAAGACAGTGCCTGGAGCCTATATGATCAGCATCATGGATGCCGGCTCGCGGCTGGATATCCATCCCAAAAACAAGCGTCCGGTAGGAGAACGCCTGGCGCGCTTGGCGGTGGGCAAGGTCTTTGGCGAAGAGATCTTGTGCGAAGCGCCTGAAGTGCTGGACATCCGGCTGGAAGATGACAGCCTGGTGATTTTGTTCTCCCATGTCGGAGAAGGCCTGCAGCTCAAAGGTCCGCAACTCAAGAGCTTGGAAATTCTTACTCAAGGAAAAGCAATCATGCCTTTCAAGGTAAAAGTTACACAAGATAGCTTAGTGATCCAGGCTGCCAACCTTAGCTCTGCGCGAGAGTTGGAAGTTCGCCTTGCCTATCAAAATTATGCGGAAGTCAATCTGTACAACAGCGCGGGGATGCCGGCAAAACCCTTCCGCTGGACGATCCCAGCTGGTCCTCAGGAAAAGAGCATATGATGAAATCGATGAAACGCACCGGATCCACCGATCCAAATCTCTCGGCCTGGCAACGAGAACATCGTCTGGTTGCCAGGGAAGCAGCAGCAGAGGGTTTTGTCCTCTTGAAAAATGATGGAGTCTTGCCACTTGAACAGCCAGGCAACGTCGCGCTGTTTGGGGCCGGCGCCCGGCAAACGGTCAAAGGGGGCACTGGGTCAGGGGATGTGTACGCCCAGGAGAATGTCACCTTTGAAGCTGGGTTAAAGCAAGCCGGCTTTTCCATCACAACTTCAGCCTGGTTGGATGACTTTGATCGGACCTACCGGCGGGCCAAAAAAGTCTGGTCGAATTTATTGCTGCGAAATTCCCTGGGGAAAGAACGCATCAGGGTAGTTCAATTTTATCTGAGCCATCCATTCCAAATTCCGGATGGTCGCTTGATTACGCCCAGGGATATTCAAGTCTCAAACACCGATACGGCCATCTATGTGATTGCACGGGTCGCGGGGGAAGGCTCTGACCGGCGGGACCAAAAAGGGGACTACCAGCTTACTGCTACAGAGCAAGCAAACCTGAAATTGATTGCCGCCGCTTATCCGAAGACGATCGTAGTCATCAACACCGGGGGAATGATTGATCTATCCTTTATGGACGAAATCCCCGGAATCAATGCCCTGATTTATGCTCTGCAGCCGGGAGTAGAAGCGGGCAATGCCCTGGCAGACCTGGTATGCGGTGCCAAAAGTCCCAGCGGCAAACTGACCGATACCTGGGCTGCCAAATATGCCGATTACCCCACAGCCCGCACATTCAGCCACAATGACTCCGATGTGAGCGCAGAGATATATGCTGAGGATATCTTTGTCGGCTACCGATATTTTGATAGCTACAACGTCGCCCCACGCTATGAGTTCGGCTTCGGACTAACCTACACGAATTTCTCTATCCAGGTGCTGGAATTTACTTGCCAGGATGCAGCCGTAACCTTGACTGTCTCCGTGACCAATACCGGCGCCCGCTTTTCTGGAAAAGAAGTCGTCCAGGTCTATCTCTCGGCGCCCACGGGGAAGTTGAACAAAGCCTACCAGTCCTTGGCCGCCTTTCGGAAAACCCGGGAGTTGGCCCCGGGAGAAGCCCAGGTCCTGAGCATCACGTTTAACCTGGGTGACCAGGCATCCTTCGATGAGGAACGCGCCGCCTGGATCCTGGAAAAAGGATTGTACACAGTGCGAGTTGGAAATTCATCTCGCAGGACCGCCCTGGTTGGCTATCTGGAATTGGATGGAGAGGCGGTGATTGAAAGTACCGCCAATATTTGCCCGCCTAAGAACCCCATTCAGAAAATCTCATTCCCGGAGCCAGAGCACGAAACGAAAGACCCCGCCTACCCCTGTTTGGCGGTATCGCCAGAGGCGGCGGGCTTTAGGCGACTAACGCATGAGAAATGGGATCAAAAACAAGTCGCTCGGGCAATTGTCGAACTGTTGACTCCGGAAGAACTGGTCGCGGTCGTTTGCGGCGAAAGCAATCAGGGCGCAGAAACGGTGGGCAGCGCTTCGCAGTCGGTTCCCGGGGCAGCCGGCGAAACAACGACGCAACTGGCAGAGAAATTCGGGGTGGCCAATATAATCCTGGCCGATGGTCCAGCCGGGCTACGGCTGAGTGAATCTTACACCCTCACCTCGCAGGGGAAAACCTACGTCAAAAACGCGCTCTTGTCCCTCTTGGAAGTGGGGCCAGTTGTCAGGAAGTTCCTTGAGCTGGCAGGTCTGCCGGGCATTAAAGAGCCATCCGACGGTCAGAAATATTATCAGCACACTACAGCAATGCCAGTCGGCACCCTCCTGGCTCAGACCTGGAATATCGAGTTAGCCGAAGCTGTAGGCTACACGGTCGGACAAGAAATGGAAGACTTTGAGGTGACGCTATGGCTGGCGCCTGGGATGAACATACACCGCGACCCGTTGTGCGGTAGAAACTTTGAATATTTCTCCGAGGACCCTCTGCTGACGGGGAAGATGGCCGCTGCCCTGACCCGGGGCGTGCAATCGCTGCCCGGCCTGGGTACCACCCTGAAGCATTTCGCCTGTAATAATCAGGAGGAAAACCGCAATTATGCCGACAGCATTCTTTCTGAGCGGACTTTGCGTGAGATCTACCTGAAGGGTTTTGAGATTGCCATCCGCGAAGCGCAGCCTATGGCCGTAATGACCTCATATAATCTGGTGAACGGCGTTCGCACAGCCAATTCTTGGGATTTGTGTACTCAGGTGCTGCGCAATGAGTGGGGCTTTCAAGGATTAGTGATGACCGATTGGCTGTCAACTTCCAATAATATGGCTTCGGCAGTCGCCTGTATTGAGTCTGGAAACGATCTGATCATGCCGGGGCAGCCGGCGGACTTAAACCAGCTCATCCAGGCAGCTCAAGGGGGGCAGCTCGATCTGGAAAAATTGAAGGACTGCGCCGTTAACGTGATTGATATCGTACTGAAAAGCAATCGCTATGACGATGCGCAACCTTATACCTATTTTCAACTGGCGGATGGACCCGCGTCTGTCATCCAGAACCCTGCAGACTTATCAAATAATGAATAGAGCTGGGTATCGCGCAACCGTGCCGATCTGCCAGTCACACCGTTAAAAATGTTCATGGAGGAATTTTTAAAAATGGCTACTCGACGTTTGATTATCAATGCGGATGATTTTGGTTTAGCGCCTGGCAACACCGCTGGGATTTTACAGGCATACCGAGATGGTGTGCTCACATCGACTTCAGCGATGATCAATATGCCAGGCGCACCGGAAAGGATTACGCGAGCGCGCAGCCAGGAACCATCCCTTCCCGTCGGGCTGCATCTCAACCTCACGATCGGCTGTCCGGTGCTTCCACCAGAGCGAGTGCCCACCCTGGTTGATGGTGACGGACGATTCTATCCAATAAATCAATTAGTTGAGCGTCTTCCTGGCGTCTCTCTGGATGAAGTCAATGCTGAAATCCATGCGCAGGCGGCGCTTTTGACTCAATGCGGCGGTCCCTTTGACCACATCGATAATCACCAAATGCTCCTTATGCTTTACCAACCCTTTGCTCCGTTGGTCATCCAGTTGGCGCGTGAATATCACGTGCCTGTCCGCCAGCCAGCCTTCAATCGTTCTGCTCGTGTAAAACTTCCCAAACCAGCTGGCGCGGGCTCAGAGGTGCTCAAACAATACCTCGGTCTGTTACTGCGAAGACCCCTTTTTGCACTCCGCATCTTGCCAAAGATATCTCCGGCAGGCACCAATCGCCTCCCAGAACGACTCCAGGCTGCAGGGTTGGGAACCACCGACTGGTTCATAGGCGACTTCTTTGATTGCCCATACCTGGAGAATTTCCTCGCCATTCTCGAACAATTGCCCGAAGGAACCAGTGAGCTGATGTGCCATGCTGGACTGGTGGATGACGAGCTCCGATCTTGTGGCGATAGTTACATAGACCAGCGGGAAAAAGAATTAGCCATACTGCTTGACCCAACCGTCCGAGAAGCCATCCAGCGGTTTGGAATTGAACTGGTAAACTTTTCGGCGGTTCAGCTCAATTAACGACCCGGACTCGTTTGGAAAAGGAGTTTGGTACCAGGCAAATTTGATCCTTGTCGTTAATTTGATGAAAGGTTATCCGGAAATTCTTATTTGACGAACCCGTCGTTCAAACAGCAGGGATTGAGAGTTTTTGACTCATACCCTGACGGGCACTATGTAACCCGGAAGTTGGTCGTTTACCCTGCTTCGCGGGCACAGGCGAATACCCACAGGGAGTACAATGTCGGCTCCCCGCTACTAAAACGACCAGAAATGGTCGTTTTTGATTCAACGATGCGTAATTCCATAATCATTTTTATTGAAAAGAAACGTTGTTAGTTGTCTACTCATGTCTCTCCTCCTGTGATAGAACAGGTCATTTTTACAGGGACTTCAACACAATGTACCAATACCGTAGGCTTTAAACCTGAAACCTATCGATGTGGATAGGTTTCAGGAGATCACAGAATTCCGTCCTTACAACGTAGGACTCGAGAAGTTATTTCGATAATTAGTTACCTTCGACTTCAATCCGATCAATCAGGACTTGTGAACCGTTGTAATCAGGTACATTGCTGAACAATGTTCCATAAAGATGCACGATCTTGCCAGTGTCACAAAGAGCTTCGATCTGCACCTTTACATCTACGTCCATCGAATCAATACCAAAGTTGATATATTCCAGCCCCAAGTCTTGCCTTTCAAAATAGTCATCATATTGTGCTCCGGCAGGCGTACTCTTGATGACGCCCCACCAGTCGGCAAACTCCTCTGAAGTACCTGGTTCCATGTACCCACCGCTTGCTTCTGTGGTTGCCTCATCAGTTTCTTTTCCTGTTACAACACATTCTCCGCGAAAATGAGCCCACTCATCACAGGTGCTGCCATCCGCAAAAATACATAATCCGGATTGGCTACCGTCTGCGGTAGTCTGAATTTCGAGCGTGTTTCCTTGCTGCTCGCAATAGACCGAAGCGGGATTTGGGATATTTGCCTGAGGACTATCTGACCCAGCAGAATCAGATGACTGGACCCGAAGTGACGTACAGCCCGTCAGTGCCAGGAGAACTAATATGAATGTAAAGATCCTTTTCATTTTTTCCTTCTTTCAGTTGTTCTAGATGATTGAAAACACTATTATTCTTTGATTTTCCATGACTTTGTCCGGGTCAAGTTAGTGCCGAACATGATGTCAATAGGAACATATACTCAATTAACTATAGAACTCCATACTTTATCAGACCATACTTATAACGACTTTTCCCCTGGGATGAACTTTCTCGAAATACCAGAAAGCTTCAGGAGTTTTACTCAACGAGGAACATTCATCAACTACTGGCTTAATTTTTCCAGATTCAAGGAGTTCTTTAACAAAGATCAAGTCCTCCTGGTTTTGTTTCAGCGATACAACATATATTTTTTGGCTCCCGCTCTTGGAAACTTTTTTCGCATTGTGCGCTGCCTGGAAAAGTGTAACCAGCGAACCGCCTGAGATGACTAAGATAGCTTCAGGTTTTAACGATTGCAGATAATCTGAAATCGGATGATAACCGTTCGCAGCCAGGATCAGGTCGTACTGCTGCCCGTTTTGGGTGAAATCTTCTTTTGTGTAATCGATGACATGACCTGCACCAAGCGAACGAGCCAATTCAAGATGTTTTGTGCTGCACACCGCTGTGACTTCAGCCCCGAAGGCTTTGGCGATCTGAACGGCAAAAGTTCCCACGCCGCCTGAAGCGCCATTAATCAATACCTTTTGCCCTGGTATTATGTTGGCTTTGTCACGCAAACCTTGCAAGGCAGTCATCGCTGCCAGGGGGACAGCCGCCGCCTGTTCGAAGGTGAGATTGGCGGGTTTCAGTGTCAACAGGTTTTCGCTTGCACACACAAACTCAGCAAATGTGCCCTTGCCGGTTGAACTTGGCAAGAATCCAAAGACCTCATCACCCGGTTTAAACAGCCTTGCATTCCCGCCAATTGCCTCAACCCGGCCGGCGAAATCAGCACCGAGAATTTTGTTTTTTGGACGGAAAAGACCTCCAGGCATCAGGCGCATGAAAATTGGTTTCGCCCGCAGCATGCACAAGTCACGTGAATTGAGAGATGCTGCATGAATCTGGATCAACACCTCGTCTTCTCGCGGCACTGGGTTTGCCACCTCCCGGAGCTGAAGAACATCCGGGGAACCGTATCTGGGGCAGATTAATGCTTTCATATTTGGACCTTTCTGTTTTGCTTATCAAACACAAATCCAATCGTCCATCCAAGGGAGAGAAACCTTGGCATATTCATTCCTGTGTCGAGCAGCAGGTAGATGGAGGCATGAGCCGGGTTTGCAAGCGCCGAAAGGACTTCGATAATTGCCATTGCACTAAAACTAAGGATCAAGGCCTTGTGGATGGATTTTTTGCCGGGAATTCTGTCAAAGAAATGAAGCATTACAAAACTAACGCTGAATGCGATCACCAGACTGCCAGCCAGTGCTTCAACCAGGGTTACCGGCAGCGAAGAGATCGAGAACGCGGCCTTATAGGCTGCAGCAATAGGGGAAACTGCCATTAAGAAGTCTGTGACCCAGAATGCCGAACCTCCCGCGACTGCTAACTTAAGTAGTTTCGTTAAGAAATCGCGGGAAGACTCCTGCTTGCTTGGACATGTTGCCCTGGTCTGCATGATTGTTTCCTTATTTCAGCCCGGCAGGGCTGGCTACAACTACAGTTGATTTGACTTCCCTGAGCTGTCTCTTATACACATAGCCAATTGCGACGCCCAGGGCGGTGACACGGATCACGTTAAATACTGTGCCGATGACAAAGTACCGCAAGACATTACTTGTCGCATAAAAACTTGAGGGACCCCCGAGCACGATCGTGACGATGACCAGCACAAGTGAGCTCAGGAGGACGGATTTAAGGATTGGATCTTTTGCCGGGATCCTGTCATAAAACCGCAGCAAAAGAAAACTGACCCACAACCCGATGATCAAACCGCCTATCAGGGATTCCAGCAGCATCGGGTAGTAAGAAATGGACATGGCGGCCCGGTATTCTGCTGCGATCGAGGTTCGCGAGATCGCGAAGTTCGCCAGCCAGAAAGTCAGCCCTCCTACCAGGGTCAGTACGAATGCCTTTTTCCAGATTCCTTTTGAGTTTTTCATCATTACTCTTTTCATTATTCCGGATTCACGGACAAGCGGGGTTTCACAGCCTTGATGGAAAGCCACAAAGCCAGGGAGAATTCAGCAATAAAACTGATCACCAGGCAGGGATAAGCGATGACCGCGAAGTCAGGGAAGATCAAGCGCTGGCAGACATAAACGAATTGACAAACCCCATCAGCAAGTAATAAGATTCCCAAAAGTTTTGGCAGGAAGCCTGATCTAATGACCAGGTAACCGAGAGGAAAAAGCCAGACCCCATATGGCACCTGGGCAATAAAGACCCCGGTTTTATATAAACCGAAGAAGAACAACCCCAAAGCCTGCAGTTGGTCCGGCTGGAAGGCTTTGATCGCTTCAGTTCCATTCAAGATCACCAGGCTAAACAGGCAGAGCGAGCTGAACATCCAGACAGCAAAACCGGCAACATTGAATAACAGGAATAGCAATGCGAGGTCTTTATTCACGGGTTTCAGCAGCACGTATAAAGCCCAGGCTGCCAAAAGGAAAAGAACCACCGAAAAAAGATTGATCACAAAGCCAATACGGAACTGCGTGGCGTGGGTCAAGATATGATCAATCGTGACCGGTGCTTCCACGAACACAAATTTTCCGAATAGGTTGGCTACGACCGAGGTGACCATGTAAAGTAAATAAAGCAGTCCGGCGGTTCTTGCCTGCGCCAGTGCCGCAGGTGCAGGTGCAATTTTACTGATTGAATTCATTTTTAGCTCCTTTTTTTGAACGATATGAATGAGTTTCATTAAATTGGACTTGAATAAAATTGTGGTCGCCACCCTATTCCCAAGGGCTGAAAAGGGCTGGAAATAATATCAAAAGCAAAGCTCCTTTCCAATGTGCTTGTTTCTTTTTACGATTTGAGATCTGATTGATCTGCCGGGCCGGGTTCGACAGGACTGACCGAAACTAATGGCAGCCCCAGATCACGCACTTTTTTCAGCAATCCGTGCAATGCAGCCTGGTCAATAACAGGACCGGTGAGAAGTGTCGTGCCATCCTCTTCCAGTGTGATGTTCAATCCGCCAAACCAGTCTGTCCACTGATCATCCAGGTGTCCCTGAAGCCGGATTTCATAGCAGGGTGGTTGATTACTTTTTTTGTCTGGCCTTGGTTTGTCACTCATTCCAAATCTCGTTTTCTCCTTTCTTCGTTTATTTGCCTAAAGGATACGACTTGATCATGTGAGGTGTCATCACAAGATGATGTGATTGAGGTTGTGATTTTTAAATGAATATTAAAAAACCCCACCAGATGTTTTTAGGACACCTGCCGGGGCGGGGATTGGTTATTTAGGGCTAGTTAAATGATGTTATGCTCTTCGGCGCGCCGGATGGCTGCCCGGCGGTCGTTGACCCCCAGTTTGATAAAAATATTTTTAGTGTGGGTTCGGAAAGTGTTAATAGACACGCTCAGGTGTTGGGCGATTTCTGGTCCACTTAAATCGCTTCGCAGCAGCTTGAGCACTTCCAGCTCGCGTTGGCTCAATGATTCGATAAGGGGCTCACCATTCCTGTGTCCTTCCGGGAGGGCATGGGATAAATTAGGTTTATCTTCGCTTTTCTGTTTCTCTGCCTCAAATGCAAGCAGCAACTTACCGATATAGTTTGGCATAACCCCAAGAGAAGCTTCTTCGAGTAATAGTTGAGCCATTCCCTCACCTTCGTCAATAAAGACCCGGATGGATCCGCCTGGCTCAGCCAGCTTAAGCGCCTCACCTAGCAGCTGCACCGCCTTGTCCTTTTCCCCATGCGCATTAAGGACAACCGACTGTAGAACCATGACCATGAGCAGTTCATCCTGCCAACCCCTTGCCTCCATCTGTTGGCGCAATGGCTCCAATAGTGTCAGCGCCTCTGATGTCTTGCCTTGTGCAAAAAATACACGCGCCTGGCTGAGTGGGAGTGCGTATTTCCCAGCCAGATTAGCAGCTGCTTCCAGCTTCCCCTGTCTAAGCAGCACCAGTACCTGCGCGGCTGCAACTTCAGGTTTGCGAACCTCAAAATTATTCTGACGAACGGCCTGTTCGGCCTCCACTAACTTGACAGCCGCGCCGGCCACATCTCCCTGGGCTAGTTTGATGCGGGCAAGGAATACCTCACAGAGAATGTATCTGTCAATTACTCGTTCATATTGTCGCGCCAATTGGAGGGCTTGCAGCCCGTGCCGCTCAGCAGCATCCAGGTCGTTCCATGCGTAATATATTTGGGACAGGCCGAGGTGTGATTCGCAGGCTATGGGTAACGGCTGGGCACCGAACAGTTGCAGGGCTTGCTGGTGGGTCTGAACAGCCGCGTAGAGTTTGTTGTCCATGATTTGCATATTGCCAAGCGCCATTGAGGCCATGGAAGTCACAAACGTATGACCTGTTGTTTGGCTGATTAATATGGCATCCTTAAAGACCCGGGTTGCCGCTGTGCGGTCCCCTTTTTGCATATAGCCTACCCCCAATGTGAAGGTGGTGAGTGTGCGGGTTGGAAGGTTATCCGGACTCAAATACTCCAATGCGCGCTGTGCTTGAATTATGGCTGTTTCTGGATCGTATCTTGTATAAGCCATAGTAGCCCGGTTGCTGGCAATACTTCCTAATATGTCCCTGGTCTCGAGGCTCGCCTCCGCACCTTGCAAAGCTTTTTCAGCAGCCTGAAGTTTTTCTTCGACACCGCTCGTCTGGCCAGAAGACGTTAATACTCTGGCATACATCAGCCATAACTTAGGTCTCTTATCAAGCTCTAACTTTGGTAGCGACTCCAGCCAGTTTAAAAGAGGAACCAATGCACCACGATGGTAAAGGGGGATTTCTTTTCCTTCGATCAGACGCACGGCGCGGTCAATTTCGCCTGCAGCGGCGGCGTGTTGGAAAGCTTCAATATCCAAACCATGATCTTCAAACCACAGGCTAGCCCGACCATGCAGTTCGGCTACACCCATCCCTTCCACTTTTTTGGACGAAGCAACGCTCTTTTGCAATCGCTGCTGAAGTAAATCCGCAAAGAGATGGTGGTAGCGGTACCAGCGCCGCTCATCGTCCAGTGGGATGATGAACAGGTTGGCGCGTTCGAGATATTCCAGGATTTCCTGACCTGAGCCAGCCGGGGTGCATAAAACCGCCTCACAGAGCGGCCCACACATTCGCTCAAGGATCGAAGTCCGCAGCAGGAAAGACTGGACGATTTCGGTTTGCTGGCGCAGGACTTCTTCCACCAAATAATCCAACACGAAGCGATTGGTGCCGGTGAAAGTTTGGATAAAACGAGCGGCATCTGACCGTCCCTGAATAGAGACCGCAGCCAACTGAAGGCCAGCAATCCAGCCTTCGGTGCGGGCTTCCAGCGCAGTGATATCTTCAGCCAAAAGGTTTAAATCCATTACCCGGTTGAGAAATTCAGCGGTTTCCGCCTTGGTAAACTGCAAATCGGCAGCGCGCAACTCGGTCAATTGACCCCGGGCGCGTAACCGTGCCAGGGGGAGATCTGGGTCTTCCCGAGTGGCAATAACAAGGTGCATCTGCGGTGGCAGATGCTCAACCAGAAAAGTGATAGCCTTGTCGACCGATTTGGAATCAATGGAGTGATAGTCATCTAGGACGAAGACAAACTGATCGGGGACGGTGGTGATCTCATCGATCAAGATTGACAAAATCGCTTCCGTGGATGGCGGTTGAGGGGATTGGAGTGTACCCAGCACTCCTGCACCGATCGCTGGTTTAATTGTCTGCAGCGCGGCGATGAAGTACACCAGAAAGCGTGTGAGGTCATTATCCCCTTCATCCAGTGACAACCAGGCGACCGGTCTTTTACCCTTTGTGACCCAATCACTGATAAGTGTGGTTTTACCAAAGCCAGCGGGAGCAGAGATGAGCGTGAGTTTGCGGCTTGCCAGAAGACCCTCGTTTAGACACTCGTTCAGGCGCGGACGAGGGACAACCTTGGGCCGAGGTGAGGGGTGATAAAGCTTGGTGGTTAATATAGGTGCTGACATTCTGAAATTGATTATACATCGCACCTATTTACGGGGGAGTAAAACAAAGAGCTGGAAGAGTACTTGACGAACCCACGGAAAACAGCTGCTATAAGAATATCGATTAGCTATTTCATCCCTTTGTGGGACCGTAACGTGCTGGGCATGCAATGCCCAGCGTTCGTCTGGTAAGGTAAGTTGCAGGACCTGCCACTCAAACCCCTGCCCTTTGGGCGCCACGTTCCAGTGGCACAGATCCAGGATTTTTAGTCACACCCTGACGGGCACCATGTAACCCGGAAGTTGGTCCTTTACCCTGCTTCGCGAGCACAAGCGACTACCCCTAAAGGGTACTTTGTCGGCTCCCCGCTACTAAAACGACCAGAAATGGTCGTTTTTGATTCTCAATAAAGCCTAATATTCACCAAGTTTTGACCTTAGTGTTGCCCAGGTTCACGCACGATCAGGTGGATAGAGTAAAATACTCAAGGCAAAAAAACCTCCAAATTTTGTTAACAAAGAGGATGCCTGCCTGTCACCTCACCTTCACATTTTTTACACAAAATATTAATAAGGATTACTTCCAATGATGAAGTCTTGTACCATTCTGATAACCGTTTTGCTGACCATAACCCTCACAGCCTGTAGCATGCCAGCAGTGACAACGACCCCTTCAAACCCGGTTGCGGAGGTTACGGCGACCTCGTCTCCTGTTGAGACATCCGCGCCTGTCGTTGTAACGTTTGCTGATCCGGTGCTGGAAGCGATGGTACGCGGCGCAATGGGCAAAACAGAAGGCGGCATTAGCCTGGCTGAGGCGCAGGCAGTGACGAGAATGAACCTCAGCAGTGAATTACTAAGCTACATTTCAGAAGAGACACCGATCAAGAATCTCAGCGGCCTGGAGAACTTCACCAGCCTTGTAACCCTCGACCTGTCCAATCATGCTGTCACAGATATTTCGCCGCTGGCTGGGCTGACCAGCCTCACCGCCTTGTCGCTGGCTGGTAATCCCGTCGCCGATGTATCTCCGCTCGAGGGGTTGACCAAGCTTAAAGTGCTGATTCTTTCAGGGAGCAAAGCGCAAAATTACAGCATGCTCTCGAACCTGGTCAATTTGCAGGTTCTCAAGCTGGAAAACTCGACCATCACCGACCTTACTCCCCTGGCCGGGCTGACCAACCTGCGCCAGCTCTATCTGGCAAACTCCTCCACTGAGGATCTGTCCCCCCTCGAGACCATCTATCCAACCCTTGAGGTTAAGGATTTCCTTATTGCCACAACCCTGGCCGAACTCGGATTCAACCTGGACGTCAACAGCCACCAGGCCTTCTATGACAGTGAAAATGCTTCTTTCGCCATTCACCATGTTGCATGGGGTTCGCCACCAGAGGAGTGGCACACCAATACAATCCGCACTTCAATGTATACGGAGAGCGGGCATAAGGTGTTACTGGGTTACTATGGCGATCTGGACGCTTATGTCTTTATGATCCACAAGGAAGGCGAACCACTGGTGAACTATGTCTACGACACCAAAAATGGCGGCCTAAACATCAGAGAAGAGGATCGCGCGAGTATAGAGCAGGTGATGCGGGAGGTATTTGAGGTCATGGAAGGTGAAGATCCATTGCTCGCACCCATGCGCATTTTTCACGATACCGTCAAAGATACTTTCGGTATGACCGCTGCCAAGTTGTACGCGCTGCCGTACGCGCCACCGACTCTCAAGAATCTGGGCTTCTACGCGGATGAGTCCAACGCTGTCTATCTATATGAGTATCGCGGCCTAAAAGACGTCAACATGGAAGTCCATCGCCCCGAATGGGGGGAGAAGGAGTTCGACGTTCGCTTTTTCACGCCCATCAGTGATGAATATCGCATTGTTATCACCTGGCACGCGGCTGAAAGGAAGTTTATCGCCGGCGTGGACGATAACAGCCAGGGCGGTGGTAGCTTTGAGTATTTCGTCGA
>ENA-UPTA01002788-UPTA01002788.1-activated-sludge-metagenome-genome-assembly--contig:-NODE-2788-length-17712-cov-4.922071_pt1 | contig 17712 bp, 19 predicted proteins | sample MGYA00238184_ERZ773361 | MGnify/ENA primary metagenome ERZ773361 (study PRJEB29100, sample SAMN05720205) | activated sludge metagenome | isolation source: anaerobic digester from wastewater...
TGCGTATGCCCTGGCCTATACAAGGCGGATGAAAGCCGACCACAGTATGTTTCTGGATTTAACGGAAATCGGTACACTACGATTCAACAACGCGGATCATGAACAGTATCCGGCTTTGAAACTGGCATACCGTGCCGGCCGTACCGGCGGGACTTTGCCGGCTGTCATGAACGGCGCCAATGAAAAAGCAGTGGAGGCTTTCCTGCATCAACGGATTTCATTTTATGAAATGTTGGACTTGGTAGAAAAGGTGATGTCCATCCATGCCGTCGTTTCAGAACCCACACTGGATGAAATTCTTGCGGCGGACCGTTGGGCCAAAGAACAAACGGAAATACTCATAGAAGAGAGGATTGACCATTGCTAGGTACAAGTATTGTATCCCTGATTATTTTGTTGGGCGTGCTCATTTTCGTTCATGAAATCGGCCATTTTCTAGCTGCCAAATATGCCGGTGTGAAAGTCCTCAAGTTCTCCCTGGGGTTCGGTCCGAAAATATTCAGCAGAAAATGGGGCGAAACGGAGTACATCATTTCAATTTTTCCTTTGGGCGGCTATGTCAAACTTTTGGGCGAATCGGAAACGGAGGAGATTACCCAGGAAGATCAGACACGATCTTTTGCCGTAAAGTCCGTCTGGAAAAGGATCATGATCGTTTTTGCCGGTCCTCTTTTCAATTTTCTTCTGGCGATTGTTATTTTCGGCGCCGTTTATATGTACGGTATACCGGTTATGACAGCGAAAATCGGCGGTGTGCAGCCGGATTCACCGGCCTTTTTCAGTGGAATCACCAAAGGGGATATCATCACAAAAATTAATCAGAAAAATATTGAGCGTTGGGATGATTTGGCCGAAACCATTACGGAAAGCAAGGGCGCACCGCTCAAAATCGTCTTCAGTCGCGAATCGCGGGTGTACGAGGTCTCACTCAAGCCTGCCTTACAAAAAGTAAAAAATATATTCGGGGAAGAGGTGAATGCGTACAAGATCGGCGTCATGCCGACTGAGGAAATGATCACGGAGCGATTAAACCCCTTGGCAGCCGTCTGGGAAGGAGTGAAGCATACCTGGGTGATTACCAAGATGACCCTGCTCAGCATATACAAAATGATGGAAGGGGTCATTTCACCCAAGAACTTAGGCGGACCGATTCTGATCGCCCAACTTGCAGGGAAACAGGCCCAGGAGGGGGTTATTCCCTTTCTGTTCTTTATGGCCCTGCTCAGCATCAATCTGGGTGTACTCAACCTCTTGCCCATTCCCGTTCTTGACGGTGGGCACATCCTTTTTTTTCTCATTGAAATTGCAAAGGGAAGTCCGGTCAAGCCCAAATGGCGTGAATTTGCCCAAACCGTTGGTTTTGCCATCATCATTATTTTAATGATTTTTGTTTTCTATTTCGATTTAACGAGGATTTAGAAAAACGCTTATGAAAACACTCGCCATCGATACCTCAGGAAAATCGGCCGGCCTTGCCATCGTGTCGGACGGCCGGATCTTGTATGAGCTCTTCATGAACACGGGTTTGAACCACTCGGTCGTGTTGCTTCCGGAAATAGATCATGCATTGAATGTATTGAATTTAGATTTAACGGACCTTGATCTGTTTGTCGCCACCACCGGACCAGGATCGTTTACAGGACTGAGGATCGGATTAAGCACCATAAAGGGGTTTGCATTAAGCCATAAGAAACCCCTGGTTGGTGTATCGACCCTGGAGGCGCTGGTTTGGAATATTTATTCACAAGATCGCATTATCTGTCCTATGCTGAACGGTCCCATGGACGAAATTTATACGGCGCTTTATCGTTATCACCCTCTTGATGGCTATGAAAGGCTTCTTGAAGAGCAGATCACGACCATGCAAAAATTGGTGGCGCACATTACAGGCCCGGTCATATTTGTGGGCGATGGGGCGGTCCGCTGGGAAAGTCATTTGCGGGATCAGCTTCTGGAATCGGCGATCTTTGCACCACAACACCTCAACATATGCCGTCCCTCCACTATCGCAGGTATTGGGATAAAAAAATATCAGGATGGTCTGACGGAAGACATGGTCAGTCTGAAACCGACTTATCTGAGAGCTTCGGAGGCGGAAATCAAAAATCCCGATCACAAATAAAATACCTGCGCCGATTCCATATCTTGTATGATGGCGGTTGACAAGTCATGGCAATTCGGATAAGAGCGTAGCTGTCTTTTTGAAATGAGACATGCGAATTTCCCAAAGCGGGATCAAGGATGAAAAACAAAGATCACGAAGCTCACAGCAGTATCATTGCCCGGGAAGGTGTCCCATTCATTCTTTTTTCCCTTTGTTTGACAGTCAGTGCTTTCTTTTTCGGCGCCATGGTTTCCGGTGTCGTCTTGCTTCTCATTACTGTTTTTATCGTATGTTTTTTTCGCAATCCCCAAAGAATTACCCCAGAATATGAAAAACTGGTCATTTCTCCTGCCGATGGGAAAGTTATCAAAATCGAAGAGCTGAGCGGAAAGGAATTCCTGAGCGGAACATGCAAAAAAGTCAGTATTTTTATGAATGTATTCAATGTGCATGTGAACCGTATCCCGTACTCGGGTCATGTTGAACTCACCCGCTATCAAAAAGGTAAATTCTTTTCCGCCGATCTGGATAAGGCCTCGACGGATAACGAGCGAAATATCATAAAAATCAAGGGCGACGACGGCAATGAAATGCTGGTGGTACAGATCGCCGGATTGATTGCCAGAAGAATTGTCTGCTGGATTAGCGAAGGAATGTATGTTAAAAAAGGCGAAAGATTCGGGCTAATCCGTTTCGGTTCGTGCGTTGAATTATATTTGCCGGTGGATTGCTTGATCTCGGTCAAAGTCGGAGATAAAGTGATTGCCGGTGAAACGCCCATAGGATGTATGAAATGACAATAGACCCAACAAACAGAAGACAAAAAATGCGCAAAGGGATTTATATACTGCCGAATTTATTCACCACGGCCAATCTTCTTTGCGGATTTTATTCGATTATTATCGCCATGAAGGGCGATTACTTCATGGCGGCGGTGCCGCTTTTGATTGCTTTTGTGATGGACGGCCTGGACGGAAGAATCGCCCGTTTCACGAACACGACGAGCAAGTTCGGCGCAGAATACGATTCCCTGTCTGATTTGGTTGCCTTCGGCGTTGCTCCGGCCATTTTGGTTTACACATGGGGTTTGACCGAATTCGGGAAATGGGGTTGGATTGCCGCCTCCCTGTTCGTAATTTGTGGCGCCCTGCGGTTGGCACGTTTCAACGTACAGATCGGTATTGTCGAAAGCAAGGTCTTCAATGGACTACCCATTCCGGCAGCAGCCTCGGTGGTCGCAACGGGTATCATGCTTTACTCTTATCTGGGAGGAGAAGGAAAGTATCACCATATTGCCGTCTTAATCGGTGTTTTTGTCATCGCTTTGCTGATGGTCAGCAACATTAAATATTATAGTTTCAAAGACTTGAATTTTTTTGCTAAAAAACCTTTTATGTCTTTTCTATTGATCGTCTGCATTATGATCATTGTCGTTGCAGAAAAAGAAATCATGATCTTCACTTTTGCCCTAGGATATGCTTTATCCGGTCCCTCCTGGTATTTATTCAAATTAGGGCGCAATTTCGTTTCAGAGACGAGACTGAAGCATTCAAGCGTTCTTAAGCAAAACAAATAATAAATATGAAGGATCTTCGGTGATTTAAATTGATCCAAGGTTCTTCAGGTGCGTTAAAATCAATATAAGGGAGTTGTTTTTTTATGAAAACCTATCAAGTAGCGGTCGTGGGTGCCACCGGTGCGGTGGGAAATGAAATGATTAAAACACTGGAACAAAGAAATTTTCCTGTCGATAAATTGAAGTTACTGGCCTCTGAACGGTCATTGGGCGTAAGTATTGATTATAAGGGCAATATGATTCCTGTTGAGGTCTTAAAGGAAGATTCTTTTGAAGGGGTAAAAATCGGTCTGTTTTCGGCAGGAGGCAGTGTCAGCGAAAAGTATGCCCCCATCGCCGCCAAGGCAGGGTGTGTCGTGGTAGACAACACGAGTGCCTTCCGCATGGTTCCGGACATACCCCTGGTTGTTCCGGAAGTTAACCCTGAAGCCATCGCCCAGTATAAAACAAAGGGCATCATTGCCAATCCGAATTGCTCAACGATTCAGATGGTTGTTGCTTTAAAGCCGATCCACGATGCCGTGAAAATCAAAAGAATTGTTGTTTCGACTTATCAGGCCGTATCCGGCACGGGCAAAAAGGCCATTGAGGAATTGTCGCTTCAGACCAGGGCGCTTTTATCCGGTCAGGAGCCGGTGGTGAAGGTTTATCCGCATCGCATCGCCTTCAATTGTCTACCGCAAATCGATGTGTTCATCGAAAACGGTTATACGAAAGAAGAGATGAAAATGGTCAATGAGACCAAGAAGATTTTCAATGATTATTCGATTGGTGTTACGGCGACGACGGTGCGTGTCCCCGTTTTCTTCGGTCATTCCGAATCGGTCAATATCGAAACGGAGAAGAAGATTACGCCCCAGGAAGTAAAAGCGCTTTTGTCCAAGGCGCCCGGAATCAGGGTAATCGATGATCCGGCCAAGCGTGAATATCCCTTGGCCATTGATGCAGCAGGCGGTGATGATACGCTGGTAGGTCGCATCCGCGAAGATGAATCCATTCCCAACGGCATCAATATGTGGGTTGTAGCCGACAATCTGAGGAAAGGGGCGGCCTTAAACGCCGTTCAGATTGCGGAGATCCTGATTAAAGATTATATATGATATGCGAATCATCGGAGGAACCCAAAAGGGATTTCCCCTGAAAAGACCGAAGGCGGCGCATGTCCGTCCGACGACGGACATGATCAAGGAAGCCCTTTTTAATATCCTCCAACCCGTATCCGGGAAAACGTTTCTTGATGTTTTTGCGGGAACGGGAAGTGTGGGCATCGAAGCTTTAAGTCGTGGCGCTTCCTTGGTGGTCTTTATTGAGCAGCGTCATGATTTGGCAAAATCGATTAAAATGCTGACGAAACAATTGGGTTTTGAAGAACATGCTCGCGTCATTTCCATGGAAATGAAAAAAGGGCTGCATCAAATTTCAGAACTCAATGTCAGATTTGATTATGTGTTTATCGATCCACCATATCAAAAGGATTTGATCGAAGAGACGCTGGTTCGGATCGGCCAAGCCGGCTTGGTGAGTGCGGATTCCTTGGTTGTGATCCAGCATTCGAAGCGGGAACCGATTCGATTGGTGGAAAGTCGGTTCAGCATGGAAGATCAGCGCACCTATGGCGATTCCATGCTCACTTTTTTAAAAATAAATACACAGGCGGATGATAATTAAATGGAAAAGATTGCTGTCTACCCTGGTTCTTTTGATCCGATTACGAACGGTCATGTGGATCTCATTAAAAGGGGTCTGCGTATGTTCGATCAACTCATTGTTCTGATCGCACACAATCCGAACAAAATATCACGCTTTACGGTTGAAGAGCGGATGTACATGATCAAAGAAGTCATCAAGGAACAGGAACGGGTCCGTGTGGATGTCTCTTCCGGTCTGCTCGTCAATTACGTTCGGGATAACGGCGCCACCGTCATTCTCAGAGGTTTGCGGGCTTTGTCGGATTTTGAATATGAGTTCCAGATGGCGCTGATTAACCGCCGCCTGAATCGCGATATTGAGACCGTCTTTCTCATGACGGGGTATAAGTGGTTCTACACAAGCTCTAAAATTATCAATGAAGCCGCGAGTTTAGGCGGAAATGTTAAAGGATTGGTTCCGGATCTTGTTTACCAGAAACTGTTAAAAAAATATTCCTTAGGAAAGGAGCAGTAAAACAGTGGTGTTACTTTCTTCGAGAATATCGCTCATAAAACCGTCTCCCACGCTCGCGATTACCGCAAAAGCCAATGCGCTGAAGGCCGAAGGTCGTGACGTGATCGGTTTCGGTGCCGGTGAGCCCGATTTCGATACACCGTATAATATCAAACAAGCCGCGATCAAAGCCATCAATGATGGCTTTACCAAGTATACCCCAGTTGGCGGGACCGATGAATTGAAGGACGCCATTATTGAAAAATTTCAGAAGGACAATGGTCTGAGTTACCGTCGTCCGGAAGTCGTCGTCTCATGCGGCGCAAAACACACCCTGTATAATCTGGCGCAGGTTCTTTTCGAGGAAGGGGATGAAGTCCTCATTCCGTCTCCTTACTGGGTGTCCTATCCGGACATTATTGTGTTGGCAGGGGGCAAGCCCGTCATCCTGAAAACGGACGTCGGAAACGGCTTTAAACTGCAGCCGGAACAGTTGAAGCAAGCCATCAACAGCAAAACGAAGGCGATCATTTTCAACAGCCCCTCCAACCCTTCCGGTGTTGCCTATAGCGCCGCCGATCTCAAAAAGCTGGCGGATATCATTCTGGAAGCAGGCCTCTTGGTCATTTCCGATGATATTTATGAAAAAATTATTTACGACGATTTTCAATTTGCCAATATTCCCAGCGTTCTGCCGGAGTTGAAAGATAAAACCATCGTCGTGAACGGTGTCTCCAAAACCTATGCCATGACGGGCTGGCGGATCGGCTATATGGCAGGTCCGGAAGAAATCTCGGCGGCGGTTGCGAAACTTCAAAGTCAGAATACCTCCAACCCGACTTCCATTGCCCAGAAGGCTTCCGTGGAAGCCATCCGGGGCCCACAGGACAGCGTTGCCCAGATGGTCGCTGCTTTCGACGAAAGAAGAAAATACATCGTCGGCGCGCTTAACAGCATTCCCGGCGTTTCCTGCTTGAATCCGGAAGGGGCGTTTTATGTTTTCCCCGATGTGTCCCATTATTATGGAAGGACTTATAATGGAAAGGAAATCATGGGTTCCGCCGATATTTCCACCTATCTGCTAGATGAGGTCAATGTGGCGGTGGTTCCCGGCGGCGAGTTCGGACATGACGAACATATTCGTTTGTCCTACGCAACATCGATGAAAAATATCCAGGAGGGGATCAAGAGAATATCCGATGCCCTTCTGAAATTAAAAAAGTAACAAGCGGGAAGGATTTTTTCCATGGGCGGACTATTTGGTGTGATTTCTGACGAAAACTGTTCCAAGGCGTTGTTTTATGGAACGGATTATCACTCCCATCTCGGCACGGAGAATGCGGGGATGGCGGTTTTCGGGCCGGCGGGTTTTTATAAAACCATTCACAGCATCAGCCAGGCACAGTTCAAATCAAGGTTTGTTGACGATTACAAGGTGATGGATGGTCAGATGGGGTTGGGTGTCATTGACGACGATTCCCCGCAACCTCTCGTCTTCAGGTCTAAATTCGGAACATTTGCCATTGCCGCCTCGGGTTTGATTGAGAACAAGGAAATCCTGACGGAGGAATTGTTGCGGGAGGGGATTTCATTCAGCGAAAGAACGGGTGGTAAAACCAATTCCGTCGAATTGGCGGCCAAAATGATCAACAAGGGCGCCAGTATCGTGGACGGGATCCGCAAGCTGCAGGATCAGATAGAAGGGTCCCTTTGCATCCTGATCATGACGGAAGAAGGTATCTACGCCGCGAGGGATAAATTCGGTCGCTTTCCTCTGTCCATCGGGCGTGGTGTCGCCAATAAGAAAAATCTGGCCATCGCTACGGAAGCCAGCTCCTTCCCAAACCTGGGATTTGAGCTCGAATCATTCATCGGCGCTGGAGAGATAGTCTTTCTCTCGCCGACCGGTCACATTGAAATCTTGTCTCCTGCGTTACCCGTTAAAAAAACCTGCGCCTTCCTCTGGATCTATACCGGATATCCTTCATCCATTTACGATGGTGTTAGCGTGGAAAGCGCCAGGGAGCGATGCGGCGCTGCAATTGCCCGAAACGACCATGTCCAGGCTGATTTTGTGGCAGGTGTCCCCGACTCGGGCGTCGGTCATGCCCTTGGATATGCCATGGAATCAGGACTGCCTTTCCGGAGACCCCTGGTCAAATACACACCCGGTTACGGAAGAAGTTACACCCCGCCATCGCAGGATATCCGGAATCTTGTGGCGACGATGAAACTCAGCGCGATCCGTGATGTCATCGCCGGCAATCGTATGGTCATTTGTGATGACTCCATTGTCCGGGGAACACAGTTAAAAAATTTCACGGTGAAAAAACTTTGGGATAACGGTGCCAAGGAAATTCATATCAGACCGGCCTGTCCGCCCTTGATGTTTCCCTGCAAATATGCCACGTCAACCCGCTCCATCGAAGAACTGGCGGCAAGGCGTGCCATTAGATACCTGGAAGGAAATGATATTCAGGATGTAACCGCTTACCTCAATCCGGAGTCTGCGGAATATCGGGATATGGTTGAATGGATCCGCGAGGATATCAATGTCACATCTCTTAAGTATTTGAACATCCATGAAATGGTGCAGGCCATCGGTATACCTGAAGATCAGTTGTGTCTTTACTGCTGGTGCGGGAAAGATAGCGAAAAGTAGCAATTTTTCGATCATCGCATCGAATTGACAAGAGTCTGTCCGTGAATAATATAAAAGCAGATTAGAAGTCATATCAATTGTCCCGGAGGTAAAGTGATGAAACCCGCATACCGAATGATAGTTCCCTTCATTTTGGCGGCTGTATTCTTTTCTGCAAGTTGTGCGCGATACGAAACAAAAATCCAGCCCCTGAAAATGCCTTCCGCCTATCCCAATGTTGTTCAGATCGGCGACACCCTGGTGGGGGCCGAAGCCTACAGCGACGCTAAGAAAGCGGAAGCGGCCTTCGGATTCGACATACGCGGTGCAGGAGTTCTTCCCGTGCGGGTCGTGTTTGACAACAAAGGGAAAGAGCCTCTGGAAATCATCTCATCCCAGACCTTTTTGCTGGACATTGAAAACAATGCCTGGCCGGTGCTGGAGCAGAATATCGCCTATGATCGTCTGAGTAAAAAAACAGAAATGGGCGAGGTGCTGCCCCAGAGCGCCAAGTATGGCGCCTTGGGCGGGATTGCCGGTGGGATCATCGGTGCGGCGATCGGAATTGTATCGGGTTCCAGTGTTGGGGACGCCGCCATGAAAGGCGCGGCGGCCGGTGCGGCGGCCGGTGCAGTTATCGGCGGGACGAAAGGGTTAACGGACGGTGAGGTGCAGGAAAAGATTCACAGCGACTTGGCGAAGCGTTCGCTCGAAAACCGAGCGATCAGGCCAATGGAGATCGCGTATGGTTTCATATTTTTCCCCGGTGAATCTAAAACAGCCAAAGAATTGCGCATTCAGATCCGGAATGCCGCCACGGGACAGATTTATTATTTGACCATGAAGTTGGAACCATAACGACGGTTTTCATCAGCAGCGCAGACTGCCGATCAGCTCATGAATATCCTGAACGTGATGCGTTTCCATAAAGGAGATGATGCCGTTTAAGATGAGGGCGGTTGATTGGGGATTGATGAAGTTAGCCGTTCCGATCTGTACCGCAGTGGCTCCCGCCACCAAAAATTCCAGGGCGTCGTTTGTATCCATAATCCCCCCGATACCAATGACCGGTATGGAAACACGATTGACCACTTGCCAGACCATGCGCAGGGCAATGGGCTTGATTGCGGGTCCCGACAGTCCCCCCGTAATGTTTTTCAGGTGAGGGATGCGCTTTTCGACGTCAATAGACATGCCGGTTATGGTATTGATCAGAGAAACCGCATCCGCCCCCGCTGCTTCGACCGCCTCCGCGATCACGGCAATATCCGTGACATTAGGGGTTAATTTGACAATCACCGGCAGGGACGTAGCCGATTTGACTCGTCTGACAATGTCCATCGCCATCTCCGGGTTGGACCCGAATGCGATTCCCCCTTTGCTGACATTGGGACAGGAGATGTTGACCTCCAGAGCATGCAAGCCGTCAGCACGGGTCAACATTTCGGCGATGTGCTGATAATCGTCAGGGTTTTCACCCAAGATATTTGCAATAACGGGGACATCGAGGGCTCTTAAATAGGGGAGTTTCTTTTCGATGAAGGCCTGTACCCCCACATTCTGTAAACCGATGGCGTTGAGCATGCCGCTGGCCGTTTCAATGATCCGGGGCGGCGGATTGCCCATGCGGGGATTGAGGGATAAACCCTTGACAATGATGGCTCCCAGGGCATTGAGATCGATGAAGGGCGCATATTCTTCGCCGTAGCCGAACGTTCCCGAGGCCGTCATAATCGGATTTTTTATTTTCAATCCGCCGATATCAACACTTAGATCATGATGCGCAGCCATATTTTATGAATCCTATCCGTCGTTTGATGGGCCGATTTAATCCCACATCAGATCTTTAATATTAAAAACAGGCCCGTCCGTGCAGACTTGACAGTACGCCCATCCGGAAGATTCCTGACGAACCTTGATGGAACAGCCCAGACAGGCGCCGATACCGCAGGCCATGCGTTCTTCCATTGATACGTAGCAAGGAATGGAAGAGGTTTGCATCAGTTGCGAAAGGCTTTTGATCATGGCCGTGGGTCCGCAGGCATAGATACTGGTCATTGCGTGATCGAACTCCGGAAGATCTCTGCGGAGTAATTCCGTGACCGTTCCGGCAAAGCCGGCGCTGGCGTCATCGGTTGCGATCCGGACATCGGGGCAGAATCGCTGGATTTGGGGAAGGCCGACCAAAGCGGATGCGTTGGCTGCGCCAAAATAAAAGGTAATACGGCGCATTTCGGCTTGTTGTGCATTTTTGCCATACCGATCCAACCCCTTTGCCAGATATTCCAGAAAATAGGAAAGCGGGGCCGCACCGATTCCTCCTGCCAGCAAAATGATATGCGGCCGGGCCTCGATCACTTCGAACGGCTTGCCCAAGGGACCCAGAATATCGACGGTATCTCCTGCGACCAGACGTGAGAGAGCCAGGGTGCCTTTGCCCAGGACACGATACAGGAATTCCAATACCGTTCCCGCTTCCGTCTGAAAAAAACCATACAGGCTGAGCGGTCTGCGCAGCAGCGGATCCTTCACCCCCTGTTTGCGCATCATGATGAATTGGCCGGGCAGGGCGGCATCAAGATGCGTTGTCAAAAGGACCGACATGACAAAGTGGTCTTTGGCAATTTCCTGATTTTCAATGATGGTTCCGGAATCCAGATTCAGTATTTTAGTCATCGTATTTTTTATGTTTTTCTGTCAATGGCATAGGTCATGATTAAGGCGTCTTCGCCGTTATCCGTATAATAACCTTTTCTGATTCCGGAAACGCCGAACCCGAATTTTTTATAAAGCAGAAGCGCCGGGTTATTGGAAGAGCGAACCTCCAGGGAACCCTGCGTGACGTTTTCTAAGGCACACATCCTTATCATTTCTCGAATCAGGAGGCTACCAATTCCTTGACCGCGGAGATTACTTTTTACCGCAATACGCTGAAGCTGCGTTTCGTCATGAATGATCCAGAAGATGATGTAGCCGACAATCCCATGCTCGTATTGGCTGATGACGAGGTGGCGGGAAAAGGAGAGATTCAGTTCCTGCTGCAACATATTGAAGGTCCAGGGGCTTCCAAAAGAAGCCCGTTCTATCTCTAATACGGATTCCAGATCTTTGGAGCCCATGGTTCTGATTGCCGGAGCGGGTGCATTCATATGAATTTCAGGATTTCCATAAACATGACGGACGCAAGAAAAAGGACGGAAAAGTAGGTCAGGGTTTTCTTGTGCTGGGTTGTCGTCAAGGCGACCGCCACCCCGATCAGGGGCAGGGTGAAGTAGCTGTAAAAAAGGGCTGTCTGTGCGAAGGGCGGAAGGTACCCATAAATCCATGGAATGAAGGTGAGGCCCAGGACTAAAGACAGCGTCATTAAAGAAAAAGTATAGCAAGCATAAATCAACAGCGGCAAGGTTGGGCTTAGACGCTTCATCTCCAAAGCCCCGGAGTCGATTTGCCGAAGCACCTTGTCGGAAAGGCTTTCATTGAAACGTGCCGTCAGTGGTTCGAGTTTCTGGCTGAAAAAGCCAAGAGGTAGAAAGCAAAGGATGGTCAGAACGATGATTTCCTGACGGATAAGGGGAGCGTGCTCCGCCAGGACAATCACGGTGATGGCGGTGACGACGGCAACGATGGAATCATTGGGCGGTAAGTAGGTGCCGAGCGGTGCTTTGTTGATCCAGAAGATCTCAATCAGGGCTCCGACCCAAAGGCCCGTCAGAGGGGCGCCCATGATCAGGCCGGCGACGGGCGCAACGATGATTGGACGGGACAGCATCATCTGGAAGGCGATACGATCCAGGCAGAGTATGGTTCCCGCCAGAGTCGCCAGACCAATTCTAATCAGGACAGGTATGTCGATGGTTATTTGATCCATTTTTAAACAGTACAACCTCGATGCAATACATCAATAAAAGTGGATCCGAAGGGTCAGGAAGGAATTTTCCTGATAATTTCCCGAATATCCCCCGACTTTTCTTTCGGAACACGCCGGATATCAATACGGACACCCAGGTCCCGGGTCATGGTGGAAAGCTGACCAATGTCTTCGTCGCTGAGAAATACGGAAGGTGAACAGCAAACGGCGCAGTTTTCACTGTGGACATTGCCGATGTTTAGGGACTCAAAATGAAAGCCCAGGTTAAATGACCGGAGCGCGTCCTGGATATTGCAGAACAGAACAATCGCCTTCTCGCCTTTGTCCCGCTGAAAGGGGTAGATCTTGGCAAATTCTGCTACCGTGTGTATATAAAGATCGATGTCTCTTGGCAGGGCCATGCGGATGACGGTTTCCCTGAAAAAGTCGCCGGACAGATTGTCGTCTGCAATGATGATGCAAGTCGCTTCCGTATAGGGAATCCACGCCTCGAGAATCTGACCGTGCACCAATCTGTTATCGACCCGCACCAGGGCTATGTCAAAAGACATCTTGCCATTTAACCTGATAACTTTTTGTTCAGTATTTCACTTGCCGAGTAGATATTTTTCTTGCCGTATTCGCTGATAAAGGAAGCAAAATCCTTTAGACTCATATCCGCTTTGATATCGGATAGTTTAAGCATCATGGGCAAATTGACACCCGTAACCACTTCAATCTTCCCTTCTTTCAGGAAGGACAGGGAAATATTCGAAGGCGTTCCACCGAACAGATCGGTTAAGATCAGGACTCCCTGGCCCTGGTCCAGCTTTTTGATCGCCTGGCTCATTTCCTTGTTGATCTGTTCGACGCTTTTGGTTTGGTCGACCGGAACGTGGAGAACGTTTTTCAGGGTTCCTTTGATCGCTTCGGCGGCTCCGATGAGTTCGTTGCCCAGATTCCCATGTGTTGTAATCAGTACACCGATCATCCGACTCCCCCCTTACTTCCAATTTGAGGCGTTACGCTAATGGATTGGCCGTAAAATGTCAAGGTGAATCGTCTCTTGCGCAAAAGCAGGTCCCCTGAGAGATGAGTTAATAAAAGTTTGATTCCGTGCCCAAATAGCCTATGATACCCATCGTGAATTTATCGTCTTTAAAACAAGAAAGGGAAAAGATATGAAGAAACAATGTCCCCACTGCGGCAGTGAACTGGAATGTTACCGTAATCCTTTTCCGACGGTGGATATCATCATTGAAATCCCGAGAAGGGGAATTGTACTGATCAAACGAAAAAACAAACCTTTCGGCTGGGCTATTCCGGGTGGTTTTGTCGATTACGGTGAAACACTGGAGGAGGCAGCCGTTCGGGAGGCCTTTGAAGAGACGGGGCTGAAGGTAGAACTGGTGAGGCAGTGGCATACCTACTCGGATCCGAAAAGGGACCCGCGTCACCATACCATTACGACCGTTTTCATTGCCAGGGCGGACGGAGAACCTGCCGCCGCGGATGACGCTCAGGAAGCAGGAATCTTCAGGGCGGACAATCTTCCGGAGCCCATGGCCTTCGATCATCGCGACATACTACAGGATTACTTCAGTCAGTCAGCGCCATGAAGAAAAGGGATGCTTGACCAGGTTGATGTTCAGGTAGCGTGGATCGTGCGTCACCTCCTGTCCCAGCCAGGCCGGTATCTGAATGCTTTCGTTTGCTTCTTGCAGTTCCACTTCGGCCACAACCAGCCCCTTGTTCTGTCCGGCGAACACATCGATTTCCCATATGTGTCCCGCGAAAGGGACCAGATGGCGCGTTTTTTCAATTAAAGGGCTGGTGCAAAGGTTGTTCAGCATCTCCTCGGCGTCGCTCACGGGTATTTCGTACTCAAATTCCCAGCGTGCCAGGCCCTTTTTTTGTTTCTTGATGGCCAGAAAGGCCCGCTCATCCGTCATCCGGATGCGAATCGAACAGGACGGGTCGGCCATGATATAACCCTGCTTGTATTGGTGAGCACGTGGATTGGCTTTTTTCCAGTGATCGTTGATCACCAGATATTTTCTTTCAATCTCGATGGCCATGGATGTTCCCCCCTATGGGTCTTGATGTTTCCAGATTTTTTCTGTCAGCGCGGAATAACGGCTGACTTTCCGGGAAAGAGCCGCCGCCAGGATTTCTTTTCTGCCGCATACGGTCAGGGAACGCCTGGCCCGGGTGATGCCCGTATAAAGCAGTTCCCGATTCAGCACCGGGGAATCCGCATCTGGAAGAAAAAGAAACACCCGATCATATTCCGATCCCTGACTTTTGTGAACCGTCATGGCAAAGGCGGTTTCATGCTCCGGCAAGACATAGGGCGAAATCTGGCGCAGCTTGGTTGCGCCGTCGCGGAAAAATACGGAGAGACGCCCCTTTGTGCCCGATTCAGGAAGCATTAATCCCAAATCGCCATTGAACAGCTGCCGGGCATAATCGTTGCGGCTGATCATGACGGCTTTGCCGGGATAATTTATTCCCTCCGGCCGGATATTTCCGGACAGGTCTTTCAAAAATTTCTCTATCAGACGGTTCAAATGAGTCATACCGCAAAGACCGTTACGCACGGCGCACAGGAGGCGGTAAGTATCGAAAAATGAAAAAATTTCTTTTATATCAAAATGATCCGATATCATCTTCATGTATTGATTGAGGTATGGTCCGATCTCCGTCGCGATCATTTTCTTAAGCGCCGCGTCGTCGGTCATTTCGATCCAACAAATGCTTTCCAGTCCGGAATCCAGCAGCTCGAAAATCGCCCCGCTGTGTCCCTTGATCACGGCCTGCTTGAGTTGCCCCAACGGACTGTCTTCATTCACCCGATAATTGGTTTTCAGTTCCACCAGGCAGTCGCGCAGGGGCTGGGCAGTCATGGCAGGGGACATCGTGCACTCGTAGCCCGTATAGGCCCGAAGCAGATCAACCAACTCAGGAGAGAACAGATTGGTGTCCCCGGTGCGGCAGATGTCTCCCAGGACGGTGCCTGCCTCCACAGAAGAGAGTTGATGGGGATCGCCCAGGAGGATCAACTTAGCCGCAAACGGCATCGCTTCCAACAGATGGTACATGAGAGGCAAATCGATCATGGATGCTTCGTCCACGACAACAATATCATACGGCAAGGGATTGCTTTGGTTGTAGTGATAGCGGACGCCGTCAGCGCTGCTTTTCAGAAGACGATGAATGGTCACCGCCTGCTCCGGAATCCGCTTCTTGATGTGTTCCTCACAGGGCAGGGTCTCTTTGGCACGGGAAATGGCCTCCTGCAAGCGAATGGCGGCCTTGGCCGTGGGCGCCGACAGGGCAATCCTGACGTCCGTGCCGTTTGTCAGCTCCAGAATAAAAGCAAGAATCCGCGCCACGGCTGTGGTTTTGCCCGTACCGGGACTGCCGGAAATAAGGCAGAAATCGCGCGTCAGGGCGATCAAGGCGGCCACGACCTGACCCGAAGGTTGCCCTTTTTGCCGTATCGCTTCGGGAAAAAGACGGATAAGCAGGTCAAGGCCGGTCTCCAGGCGGATCGAGGCAAGCGAAGGGTGGCGTCGGCCGGCCATTTCAATAATCCGTTCCGCGACAGATTTTTCATACTGCCAGTAACGATACGTGTACAACCGATTGACGTCATCCAGGATCAGGGGTTTGAAGTCCCCAGACGTTCCCACCACCGGAGAGCCTTTCAAAATATCCGACCAGGCATCGGCCGGCGGTGAGGGCAGGGGGGGGGACCCATCGATATGAAACACCTGTTTTTCAAGGGCATGGAGATTCAGGCAGATATGGCCGTTCAGGGTTGCGTCGGTGACCAGAAAGGCCGCCAGGTACAATTCAGGCGAATATACACCATTGAGCCGGGTAATAAATTCGGCGAAATGGCGGGACAGGGGAGAATATCGAGTGTCCGCATCGGATGCCGCGAAAGATGTCATGGGGGTCATTCCTGACGTCAAATTTATTCAAGGATAATTGTGAAATCGTTCGGGTTTGTTAATCGGGGGTGATCATAGCACAAAAAATACAACAGGCCCTGATATTTTTTGTCATCTGCAGCGATGTAAGCCGTACTAAGGATTACAAAAAAGCCGGGTAACTCGCATGAAGTACCCGGCTTTTGAATGTCTGGCTCCCCGTAAAAAAAGAAAATGCGCAATGGATTGAGAAACTTTTCTTATCCAAAGTTAAATACAAATAGCATTATTGCTTTCACCTACGAAGCAGTGATTCTTAAAAGTCTATTCTTTGTACCTGTTAATTATTGACATGACTAGACTTTTAGCACATTAAACAGTGCTCATCTAGTCAAGACCCTTTAACATTAAGCCCGGACAGCTTTAAGTTGTTCATGTTGGGCTATGATTAAGTTCTTTTCCGCCTCAACCATGTCAGCATAAACGGCTAGCGCTTCAATTCCTGATTCCATGCTTTTTAATATGGCCTTTCCGGCAATACGGCCGGTTATTAGGGCAGAGGTTATTCCCTCGCCGAAAGCTCTTAGAAAACCGGCCGCCTCACCAGCAAGAAGCACATTACTATTTCCAAGATGGAAATAACCATTGAAACCTGCCAAATTACAGATACATCCATTCGAATGGACTTTTTCCCCCGGTTTAAAGTTATGGGCGTTGATCAAGTAATCCATAAAAATTTTATGACACTCCTTGATCGTGGTATCCGGGCTTCCACTTTTTGCGCAGACGTCCAGGACCCAGCAGCCATCCTTTACAATCAAGGTGGGAGGAAAAGCAAAACCTTCAGTGAATTTTTCGTTTTCAAATAAATAAAAATAGTCAGGTTCCAAATCCATGGTTCCGGTCCAATGTTCGTAATAAGAAGGAATGAGAAATTCCTGTTTATCAAAATCTGGAATAGCCATCCTCCGGACCGCTGAATTGCCACCATCCGCTCCGATGAGATATCGCGTCCGCAGCGTGATTTTTTTACCCTCTAAGGCACAGGTAACGATTAGCTCACCCTTCTCTTTCTGGAAGGTCGAGAATCTGCATTGGTCTTTTAAAACTGCCCCGGATTCCTTGGCTAACCAGTGATCAAAAGCACTGCGTGAAACACTGAGAATCAGGGTATTGTCTCCTTCTTTGTATACATCGGGGGGTATATCCAGATGACTGCCATCCTGAAGGACGAATTTGATAGCTTTCATGATCTTGGGCTGGCTGTAAAGCTCTTCGGGAATATTTCCAAAATGCTCGCGAACGCATGTTTGGGCGTAAGGGAAAATCATACCACCACAACACTTGTCCCGCGGTAATTTTTCCTTTTCAACCACCAAGACATTTTGTCCGTTATCTTTCAAAATCTTTGCCGCTGCGGAACCGGCCGGCCCCAAACCCACAATCACCACATCAAATTTTTCC
>ENA-UPTA01002789-UPTA01002789.1-activated-sludge-metagenome-genome-assembly--contig:-NODE-2789-length-17705-cov-8.144476_pt1 | contig 17705 bp, 17 predicted proteins | sample MGYA00238184_ERZ773361 | MGnify/ENA primary metagenome ERZ773361 (study PRJEB29100, sample SAMN05720205) | activated sludge metagenome | isolation source: anaerobic digester from wastewater...
GAATTCGAAGCTAATCACAAAGAAAGACCGTCATTTAAAGACTACCTCGATAAAGTCAGAAATATATTTAAATAGATTGTCAGTCCGCCGGGTGCAAGGTGATAACTGTTTTTTGATTGGAGAATTTGGAATGGAATCTATCAGGGAGCTATTCAAGATCGGTCACGGTCCTTCGTCAAGTCATACTATCGGTCCAAGAAAAGCGGCTCAACTGTTTTTAAGAGAAAACGGTAATGCTCAGAAATTCAGAGTGACGCTGTTTGGCAGTCTTGCCGCAACAGGGAAGGGACATCTCACAGACGAAGCTATTATTGATGAACTCGGAAGAGAAAGAACAGAGATACTGTTCAAACCTGCTATCATTAGGCAGGAACACAGCAACGCAATGCTTTTTGAAGCGTTGTCAGGCGATGGAACTGCTCTTAATTCAGAAACTTTTTTCAGTGTCGGAGGAGGAAAAATAGTTACAGAAAAGACTTTTGATCAGATAGAGGAGAAAAAAACAGTTTACAATCTTTCCACTATGGAGGAAATCCTCAATCATATTAACGGGACAGGGCAGTCATTCTGGGAATTTGTTGAAGAGCATGAAGGTGAAGAGATCTGGGAATATCTTCTGGAAGTATGGAAAGTTATGAAAGATTCCGTTAAAAGAGGTCTTTCAAAGGAAGGGCTTCTTCCCGGAGGACTCGGACTGCAAAGAAAAGCTTCATCATATTCGATCAAAGCAAGCGGATTTCGCGGATCGCTCAAAAGAAGGTCAATGCTTTTTGCCTATGCCCTTGCAGTTGCTGAAGAAAATGCTTCAGGCGGCAAAGTTGTCACAGCTCCCACCTGCGGCTCTTCAGGAGTTCTTCCAGGAGTGCTTTACAACATGAGCGTCAACTATAAGTTCAGTGAAGATAAGATATTAAGAGCACTTGCCACAGCAGGGCTTATCGGGAATCTCGTTAAAAAGAATGCTTCCATATCGGGAGCGAAAGTCGGATGTCAGGGAGAAATCGGAACAGCGTGTGCTATGGCCGCCGCAGCTGCCGCACAACTGTTCGGCGGAACTCCCAATCAGATTGAATATGCCGCTGAAATGGGACTTGAACACCATCTGGGATTGACATGTGACCCCGTCTGCGGACTTGTCCAGATCCCCTGCATTGAAAGAAATGCCTTCGCCGCATCAAGAGCACTTGACGCAAACACTTTTGCCCTTCTTTCAGACGGAAAACACACAATAAGCTTTGACACAATAGTTGAAACCATGAACCGGACAGGAAATGATCTTCCCATGATCTATAAGGAAACTTCAGAAGGCGGACTCGCTGTTACCGCGAAAAGATAGAACAAATCGGTTCTGATTTAAAAACATGTACCTGTTTTTACGATAATTCCGGTTTCTTTTTCTCAAGACGGGCTATATTTTCTTGAATTTCATTACTATCTTAATTGTTTGGTGGCGGTTAACATTTTTTTGAGGTTTAAAATGTCTAAGTATTTTATTCTGTTGGGTTTTATCTGTGTTTTTTTGTTCGCGTCCTGCTCAGTGAAAGATGATGTCGAGGTTGATGATCTCATTCAGAATGACGAAAGTGAGCAGAAAAACGATAATTTTGAAACAAATGATGATGCTTCTGTAAAAGACGATTCCGGGCAGGTTGATGATGTTGTCAAAACAGATGACAGCGCAACTCCTGACAATAATATTGTGCCTGACGATTCCGTCATGATAGATGAAGATCAGACAACGGATGAAGACTTTGCTGACAATGAAGAGAGTGATTTAGATGACGAAAGCGGAAATGACGAAGATTCAGATTTTATCAATGATCCGGTTATCCTTTTTGAAGATTTTGAAACTCCTTCCACATGGACAAAATGGAAAAAGATGAATATTAACAAGCTGATGAATTCTGCTGACCCGTTTTTATACAGCGGAGATCTCTGGGAGATCGGAAATCCGGAAATATCAGGAAAGATAACTGACGCACACAGCGGTGAAAATCTTCTTGCGACCGTTGTCAATGACAAAATTCCTGATAATAAAAACTTAATGAATATAGTTTATTATAATGAAAAATTCACTATTCCGGCTAACGGAGTTGATATTGAATTTTATGCGTGGATCGACACCCATGTTTACCCGAATGAAACAAAAAGAGGTGGCGTTCTGCTCTATCTTTGTGAGGAAGTGAATTTCCAAAGTGGCGGAAAATGCAGCAAAGTTTCGGGGGACACGGCAAATACAGTTGAGCTTTTCAAAGATCTTGAAAGTGATCCGGATGGATATATCAGTACTTTTTACGGAATGTACACAAAACAGTATCTGGGACTGAGCGGAAAAAGCGGTGAGTTCGTAAAGATCACAGGATCTGTAACTGAATCCGGCTCGGCAGGCAAAAATGTCTATCTTGTTTTTGAATATCAGGCTCCCAATGATTCCGGAACTAATGTTTACGGAATATATATCGATGACATTTCAGTGACAAAAAGATAGAAAGAAACCAAATAGTTGAAAGTGTGAAGGGATAGATTTTCACATCATAGAACTAACTTTTCCAGATTATCTTTCTGCATTAAAAAGGCAATAATTTTGAGAAACTGATATGTTTAGAAAATTCTGAAAAATAACTTTGAAACAGGAATGTTATTTGTATAATGAGCTGGAACAAAACGCTCTTTGAGATAAGAATGGCGGTTGCAGGTATTAATATTTTGCGAGAAATACACGGGAGGTGAAGAATTATTTTGTTAAAATTACTCTCAAAGAAAAAAAAGAAATATTGCTGCTTCTTTATGATGTTCTCCATGCAGTGGATCAAAATAAAATATAAAATTTAAGGGGGTAGTAAAAATATGGCTAAAAAGAATCAATCAAAAAGATTAACGAACCAACACAAAGAGTCTAAAGGCGTGGTTGGTATATTTGGGGATGAGGCAAAATCACACGACAAAACACTTGGAAAAATTTCACATTTTGTTATTTCCAAACTTGAAGAGGAATTTCCTCAATTATCTTTTCAATACAAAACAAGTGTTAAAAAAGAAGAGATAAACGAAGCATTGAAGAAAGTTGACCCTGAATTAGGACAAACCCTTTTTGTGTCAAATTCAAGTATTATACCTGATGGTGGAATAATCGAAGTAAAAGACGATAACGATAATTGGAGAATTGTTTTAGTATCAGAAGCCAAACACCAAGGAAAGGACATTGAAAATATCAAAAAAGGCAATTTAGTCGGAAAGAATAACAATCAAGACCTGATGGCTGCTGGTAATGCGATAGAAAGGTCGCATAAAAACATATCTGAAATCGCAAATTTGATGTTGTCTGAATCTCATTTTCCATATGTTTTATTTCTTGAAGGATCCAATTTTTTAACAGAAACCATTACAATTAAAAGACCCGATGGAAGAGTTGTAACATTAGAATACAATTCAGGAATGTTAAACAGATTAGATCGGTTAACTTCTGCAAATTATGGAATGCCAATTAATACAAATTTGTGTAAAAATAAGTTTGTAAAGCATAAAAATAAAACAATAATGCTTCAAGCAACTTCTATATACACACAAGGAAATGGAGAGAAATGGGATGAAAAAAAAATGTTTGATATTATGCTCGAAATTTCTAAAACATCTCTTCAAGTATTAGGCAGTGAAATATTTAATCAGATAACTAAACACAAACAACTATAAGTAAAAGATTCGACATCAATAAAGGTTAAAAATGGCAAGAAATGCAACAAATGATTTATTACAAAAAGCTAAAAAATTAAAAAGTGACGAGTTTTATACACAATTTTCAGATATAGAAAGTGAATTGCAATATTATAAAAGCCATTTTAAAAACAAAGTGGTTTATTGTAATTGTGATGATCCTAGAGTTAGTAATTTTTTCAATTATTTTGCCTCAAACTTCAAAGAATTAGGTCTTAAAAAAATAATAACAGCTTGTTATAGAGAACAAGTAAGTAATTTGTTTAATACAGAAGAAGATGAAAATGGTTTTTTCTTTGAATACACAGGTACAGATGGCGAAAAAAACAAACCAAGTTCAAATGACATTGTTTACTTTAATGGGGATGGGGATTTTCGTAGTTCAGAAAGCATTGAATTGTTAAAGCAGTCCGATATTGTTGTTACTAATCCGCCATTTTCATTATTCAGAGAATATGTAGCTCAATTAGTCAAATACGAAAAAAAATTTTTGATAATTGGCAACATCAATGCAATAACCTATAAGGAGATTTTCAAATTAATTAAAGAAAACAAAGCGTGGTTAGGAATAAATCTTGGCAGAGGCATTTCAGGTTTTATTGTACCTGAACACTATGAACTATATGGAACAGAGGCTCGTGTTGATAATTCAGGGAACAGAATAATTTCTCCAAATAATTGTTTGTGGTTAACAAACTTAGACACATCAAAACGACACGAAGACATAGCTCTTACAAAAAAATATTTTGGAAACGAAAATGAATACCCGAAATATGACAATTTTGATGGAATTAATGTTGATAAAACACAAGACATACCTTCAGACTACAAAGGGTATATGGGCGTGCCAATAACATTTCTGCATAAATTTAACCCCGACCAATTTGAAATAATTAAATTCAGAAAAGGGGATGATGAAAAAGATTTGTCAATAAATGGGAAATATCCATATTTTAGAATCATAATCAAAAACAAAAGGATACAAACCAAAAACACCAAATTTAATGATAAAGATATGGCTTTTACACATTCATTTGCTTTGACGAAATAAAGACGGGTAATAAATGAATATAAACAACTTTTGCAGTGGTAAAAATGTCCGAAAACACTAAAACAGTTGTAATTTACAAAACAAAGTACGGAAGTGCAAAACAGTATGCGCAGTGGATTGCTGAAGAATTAAAGTGCGATCTTTTTGAACACAGTTCTTTTTCATCTTCAAAATTTGATGAATACGATACGGTGATCTATGGCGGATCGCTTTATGCAGTCGGGATTTTAGGCATTTCACTCATAAAACAGAATTTTGACAGACTCAACGATAAAAAAGTGATCGTTTTCTCTGTCGGGGCATCTCCTGCACACGAAAAAGCGATGAACCACATTAAAGATCACAATTTTACCCCTGAAATGAAAGAAAAAGTTAAATACTTTCATCTTCGAGGTGCTTTTGATTATAACAAATTGAATCCATTACATAAATTCATGATGTGGCTCATGAAAAAGATGATCGAAAGAAAGAAACCGGAAAACCGCACAAAAGACGAAACCGGACTCCTTGACAGTTTCTCTGAACCAACCGATTTCAAATCAAAGGAAAACATCATCCCGATAGTTGAGAGTGTAAAGGGATAGCAGAAAATAATGATTGGTCTAATCTAATTGAGCCATTTTATAGATCAGTTCTTTCCATGAGGAGGCATTATCCAGATGGGGTAAAAGGAGTTCCAGAAATCGTTTCCGCTTTTCAGATGTTCTCAGTTTTGAAATATTAATGTTTCTGATTTCCTTAACGAAAACTGAAAAAGGTATTTTGAGCATGTCGGGGAAAGCACCATATTCAAGCATCCTTTTTACAAAATATGTGTCAGAGATGTTATCAGTTCCATCCCAGAAATATTTTTCAAGCCGCTTATCTATTGTGAGCATATTCCACCATTCTTTTTAAAAGTTCTTTTACAAAACTGTTAAACTCATTTTCGCATATTTCTTTTATCAAAAGAGCTGTGCCCTCCAGCTTAAATGATGAAAATGCGGTTAGTACATCTTCATAGTCAAGGGGAACAATTTTATGCTCCGCCCACTTTGCAACGCTTTGCAAATCAAATTCTTTTAAAAGGAAAAAAAGGTCAACATAGTCTTTTACTGTTCGTCTGTCATAAATGGTTGTCAGTTTGTTGACAGCAAGATTTTCTTTTGAATCAATGAGAACACTGCCTGACCTTTCACGATTCCCGACACACTTATAGTTTTCAAAAATGAACTCCAATTTCAAAACAGTTTCTTTGTTTTTCACGAAAGCCCTTATAAAAAGATCTGATTTTACAACAGATTCAACTTCAAACTTTTCAGACAGATCATTCAGTATTTCCCTGACAGTTATTTCAAATTCTTCCTGCTTGAAATTGTATCCGTCAAAGAAAAAATCAAGATCATCAGAATAACGGTGATTGTAATGAAAACGGGAAAGAGCAGTTCCCCCGCTTAGATAGAGTTTTTCGGTTTTAATTGTTCTAAGAACTTCATCCTGAAGTGGATAAAGCTCTTTCTCATAAAACAACCTTTCTTTATCTGAAGCTAACCTCAACATAATCAATCTCCACTAAACCTTCAATAAATATAACGATGTCGCTGTTTTTGTCAAAGGATTTAAGAATTCTGCTAAAATGTCTTATCTGATAAACTGGTCTTTCCGCTCATCACTTCTTCGGTCATGATTTTTATAAATTTATCGGGTTCTTCAAATATCGGGCTGTGAGCGGATTTCTCAAATGTGTAGAAACCTTTCAGCGGCGCTTTAATGTTTCTGTAATATTCTTTTGCTAATGAATAGTTGACTGTGAGATCATGAATACCGTGAAAAAAATAGATCGGGACATCAATTTCTTTGACTGTTTCTCTCAGGTCGGTGAAAATATTACTGAGAATCAACGACTTATTCTTGTTTCAAGGTCGGATGGTGATATGAATGCGAAGCTTTTTCCCTGCTTGATCTTTATTATGAGTTTATATTTGTCTGCCATATTAAGAAGGTCTTGTCTTGCTGTCTGATAGACGACATTGTGAGTGTTCATATATTCTCTGATGGTGAATATGGTTCCGGGTGATTTAAGGGCGGTTTTCAGGAATGCGAGCTGTCTTAAATTCAAAAGATTTGCATAGGGGGTGTCCCTTAACATTTTTTCCGCTGACTCAACTTCTTTCATTTTTCTCTTAATGTAACTGTCGAGTTCATCAATTGATCTGCGGATGGTTTTTAACTGATGGTCAATGAAATATGTCAGATCAAATTCGTCAGTTTCGGTATAAAGAAATGACATCGCATATTTCACAGGGGCATTTCTTAAAATCCTTGATATCGAGATAAACTCTGTTATCCAGTATCCTTTTTTCAGCATGTACCAGTAAAACAGAGCTCTTGCAGTTCTTCCGTTGCCGTCAACGAACGGGTGGATATATGAAAGAAGAAAATGGATAATTACCGCCTTGATAACAGGATGAATGAAAATTTTAGTGTCATCTTCATTTGCAAATTGGCACAGTTCATTGATCCTGTGCTCTATTTCTGAAAATTCAGGAGGGGTGAATATCACTTCATTGTCATAAGTCATAACATGAATATCATCAGATTCATTCCTGAAAACACCTGATTTTTCCTGATTATCAAGCGTATTTTTTGATATTATACTGTGAATTTCCTTTATCAGTTCAGGAGAAAGAGCTTCTTCTTTAACACTCCTGACAAAATTTATTGCTTCGTAATTGTTCAATATCATCTGCTCGCTCTTATTTTTGGGAGCACGGTTTTCACGGATCATTTTTTTTGCAATATCTCTGGTTGTAGTAGCCCCTTCAAGTTGACTGGAAGTGATAGATTCCTCCATTATCGAACTGAGAAGGTAGTAATCTTTTGCACGAGGATTCTGTATTGACTTTTCAGTTGAACAGTTTCCCCCGGAAAATTGATCAAAAAAATGAACCGTTTCTAAAAATTCATCTGTCATCACAAATCTTAAAAAAGTACCGTCAACAGATTTAATATGCAGATGTTTATAGTTGTTTCTTCTTTTCTGTTTGATCATAGCCCACCATGTTCTGTGATCTGGAATACCTTCAGGAAGCTCCGAAAATCTAAGCTTGTCCCAGTGCTTATAAGTTCCATCATCCTGAATAACAGAGCCATCCGTTATTATTTTGCTTACATCAGGCGGATTAGCCGGCTTTTTCATGTTCTTACCTCCCTGAAAACATTCACAAATATCATTTTATTCATAAACTACTAAAAATCAATAAATTAGTAGATAACTATAAAAAGTAAGATAGTTAGTAGATTGTGAAAATTCTTCTGAAATCCAGCTTTCCTTGCAATCCCTAAATATACTTCCTGAACCGTTTCATGGAGACGGCGAAGATGATTGTTCCTGTTGTAAGCATGGCGGCAAGGTGAGGTGCCAGGTCGGCAAAATGAGAGCCCTTGAGGAATAATCCTCTGACAATTATTAGAAAGTGGGTGAGTGGTATGACTTGTGCGATATACTGGAATACTGTCGGCATATTCTCAACGGGGAAGACAAAACCCGATAGATAGATGAAGGGCATCATTATAACGAACATGACTGTCATCATTGCCTGCTGCTGAGTGGCTGAAACGGTGGAAACAAAAAGTCCGAGCCCGAGCGTGTTGAAAAGGAACAGGATAGCTCCGCAAAAAAGAAGAAAAAAGCTCCCTTTGAACGGAATTCTGAAAAGAAATATGGCTACGGCAGTTACAAGTGCGACATCAATAAGTCCGATGATCAGAAAAGGGATGAGCTTCCCTGCAAGAACCGGCCCTTTTTTTATCGGTGTGACAATGAGCTGTTCAATAGTTCCCATCTCTTTTTCACGCACTATCGCCATTGAGGTGAGCATGACAGTTATTATCATCAGAATGAGTCCCATTATCGCAGGAACCATGAAATTCCTCGTTTTCAGTTCAGGATTGTACAAAAGCCGCTGTTCAAGTTTTACCTGGGGAAGAGTTTCCAGCCCTGTAACAGCCATTCTGTCAAGCAGTATTTTTGTGCTGAATCGTGCGGTGATCTGAGCGGCATAATTGAAAGTATTCGTGGCATAATTCGTGTCGCTTCCGTTAATTATAAGCTGAACATCAGCCGGCATTCCTTTTGCAATATTCCGGCCGAAGCCGGATGGGATAACTATTGCCGCCTGAATTTCACCTTTTTCAAGTAGTTTGTCTATGTCGCCGCTTTTATTGAGATTTACCGTTCTTTCAAAGTAGCCGCCTGAAAAATAGCGGTCAAGATACTGCGCACTTTCATTAGATCTGTCATAATCACACACTGCAGTAGATATTCTTTCCACATCGAAATTTGCCGCATATCCAAGAACTATAAGCTGGATCACTGGAGCCATGAAAATGATGGCGAACATCTTTTTATCCCGTTTCAGCTGAAGAAACTCTTTCCAGATCATGAACTTAAGCATATTTACACCAGTTTAACCTTTTTAAGCCGGATTACCGAGATCGTGAGCAGAACAAATGAGAATATCATCAGTGCCGCAAGATCGCTCAGACCCGTATCAAAGCCGGAACCTCTCATTATTATTCCGCGAAGCAGATTCACAAAATATTTTGCAGGAACTATTGTCGTAATTGCTTGAATTATATAAGGCATTCCGGCGATCGGAAAAATGAATCCCGAAAGGAGAAGTGCCGGAAGTAAGCTCGAAAGAGATGCGGCAAAGAACGCAACCTGTTGAGAAGTCGTTATAGTGCTGATGAGAATTCCCTGTGCAAGCGCCGACATGATGAAAAGAGTTGATGAAACAAAAAGCATGAGATATGAGCCCTTCACTTCGACACCGAACGCAAGATAACCAGTAACAAGGATTATGACGGTCGATAAAAGTGAGATCACAAGATACGGAATGGTCTTGCCGATTATCACGGCTGTGGCGGAAAGCGGAGAGACAAGAAGCTGTTCCATTGTCCCCTTTTCCCGTTCCCTGACAACAGAAAGCGCTGTCGAGATCACACCTGTTATCATCAGAATGAAAACGATCAGCCCGGCAACAAGAAAGATGCTTGATTTCAGTTCAGGATTGTACCAGATCCTCGGTTCGATATTTACCGGCGGCTCAACTTTTCCTCCCATTCCCAAAATATATCCGCCAATGATCTTCTGTGAATAACTGTTAATGAATCCGGCAATATAGCCCTGAACGATGCCCGCACTTCTGCCGTCAGAACCGTCTATCATCACCTGGATTGGACTTCCTGTTCCTGATGAGATGTTCTTCCCGAAACCTTCAGGGATTATTATAACGGCATCAAGAGTTCCATCGTCAAGAAAAGGGTCTATTTTACTTCTGTTATCAAACACTCTGCCGATAATGAAATATTCAGTTGAAGAAACTGCCGATATAAGCGTTGATGACTCTTCACTCCTGTCATTATCAAATATGCCGAGTTTTATCTCTTTTACATCAAATGAAAGGACATATCCGAAAACAAGAAGAAGAGTTGCCGGAAAGAAAGCAAGCATGAAAAGGGTGCGGGTGTCTCTAGCGATCTGGATGAACTCCTTCTTTACAACTGGCTTTACGCTCATTTATCACCGCCTGCAAGAAAAATAAAAACATCTTCAAGTGTCGGTTCTTCGATTTCCACAGCTTTGGTTTTTTTCAACGCTTCTTTCAGTGCTGAAGGCGTGTCCTCGGCAACAATGCTTCCGTCAACGATGAATGATATCCTGTGGCAGAACTCCGCTTCATCAAGAAAGTGGGTGGTGACAAAAACAGTTGTTCCGTTAACCGATAAGTCGTTGATAATATTCCAGAAGTTTCTTCTCTGGATGGGGTCTACTCCGGCTGTCGGTTCATCAAGGAATATTATTTCCGGCTCGTGAATTATTGCACATCCGAGGGCAAGCCGCTGCTGAAAACCTTTTGGAAGTTCTCCTGAAGGAACATTGATAACCGCCGAAAGATCAAGAATTTGAGCAATTTCCTCAATCCTTTTTTTAAGATGGATCTTTTCAAGACCGTATATTCCGCCGAAAAAAAAGAGATTTTCACTGACCGAAAGTTCTTCATAAAGAGAAAATTTCTGACACATATACCCGATCCTTTTTTTGACACTTTCAGGATCTTTTGCGACATCGATCCCTGCAACTATCCCTTTTCCGCCATCCGGCTCAAGAAGGCCGCACAGCATTTTTATTGTTGTAGATTTTCCGGCGCCGTTAGCTCCGAGAAATCCGTAGATCTCCCCTTTTTTTACATTGAAAGAAACTTTTTTTACCGCCTGAAAAGATCCGAAATTCTTTTTCAGACCTGTAACTTCAATAGCGAATTCATTTCCGTTCATATCGAGTTCCTGTTTTCAAGAAGATCAATGAAAACATCTTCAAGTGACGGCTTTATCTCTTTTATCCGCATAACGCCCTCAACTTTGCCAGCCAGATCTTTTATGAAAGAGTCGTCTTCACTTCTTTCAGTTCCTGCATGGAGAGTATTGCCGAAAATCTGTACTGTGCTTATCCTGTCGCATTTTTCAAGGAGAGTTTTTGTGTTTTGCACATCAAGTGAGACTATTTCAAAAAGTTTGTAACGGTATCTGCTTTTAACGCCTGCCGGAGTGTCACAGGCGATCAGAGAGCCCCTGTTCATGAAAGCGACACGGTCGCATTTCTCGGCTTCATCGATGTAAGGGGTCGAAATAATTATCGAAACGCCTTGTTTTGAGATGTCTTTCAATATTTTCCAGAAATCCCTTCTTGCGACAGGGTCAACCCCGTTTGTCGGCTCATCAAGAAAGATTATCTCAGGAGTATGGATCAGGGTGCAGGATAGCGCCAGTTTCTGTTTCATTCCGCCTGACAGTGCTCCTGCCAGCCGGTCTTTGAAATTTGAAAGACCTGTGAATTCAAGCAGTTCATTTTTTTTAGCCGAATAATTTCTTACTTTATGGATATCTGCAAAAAAGTTTATGTTCTCAGAAACGGTCATGTCGGTGTAAAGCGAAAATTTCTGCGAAAGATAGCCGATTTTCGGAATAAGCTGATATTTATCTTTCACAGTATCAGATCCAAGCACTGTGCAGTTTCCGGATGACGGTTTCAGAAGTCCGCAGAAAAGCCGTATGAGAGTTGTTTTCCCTGCTCCGTCAGGGCCGATCATGCCGAAAGTTTCACCTTTTTTTACTTCAAAAGAGACATCGTCAAGCGCTTTGGTCATTCCGTAAAGAAATGATGCCTCTTTTATTTCAAGAACAGTACTCAAAATACCGCCTCAGTTTTATCAATTACGATGTCAACAGGCATTCCGGGCTTGAAGATACGGTCTTTGTTTTCAGCGATCACCTTGAACTCATAAACAGTTTTTACCCGTTCATCTGCGGTCTGAATAGTTTTCGGCGTGAATTCCGCTTCAGTTGATATTGAGGCGATCTTTCCTGAAAAACTGATTTTCGGGAATGTATCAATGAATAGTTGCACTTCGGCTCCGTTTTTTATGTGACCGAGCTCTTTTTCAGGTACAAACGCTCTGATTCTTACTTTGCTTATATCGCTTAAAGTCAATATTGCCATTCCGGGGCTTGCAATTTCACCCGGTTCTGCAAGCCGGTGTAGGACAGTTCCATCAGAAGGTGAAAGGATAACGCAGTCAGAGATCTTTTTTAAAAGAATGGCTTTTGATGCCTCTGCCTGTTTTACAGATGCTATAACTGAATCGATCTCCTCTATCTGTGCACCGTTTTGAAGCTTTTCGAGAATATGGCGGCTCTGGTCAAACTGTGACTGTGCCCTGTCGCGGACAACTTTTATGTCATCGAGTTCTTTTTCAGTGACACTTCCCGTTTCAAACAGTTTTTCAAACCTTTCATATTCCTTATTTGCCTTATCAAGTGCAATCTGTGCCTGTTTATTTGATTCGGAAGCTGAAGCGATATCCTCTTTTCTTGCACCGCTTTTAATAAGCCGGAGCTTTGCCTTTGCTCCGCTTATGACTGTTTCCGCCTGAGCAAGCTGAAGTTCGTAGTCACGGCAGTCGATCTTTGCAATGATGGAATCCTTTTTTACTTCATCTCCCTCGTCATAATTGACCTCAGTTATTCTGCCGCCCACAAGTGAAGAGATCCTCACATCTTTTGATTCAACCGTTCCGGAAAGGGTGAGCACAGTGGGTTCGACCTTTTGGCATGAAGAAAATACTGCAAAAATAAAAATTATTGGAATTACTAAATATTTTTTCATTTTACTGTCTCCTTGCCTTAACAGTCAGTATCCCTTCAAAAACGACCATTTTCATCTGTTCAATGAATTCGGAAGGACGCAAATTCAGTTCTGCAAACATTGCGGGGTTGGCAAATCTTTGCAGAATTCCCATGAAAATACGGAGAAAAAGATCAACATTCAAAGAAGGATTGATGCTTCCGTCCAGTTTTCCCTGTTCGATGATATCACCCATTCGTGCAAAGACGGTCATCCTTTTTTCCTCGATCATGTTCCAGACATCAGGAAAATAGCTCATGTCACGCATCATCGCCTCCGACACATCCTGATTTATAGTGCCGAATATCTCAAACATTCCGTTTAGCTCACCTGACACGAGCGGCTCTGAATCAAGTATCCTGTGTATGGCCGACACTTTTTCCGTTGATATTCTGTCGACACATTCGCGGATAAGCTCATCTTTGGATGAATATAGCTGGTAAATTGTTTTCTTGCTCATTTTGCATGCAGCTGCAATTTCATCCATGCTCACCTTTTTAAAACCGTAAACAAAGAAAAGCTTTTTTGCTTCATTGAGTACCTGTTCTTTAAGCACATCACTCATCAAATCACCTCCAGAAACTTTGGAAACTTAAAAAACGAAATCAGTTTTCAGTTTGTTTTAAATGGAGCAAAAGTCAAATTTTTCTCAAGAAATCTTTTAACGGATAAAATTTGATTGATTTTTACTGCATGAAAGTATATCTTCTCCTACGAAGCAACGATTATGCTTGCCCGGCAGGGTAAAATGTCTGAATTCTATTTATTTGTTTATTGTTATTGGTGGTAAAATGGTAAGAAAAAGAGTTATGGTGACTGAACTTGATGAAGGCGATATAATAATTCCTGATTCAAATCTTTATTTTCTTGTAAGAAAATCGGCTGTAAAAACAGGAAAGAACAGCCAGCGTTATATGGACCTCGAGCTTTTTGACGGAATTAATCAGGTCAACGGCAAGGTATGGGATATCAATCCTGAAACTGAAGCGGCGCTTCAGCCGGGAAATGTTGTAAAAATACTGACAGGCAAAGTGACAAAGTATCAGACGAATACTCAGGTTGTGATAACTGACGCTGAAACTGTTCCGCCTGAAAAGATCGATTCAGAGTGCAGAGGCATTCTTCCGGAATCTGTGTTCTCGGCCTCTGAGCTTAGCGAGAGATGGGAAAACACCTGTTCCAAGCTTAAGGATGATCATAAAAAGGTAATTGAGAACTTTGAGAATAGCGGGAAGGTATGGGAGCTTTTTACGGCAATTCCTGCCGGAAGAAGTATGCACCACGCCTACAGAAGAGGACTGTGGGAACATTCGATGAATGTTGCGGAAATGGCTTTTGACATAGCGGCCAAATATGAAAAAAGATATCCGGTCGATGTTTCTCTGGTCGTTCTTGCTTCACTGATACACGACATAGGCAAGGTTTTTGAGTTTCAGCTCAATACAGCGACCGCTCTAGTTGAAAGATATTCAGACAGAGGCAAGCTTCTCGGCCATATCTACATGGGAGCGACATGGGTTGAGAAGCTTCTTTCAACCTGTTGTCCTGATGACAGCGATCTTAAGGTTGAGCTTCTTCACATAATGCTCAGCCATCATGGTGAGTATGAGTTCGGTTCACCAAAAAAACCGAAAACGATGGAAGCAATTATAGTTTCAATGTGTGACAATCTTGATGCGAATCTTGATGCTGTTAATATAGGTTTTTCAGGAGAGATGGAAGGAAACTGGACAAAGCAGATATATATGATGCAGAGGGCTTTTTATAAAAGAGAGCAAGGTTCTGATTTAAATAAGGATATAAACGACTAATTTTTTTTGAAGGAGGCATTCATGACCAAAGTTCGCGTGGCTATCAATGGTTTCGGGCGTATCGGGAGAGCTGTTTTCAGAATTGCTGACAAAAGCGAGAAGATCGAGATAGTTGCTATCAACGATCTCACAGATCCGAAAACCCTTGCACATCTTCTGAAATATGATTCCGTTCACGGAGTTTGGGATCACGAAGTTAAAGCAGGCGAGGCATCTATTTCTGTTGACGGCAAAGAGATCATGATAATCGCAGAGAAAGATCCTTCAAAACTTCCATGGAAAGAGCTTAATGTAGATGCAGTTCTTGAGTGTACAGGACTTTTCACCGAAAGAGCAAAAGCGGACCTTCATATTCAGGCAGGCGCAAAGAAAGTTCTCATTTCCGCTCCGGCTAAAGGAGAAGATCTTACAGTTGTTCTCGGTGTCAACGATTCTCTTTATGACAAGCAAAAGCACAATGTCATTTCAAACGCATCGTGTACCACGAACTGCCTTGCTCCCATCACCCATGTAATAAACAAGCATTTTAAGATCAAGCACGGTTTCATGACCACAATCCACTCATACACGAACGACCAGAGAATTCTTGACCTTCCGCACAAAGACCTCAGAAGAGCGAGAGCAGGCGCGCTCAGCATGATACCGACAACAACCGGTGCAGCCAAAGCGATAGGGCTTGTCATTCCTGAACTGAAAGGTAAGCTTGACGGTATTTCCATCCGCGTTCCTACACCGAATGTAAGCGTTGTCGATGTGGTTTTTGTCGTTGAAAAGGAGACAACTGCTGAAGAGATCAATAAATTGATGAAAGAATATGCTGAAGGCCCGATGAAAGGTATACTCAGATACTGTGACGAGCCCCTTGTTTCCAAAGATTTTAACGGCGATCCTCACTCATCCATACTCGATGCGAAAAATACCGCAGTAATGCAGGGGACAATGATAAAACTTCTCAGCTGGTATGACAATGAATGGGGATACAGCAACAGAATGTATGATGTTCTGACAAAACTTTTCTGATAACTCAATTAACGGAGACTCATATGGGCTTTCTTGATACTCTAAATGTGAAGTGCATAAATGAACTGGCGATCAGAGAAAAAAGGGTTTTTATAAGAACCGATTTCAACAACCCTTTTGATAATGACGGAAAGATAGATATTGAACGCATCGGGAAAACTCTCCCCACTATAAAACATGCCGTTGAGCACAACTCGAGAGTTATCATAGCAAGCCATATGGGTCGTCCGGAAATAGAAAGAGATCCCGCTTTTTCACTTGAACCCGTTGCCGCAGCTCTCGCGGAACTTCTTGATCACGACATTTTCTTTTTCGAAGATTGTGTCGGAATGGGTGCCCAGCAGATGGTCAGAGATCTTAAGCCGGGACACATTCTTGTTCTTGAAAATTTGAGATATAACGAAGATGAGATGAAGAATTCCTCTTCTTTTGCAAGAGAGCTTGCAAAGATGTGTGATATCTACATCAATGATGCTTTCGGTGTTTCGCACAGGAAAGAGGCATCTGTCAACGCCCTTCCCCAGATAATGGATACAAAAGGGATGGGATTTTTGATGAAAAAGGAAATTGACGAACTTTCAAAGTTCTCAGGACTTAAAAGAGGTGACGGATTCTGTTTCATCGTTGGAGGATCTAAAGTTTCCGAAAAGCTTTCAACTGTAAGATACATGCTTGAAGTTGCAGACAGAATAATTATCGGCGGTTCAATGGCACATACCTTTCTTGCAGCAAAAGGGGTAAGACTCGGTTCTTCAAAGGTTGAGGAAGATAAAATAGGGACAGCAAAAGAGTTGATCAAAGGTGCTGAGGTAAGAGGTGTCGAGCTTATTCTTCCTGTCGATCACATAGTTGCTGAAACAGTCAATTCTACAGAGACGGCAGTTTACAGTAACGGAAGTGTTCCCGAAGGTTTTTCCGCTTTTGATATCGGACCTGAAACACTTGCGCTGTTCAAGGAAAAACTGAAAGGATGCAACCATCTTTTCTGGAACGGGCCTGTCGGTGTCTATGAAAAGAAACAGTTTGCTAAAGGGAGCATAGACCTTGCAAAAGCCATTGCAAAGTTGAAGACCCATACTGTTGCAGGAGGCGGTGAAACAGCGTTGCTTATTAAAAAAGCAGGTTTAAATGAAAAATTCAGCTATGTCTCAACAGGCGGCGGAGCTTCACTCGATCTTTTAAGAAACGGAACATTGCCGGGACTTGATGTTTTAAAGTGATTTTTTGATACAGGTGTTAAAATGAATAAGAAAACAAAGTACATTTTTATTACAGGCGGTGTTGTTTCCTCTCTTGGCAAAGGGATTGCCTCAACAACGATAGGTGCCCTTCTTGAAAGCAGGGGGATAAAGGTCAATCTGCTCAAGTTCGACCCTTACATCAATCTTGATCCCGGTACAATGAGCCCTTTCCAGCACGGTGAGGTCTTTGTGACAGATGACGGTGCTGAGACCGATCTTGACCTTGGACATTATGAAAGGTTCTGCGATGTTACTCTTAAAAGGGATAACAATTTCACAACCGGTCAGATATATGATGCCGTTCTGAGCAAGGAGAGAAGAGGAGAATATCTCGGCAAGACTGTTCAGGTAATTCCTCACATCACTAATGAGATAAAGAGCAAGATCACCAATCTCGGAAAGACCGCTGACATTGTTCTTGTTGAGATCGGCGGTACTGTCGGAGACATTGAAAGTCTTCCGTTCCTTGAGGCAATAAAACAATATGCATACGATGTGGGCAGAGAAAATGTGCTTTACATTCATCTTACACTTGTTCCGCACATTAAGGCGGCGGGCGAATTTAAGACAAAGCCGACCCAGCACAGTGTCAAGGAACTGCGGATGATAGGTATCCAGCCCGATATACTGCTCTGCCGCTGTGA
>ENA-UPTA01002792-UPTA01002792.1-activated-sludge-metagenome-genome-assembly--contig:-NODE-2792-length-17697-cov-6.731606_pt1 | contig 17697 bp, 16 predicted proteins | sample MGYA00238184_ERZ773361 | MGnify/ENA primary metagenome ERZ773361 (study PRJEB29100, sample SAMN05720205) | activated sludge metagenome | isolation source: anaerobic digester from wastewater...
GCTTTGCAGACATGACATATAACCAGATGGCTTTTTCGCGTCAAGTGTTTTAAAATTATTTTTCGGTTATTTTATCTTTAATACTTCCGGCAACCAACAAACCAATAACAACTGTTAACAAATTTAAAACATCCGATACCATGTAATAATCCAGCTAAGTTTAGTCAAGAAAAAAAATATTATTTTTATAAATATTTAATTATTGAAAAATAATTAACCAATTTATAAGTAATTGTTTTGTTCCTGGCAGTTCACTGCTGTCAACTATTTGATTATCGTACCACATAATCGAAACTTAACTAAAAAAAACGCACCTGGAAATTAATTATCGAAACACCACGATAAAACGAGAAGATAAAAGAGGCTGCCATCCAATCATATCAGATGGCAGCCTCTTGACATGTTTTCCTATGAAATCCTGTTGCGATCAGATGAATTTGCCAATGACTTAGCAAACCTGTATGCCGCTCTCTTTAATGAAGGTATGCCGAACGTAAACATTGACATCAATGCATAGGTGTCATGTATTTGCTCAACCTTTGTAATTTCGAGAGGACGTGGATTTTCTTCAAGCCCATACTTCGAAGGCCTGTCACGCAAAATCATCAGCATCTTCAATCCGCTGAATTGATCTTTTCCATACAACTGCGCTTTCGGGAATGCAGGTGCAATCTCGTTCCCATCCGCGTCCCGACCGGCTTTTGTATATTTTTTAAGTCTCAACTGTGCTTCCTGAAGTAACGCTGTCCTGTTACCATACGTGAGCGCTCCTGTTGGGCATGCAAAAGCACATGCGGGTATTTCACGCTCATTCACAGTACAGGCGTTACACTTATATGTTTTTGAATCACTCTTCCGAATGTGCGGAACGTGATAAATACATTCGTTTACACAGGCACCGCATCCAATACACTTGTTCTGATCAATAACGACCCATCCGTCAACTTTCGAAATCGCCCTTTCCGGACAGACCTTCAGGCAATTGGCATCTTCACAATGAAAGCACTTCATGTGCATAATCTGCCACACGGGATGCTCCTCATTGGTCCTGTCGACTTCAAAAAATTTAACATAGTTCCATGTAATCGAAGAGAGACCTGCAGGATTGGTATATTCCGGACCTGCAAAAAAATCAGTTTGCTCTCCGGGAAGACCATTCCACTGTTTACATGCAACCTGACAGGCCCTGCAACCAATACATTTCGTTGTATCAAGTAAAAACGCTTTTTCTGACATGATCCCCCCCTATGCCTTTCTGATATCGACAAGGAATGCTTTAAACTCGGGGATGTTCGTATTAGCGTCCCCGACACTCGGAGTAAGCGAGTTGCAGCTGTCACCGCTTGCGGCACAACCGTGCCCGAAGTGCCAGATCAATCCAACCATCTCCATGTCCCTGCCGTTAACTTTCAAGGCCTTGACTCTTTTCGTAACAAGAGCCCGCGCCTCAATGTTTCCGCGTTTCGAATACACACGCACCTTATCACCGTTCTGGATTCCCTTCCGGGCTGCCAGTTCAGGACTGATTTCGCAGAACATGCTTGGTACAAGTTCCGTAAGCCAGGGCAGATTTCTCGTCATAGCTCCAGCCTGCCAGTGTTCGGTAACCCTGTATGATGTTCCGATATATGGAAACTGTGCCACATTTCCGAAATCACCCCGTACTGAATCAAGAATTTTTACTGAGGGGTTTAAATCTCTGCTGCTCATCATGTTCCGCGAAGGACTTTCCGTCGGCTCATAGTGCTCGGGGAAAGGTCCATCAGCAAGACTCCCTGCAAAGAGCCTACCCACTCCTTCGGGATTCATGATGAAGGGATTCTTTGCCGCTGGACCTGCAGTACCGCCACCATCGACGACATCGCCCTTCCAGGCGCTTCCGGTCCACTTCACAACCCACTTTTTCGGGTTCCAGGGCTCGCCATTACGATTCACACTTGCCCTATTATAGATGATTCGCCGGTTCATAGGCCAGGACCATGCCCAGCCGGGATAGAGACCAATCTTGCAGCCCACATCCTTGGAGCCGCGCCTGGCCATATTGTTTCCATCCTCATTGTAGCTTCCGCTGTATATCCAGTTGCCGCAAGCCGTTGAACCATCGTCCTTAAGCTCGGTAAAGTTCTTCACCTGCTTTTTGTTTGCCCATGTATAACCATTTATTTCCCTTGCCACAGCATGCACATCGGGCTCATCCCCGTGATGACCGCCGGCATAATTCCAGTTAGCCTTAAGAATAGGGTCCGGCAACGCACAGGCACGATTATTGGTCACATCACTCTGATAGAGTTCTTTTAGTTTCAGAAAGAGCTTATCCAAAAACCAGAGGTCTGACCGAGCTTCCCCGGGGCCATTAACCGCTGCATATCTCCACTGCGCCCAGCGTCCCGAGTTCGATACACTCCCCTCCTTCTCCATTGATGCGGCCATGGGGAGCAGGAAAACCTCTGTCTGGATAGCGCTGGAGTTTACACCCTCCTGCTTCCAGAAAACAGATGTGTCAGTTTCCCAGAGATCAGCGCAGACAAGCCAGTCCAGACGTGCGAGCGCTTTGGCAATCCTGTCTGCATTGGGCCCACCCACGACAGGGTTGGTCCCCATAAAAATTGCTCCCTTATGCTGGCCTGCATACATATCCTCGAAGAGCGTAATGTACGGCATCGCCTTCGCGGCTTTCGGCAGCCAGTCATAGCAGAAGTTGTTTTCCTTTGTTGCAGCATCACCAAACCATGCCTTCAGCATGCTCACCACATACTTGGGCCTGTTTGACCACCAGTTGATACTCTGGGGATCATTCGTCTTGGGTGTTGAAGCTTCGAGATACGCTTTGAAATTCTGATGTTTCTTCTGCATCGGGATTGGATTATAACCCGGAAGAATGTGCCACAGAAGAGCATAGTCCGTTGAACCCTGAACATTGGATTCACCACGAAGCGCCTGAATACCGCCTCCCGCAAGACCGATGTTACCAAGGAGGAGCTGCAGAATTCCGAAACACCTGATATTCTGGGTACCCACTGTATGCTGGGTGATACCCATCGCATACATAATAGTCATTACCCTGTCAGGCTTGTGCGTCGAGGCAATCATATCCACAACTTTCTGCCATGTATCAACCGGACAACCGGTAATAGCTGACAACTTCTCAGGCGTGTAGCGGCTGAAGTGTTTTTTCATATGCTGATACACGCAGTTCGGATCCTGAAGTGTTCTGTCTTTTTTCGGAATACCTTTCGAATCAAGCTGGTACTTCCAGGTGGTGGTATTATACTCTTTTTTTCCGGCATCATATCCCGAGAAGATGCCATCATTGAAACCAAATGCCGGATCGATGAGATATGCGGCATTGGTATATTCAACCACATACTCTTTCTGTATTTTATCATGCTGAAGCAGATAATTGATAACTCCGCTCAGGAATGCGATATCAGTGCCCGGCCTTATCGGCGCATATAAATCTGCGAGTGATGCCGAACGAGTTATACGCGGATCGACAACAATGAGCTTTCCGCCTTTTTCCTGTGCTTTGGTGACATATTTGAATGATATCGGGTGGTTTTCCGCAGCATTACTGCCCATAAGCAATACGACATCTGCATGTTGGATGTCATTCCAGCCATTGGTCATTGCGCCGCGTCCGAATGTTGCCGCCAAACTGGCGACCGTGGGGCTGTGTCAAATTCGCGCCTGGTGTTCCAGGTACGTTATCCCGAGGATTCTCGCGAGCTTGCTCCAGAGATAACACTCTTCATTATCAAGCGCCGCACCGCCGAGTCCTACCAGTCCCATCGTCCTGTTAACGGTAACCCCGTTATCCTGAGCGACAAAAGTCTGATCTCTGGTTTTCTTTACGCGATCGGCAATCATGCCCATCGCTTTATCCCAGGTAATCTCTTCCCACTGTGTTCCTCCCGGCCTCCGGTAGCGGACCTTATCCAGGCGCCGTTGAATAGGATTGACCGCAATCTGCTGAAGTGCGCTGCCCTTCGAACAGAGAGAACCACGGCTGATGGGATGATCGGGATCTCCCTCGATGTTTACAACTTTCCCGTTTCGAGCGGAAACAATCAAGCCGCAGCCTACACCGCAATAAGGGCATATCGTTGTGCTTTCAGTTGTCCCCCTCAGCTTGTCAGGTTTTTTCTTGCATCCACTCAAGAAAGAAACACCGCCTAAAAAAGCACCAGCAGTTGTAACTCCTGACAACTTCAGGAAATTTCTTCTGGTAATAGGCATAAAACCCTCCTGCCAATTTTATTTATCGTATTCTAAAATACCTGATACTGAACCTGCTATGTACCTCTTACAAAAAATAATATTGTATGATTAGTTTATTGGTCGCAATTCTCCCTCCCCGCTTCCATCAGCAAAGAGAAAAACAGGAGGAAAAACAGCATACCTCATCCATAGTAGTTTTCAACACTTGTACGTCAAATAATTTTTCGATAATCGATTTCCAAAAAAAAATTATTAGCCAATACAAATTTTCGGTGGGAAGAAAAAGTAATTTCGAGGAAGGATTTACCGGAATTCTCCGTTATAGTATTCCCGGGCTTTCTCCAGCAGGATGTCCCGTTCGTTAATTTCCGGCTCATCAAGGACCAGTTCGAGTAAATGATTCAATATTTTGCCTATTACCGGGCCAGGCGTAATGGAAAACTCATTCATTAGAACGTGTCCGTCAATGTCGAGGTCTTTCACGGTAATCGCGTTTTCCTCCTCGATGACACGCTCCATCCTTCTGCGAAGCTTCCCGATCGGAGCAGGAAGCCCCCCGCGCATGCCGTTCCCTTCCCTGTCAGAAAAACGCACCATGAAAAGATCATCAATATTTTCGACACCGACTTTTCGCATAAATCTCCGCACGGCTCCGTCAGTCCATTCGTCAGTATAATGAAACATGTGGTTTGATATAAGATTTGTTATCCGTGAAATTTCTTCATTGGAAAATCTCAGGCGCGAAAGAATTTTTTTTGCAATCCGCGAGCCAATTACTTCGTGATTATAGAACGTGTAATCCCCGTCATCGCCTTCACGGCGCGTCGCGACCTTTCCGATATCGTGAAGGAGCGCCGCAATACGGACAATATGATTCCCCGACGGCGCCGCATCACAGGAATATATACTGTGATAGTAAATATCATACATGTGATATTTATTCTGGACAACTCCATAGCAGCGCGCCAGCTCCGGTATCATAAGATCGAGAAGTCCTGACTCACGCAAATATTCAAATCCGACGGAAGGGGTATCGGCATCCAAAAGCTTCAGGAGCTCATCGCGTACCCTTTCGGCGGACACAAGCCGGGCCACATCGAGGGTTTTCCCTATCGCATCGAAGGTGCCTGAATCTATGGTAAAATGCAGCTTCGCCGCGAACCTGCAGGCCCGGTATGGCCTGAGACCATCCTCGCTGAAGCGGTCAATTGAGTCACCGATGGTCCGGATGATTCTGCGGTCAATATCGTCCAGCCCCCCGACATAATCAATTAACTCCTGCTTTATAACATCATACGCCAGACCATTTATTGTGAAGTCCCGCCTCATGACATCTTCTTCGAGAGTATCAGAGAAGGAGATACTTTCAGGTCTGCGCCCATCAACATACTTACCGTCCGCACGGTATGTGGTAATTTCATAGGTGGCATCATCGTTAAACAGCAGCGACACAGTACCATGCTTTATACCTGTCGGGATGACCCTCTTAAAGAGCTTCATGACCTGCTGCGGCCTCGCATTGGTAGCGAAATCAAAGTCATAAGCGGGAGCGCCCATCAGGAGGTCACGCACTGATCCGCCTATAAGATAGCACTCAAATCCGCTTTCCGAAAAAGTGGTCACAATACTCCGGATCGCTTTTTCATAATGGGGAGGAAGAATAATTGATTTTTCAAGAATTGTCATGATACCTATAATAACGACTGATGTTGATTTTTTCAAAAATAAAATTCCGGGGGGAAAACTGGTTTTTCAGGATTATAACGCTGGATATAAATTCACACGACCTGCAGGAAATGTTTTTTTACAGCTCCAGCTCCTCGGAGATACCTTTCATGGCATCCAGTGATAATTCTATGAAGCTGTCAAGCTCAATTCCGGCATTTTCGCACTCCATGATTATTTCCCTGTTTACGGAACGGGCAAAGGCCGTCTCCTTCATCCTTTTTTTTACTGATTTAACCTTCACACTGGCAACTTTTTTGTCCGGATACACCAGAGCAGTGGCAGTGATGAGTCCCGTAATGGTTTCACCTGCGGCAAGAGCATGCTGAAACACGGTACTGCGGTGTTCACCTGGATGAGCAACTTCATTGTGGAGCCGAATCGCTTCAATTATCTCTGCGTCGATATCCTCTTTGCCCAGGATATTTACCGCTTCTTTCGTATGAACAGCAAGGTCCGCATTGGTTATCTCCACATCAACATCGTGGAGCAGCCCGGCAAGTCCCCAGCGGTCCTCGTCTTCACCCAGTTTCCGGGCGACAGCCCGCATCACTGCTTCTGACGCAAGGGAGTGTTTTATCATATTCCCGTTTTTTACATGCATACTGAGGAGATTCAAGGCTTCTTCGCGTGTTATCATACCTGTTGCTGCCTCCGAAATACCGTGTCCTGTGACGTGCAATAATCATCAGGGGGTTGATACCGCTCTCTCAGTGAAGTGTCTCTTCACGGTCAGGGAAATAGTTTTTTCTGGCCCACTCGAGATCTTTCTTCTCTTCGGCGGTGAGGGAGCTCATTCCGTATTTTGCTATCTTTTCAAGAAGGGAATCTATTATCTTCTTCGCCTCTATGCGCCGCTCAATTTCCTTCTGCTTTTTTTTCAGGCGCATGTCCCTGGTCACTTTATCGATAAATCCCGGGCGGGGACTCCGTGACGGCGTCACCTGTTTGTTCCTCAGATACAGCATGTACAGAAATCCTGAAATCAATCCCCCGAGATGTCCTATATGACTGATATTCCCTCCCCCTGCGGCGCTTCCAATGGTTCCAAAGAATTCAATCAGACCGAACCCGATCACAAGGTATTTCATTTTAACCGGGAACACAAAATACAGCAATACCTGCCGGTTCGGCCATGTCATTCCATAGGCAAGAAGGATTGCATAGACCGCACCCGAAGCACCAAGGGTAACGGGACTCACGCCGCTTTTCACATACATGAAATAATTCATCAACGCGATACACACACCGGCGCCGACACCTGACACAAGATAATACCGCAGGAACGCCGCGCTCCCCCACTCATTTTCAAGATCACCGGAAAACATCCATAGCGCGAAGAGGTTGAAGAAAATGTGCATAAAGCCGCCATGGAGAAACATGTAGGTGAAAACCTGCCACAGCTTAAACTCATTCAGAAAACCGTCATGACTGAGTCCGAAATTATGTTCAATCAGGTTGGGATAAAAAAGCGACACGAAAAGCTGGAGCAGAAACACCGCACCGTTGATTATCATCAATTTCTTCACAATAGGAGTGAGAGGTCCGCCAAAGCGCATATTCTGTCTGAGCATAGTAAAAAACCTTTTTTTGCGTTATTCTGTTTCCTGCCTGATCCGGTTAAACTCAACATCGTTTTCGAGTAAAACCTGAAATAGCTGCGGATCAAAACGGTATGATTCTTTTTTCATTATTTCAATTGTTTTTTCATGTGAATACGCTTCTTTATACGGGCGATTTGTTGTCAGCGCATCATAGACATCACCGACAGCCACAATTCTCGCCGAGAGGGGGATTTCCTCGCCCTTCAGTCCCTTCGGATATCCGAAACCATCCCACCGCTCATGATGATACAGGGTAATATCCATTGCCATTTTAAGGAAAGAATCGCCCCCGAGATCCTTTGACGCGTCTTTGAGGGCTTCATAGCCGATAGTGGTATGGCTTTTAATAATATCAAATTCCGCCGCAGTAAGAGGACCGGGCTTCAGAAGAATACTGTCCGGTATACCGACCTTGCCGATGTCATGGAGAATGGAAGAATCATAAAGATCACGAAGATACTGGTTGCTGATTTCAAATTCACGCCCGGAATACTTCAATATCTGCGCGAGAAGAACGCTGTATTTCCGTATTCTTTCCAGGTGTTCACCGGTATCGGCATCCCTGGTCTCCGCGAGGCGGCTCAAGGCAAAAATCGTTGTCTTCTGGGTCTTCACCACTTCGAAGGAACGCACCTTCACAAGCTGCTCCAGCTGCTGGGTGTGCATTTCCAGCTCGGAGAGGAGTTCCCCCCGCTGAATGCTGAAGGATATCTGCCCGCTCAGTGATTTCAGAAAAAATATGTGAGGCTCCTTGAAGGCGTCAGGTTTCTCAGAGGCAAAAATGAAAAAACCTCTGGTTTTATTATTGATAATCAGGGGAAGCGTCATTGATGAACGCATACCTTCGTCAATCAGGAGCTTCGTGCCCACTGAATCAGGATGTTCCTGCAAATACTGCTGCAGGTCCTGAATTCTCAGCACCTCCTGTTTTACGGCTGCGGTAACAAGGCTGGGATCATCAAGAGGTATCTTCTCCCCGGCTCCCAGCAGAATGTACCTGTCAGATTCCACAAGCTTCGTGATTACCGTTTTCGAAGCTTCATCAGTCATCGCCAGGGCAAGACGATTAAAGGGGATCACTTTTTTAAGAATAACGCTCAGGGTCTTGAATATATCCTCCGTCTCCATTCCGCGGTTAAGCATGGAGATTACTTCATTGATCTGGGTAAGCTGCTCAATGTAATAATTGCGTTCATCGTTGAGCTTCTTGACGCTGATGGCCTTGTCGACTGAGTGCTGCAGTATCGCAAAATCCATGACAGGCTTCGTGATGAAATCGGAGGCACCTGTTTTCAGCGCATGGATTATATCTTCATCAGTGCTGTAGCCCGTAAGGACAAGCTTCGGAATATCAGGATACCTGTCAGCCATTATCTGCAGAAGCGCCCTTCCGTCAAGGTTCGGCATCTTAAGATCAGTTATTACCAGATCATAGGAATCCGTATCCAGCTTCTGCAGCGCTATATTGCCGTCAGGGGCCTCATGTACGCAGTAACCCACGTCCTCAAGATAACTGACCAGCACATTACGTACCCCCGGCTCATCATCAACGAGTAGGATTTTAACTTTTTCATTCATTTCTGCTGTTATCACCAAGAAATATTAACTTAAATTTCCCCTGTGCCGTGAACTGCCTGTCAGAGTGTCTGCATATATAAGACTATCGTACTTTTATAATCTCTCAAATTATTTTACTCTCATACGGCATTGCTGTCGACTCCTTTTTACCACTACCATATCGCCCGGCGTAAAACCTAAAGAAACTCCTTTATACAGAACTCATGTATTTTTTCACCGATCCGCAGGCCGGCATCAATAAACTCCGGACCGTAATGCCTTCCGGTTTCAGTTCGGAATGAACTCTTTATACGGATAATTCCGTCAATCCCGCGGTCATAATTTTTTATAATCGTCTGAATTGACAGGCCCATACTTTCCGCCATATTCCAGATGGTATCCGTGAAATTGTCAGGGCCCCAGCGGAATTTATCGGCATCATACAGCGCTCCTGAACAGAGCATCAGGTCACGGTCTTCCGATACCGCGGGCTCCCTGAACGCCTCGTGGTTCCGGATTGCAAAGAGTATTATCTCAAGCATCCGCGGGCTGATCTTGTCCCGGAAAATCTGTTCAACCTCAGAGGCTGCCTTTTCCGGGTGATCATCCTCATCCCTTTTAATATCGTGGAGAAATCCGGCGATAAGTACTCCCTCAGCCAGCAGCCCGCTCTGATCGCCAGTACCCTCTTCGCAGAAAACAATCGCCCCCGCATCAATGGCAACACTCCTGGCATGCCTAAATCCATGCCCGAGAACACCCCCCTTTTCAGTCACCATATCCCGCGCATATTGAATATCCGGCGAACAATCTGCGACATTCATGGAACGGGCAAGCTCTCTCTGCCTTTCGATATAGAAACTCGGCACATCCATCTGCGAGGATATTTCCGATGCCTTACGGCGGATTATATCAAATACCGGATCCATCACATATCAATTGCGTCGCTTCGATTTATCACTTTGTTTAACGGGTACTCAATTATTCCATCAGCGCCGGCCACAATAAGTTTCGGAACAATTTCACGAACGACCGCCTCACTGATTACCGTCTCAACTGAAAACCATTCCGACTTGTACAGCTGGGATATTGTGGGAGCCGTGAGCGAGGGAAGTATATGTACTACACTATCAAGATTCGCGCCGGGGATGTTCATTTTCAGTCCCACAAGCTTATCCGCATTCAAAGCTCCCCGAAGCAGGAGGGCAATCTGCTGTATCTTCTCCCGTTTCCAGGTATTCTTCATGCTGTCCCTGTTGGCGATAAGCTTTGTATTTGTCTCAAGAAGGGTGTGAATAATTTTCAGACCATGGGCACGTATGGTTGAGCCGGTTTCCGTGACCTCCACGATGGCATCCACGAGGCCTTCAACCACCTTCGCCTCTGTCGCGCCCCAGGAAAATTCCACTTTCACATCAATGTTTCTTTCTGCGAAATATTTCCTGGTAAATTCAACCAATTCCGTTGATATGGTTTTTCCATCACAGTCCTCCAGTGTTTTAATTGGAGAACCTTCCGGAACAGCAAGGACCCATTTGGCCTTTCTGGTGCTCATTTTTGAGTAAATAAGGTCAGACACGATATCAACATCGGAATTATTTTCAAGGACCCAGTCAACTCCCGTAAGACCTACATCAAGAACCCCGCTTTCGACATACCGTGCCATTTCCTGGGCGCGGACGAGGGCGCAGTAAACATCACTGTCATCAATAGACGGAAAATAGTTTCTCGATGTCACGGATATACGCCACCCTGCTTTCTGGAAAAGATCTATGGTGGCATTTTCCAGGCTGCCCTTGGGAATACCGAGCTTCAGCTGGTTATCGCTCATTGTTTCCCCCCGTACACCTCTTCGGGATCAAATACCCTCTCCCCGTCAATCTGAAGATCGTCACCTTTCACGACCCTGAAAAAACAGCTGCGGTATCCTTCATGGCACGCAGCATCTCCTATCTGATTTACTTTGATTAGTATAGTATCGTTATCGCAATCGACACGTATTTCCTTTACTTCCTGCACATTCCCGGAAGACTCTCCCTTCTTCCACAGTTTATTCCGTGATCTGCTCCAGTAATGCACAATTCCCGTTTTGAGCGTAAGTTCCCATGACTCCCTGTTAATATAGGCCATCATGAGGACATCTCCTGTGGCATAATCCTGTGCAATCGCCGGGATGAGACCATCCCCTTTGTTGAAATCAAGTTCTATCATAGCATACCCTGTATATTATTATAATTTCATGAAGCTCGTCCCGATAACAAATCCGAACAGTATCCAGCAACAATAATGAAACACAATATACCGTCAATTACATTTAGTTTGAAAAGGGCGGGACCCGACATATACAGCACATCGTGCTTTATTAAATTAAGTCCGGGTTACATGGCTACAGAGGCCTGTTTCCATCAGGTTTTATCTTCAGGTCAATCGTTCAACAGCATCCCAATTGAACGGATCTATTTTTTTCGCCGGGAATACATCCGCAATGCATAAATTGAAAATAGAACAATCAGACCAAAACTCAGAAATGCAGAAATAAAATATAGCATTTCAAGACGGCGGGCGATAAGTACCCGTGTTTCAATTTTATTTTTCAGGCTTCTGAGGGTAATTTCGATTTCTTTTCTTCTGAATTGAACATCTTCAGAAGAGAAACCATGAACAACACGGTGGAAGATAGTTTTGACATCAATCAATTCTGCGGCGATATCACCGGTTTCAGCATTTTTCCGCTGAAGATACGTGATACTGCTCTGAATAGCCGCGATGTCATCATTAATAACTACAAGAGACTGTATGATTTTTTTTACCGTGTTTACCGGGTGACACCGTGCACACCCTTCTTCAGAAATAATATTTACGGCAGGGGTCTGAACATTATGGGATCCATGACATGAAACACAATTCGGTTCCCCCTGCTTTCTGGCTGATTCATAGTGGGGGCTTTCAGCAAAAACCCGAATTGTGGGGCGATGGCAGCCTCCCCTCCCGCAAAACTCTACCATATTTGTCTTTGCGGGTGTGCCGATATAAAAGTCCTGGGGCAGTTTAGCTTTTATTACATCATTAGTATTGGGATTTCCCCCATGGCACCGGTTGCAGGAACCGTTATTTTTCGCATGGATACTCCCGGACCATATTGAAACAACAATACCTGTCTTTCCCCGCTGCGTTTTATGGCATTCAGCACAGAAATCAGTATTCTTCACTTCAGGGGAAGGCGGCAGTACACCGCCAGAGGTCATTTTATCCTGCCCGTATACACCCGTAACGGAAAGGACTATTGTCAATATCATGCCGGCAGGCAACATACGATATCTACCCATACAAATCTCCAGGAAAAAATATCTTAAAAAAACGAAAAGCACGTAAATCCTGACAAAAATATCAGCAGAAGCAACGTCAGGTTCGCATATATCCCGGCAATATAATCGTCTATCATAATTCCGAGACCTCCGGAAAGATCCTGTAGTTTCCGTGCCGGGAAAGGCTTAATTACATCGTAGAGCCGGAATAGAAAAAATGCAGTCACCGCGATTTTCCAGCTGAAAGGATAAAATAAAACAGTGATCCAGTATCCCAGCACTTCATCAAGGACAACTTCCTGAGGGTCTTTGGTGCCATAATATTTTTCAGCGGCATCACCGAGTTTAATTGCGGGATATACTCCGCACAGCACAACCGCACAATTCACTATCCACGACACATTTCCGAATACCGCATACTCCACCAGATATAATGTCAGAGCCACCACGGTTCCCGCAGTGCCGGGAGCTTTGGGGAAATATCCCGAATAGAATGCGGTAAACAACAATTCCTTCCACCACATCAGCGCTATTCTCCTTCAACCGCAGAATACGGGGGAAGAAGAATCCTCCAGTTTGTAAAAAAATACCTGATTCCTGAAAGAGCTGTCATAATAGTTACTATCAGCATCATCAGATATGGTGAAACGATGAGAAGTTTATCGGGATGATCAGACAGTAATATTTCTAATACCACATCAAGTTTTATATACCCATCCATATCAAAACTATGGGCCACATTAACCCCGGAAAACCTGAAATAAAAAACCATGAGGATCACAACGATGGAAAACATCTGGAAGGCGGTTTTCACCTTGCCGAATCTGCTGGTCTTCAGCACAGTTCCTTTTCGTATTGCAAGATACCTCATCACGGTAATCAGCAGATCCCTGGCAACAATGATGACAATCATCCAGAAAGGAATAAGGGGATCAAGATACAAAAGCGCGAGAAAAGCGGAAATAACCAGGAACTTATCCGCGAGGGGATCAAGAAACTGTCCGATACTCGTCTCCTGCTGAAGTTTGCGGGCACTCCAGCCGTCAAGAAGATCGGTGAAAGAGGCAATAATGAAAACGGCAAGCCCCCACATCAGCGCCTCACCTGTCCTCTTAAAAATCAGATATAGAAAGAGAGGAATCAGCACAATGCGGAGGATGGAAAGCATATTCGGTATGTTAAAAACTCGGACATTCATTATTGACACTCGCTGCAGAACCCGTCAAAACGAAAATTCAGATCACAACCCTGGTTAACATAATCGGGAATCTGTAAATTTTTATTGCGCGACCGCGACAACATCTCCGCAACCACCACAGAGCACACCGCTATGCCAGCACTCCAATAAGGTCATACTCAACCGCATCGGTCACGTACACATTCACAATTTTATTAACAGATATATTTTCTGCGGTCAAGTAAAAAATACCGTCAACTTCCGGAGCATCAAATTCTGTCCTGCATATCCAGGTGCGCTCATCCACCTGTTCTTCAACAAGTGCGTGCAATGTCCGGCCGATCATGCCGTTCATAACATCAACTGATATCTTTTTCTGCACCGCCATCAATTCATCATGACGTTTTCTCTTTACCCGAAGCGGGATCATACCGTCGAGAAGAGCTGCTTCAGTATCCTCTTCAGGTGAATACATAAAACATCCCACCCGTTCAAGTTTGGCCTCTCTGATAAAAGACATAAGCTCTCTGAAATCTTCTTCAGTTTCTCCCGGAAATCCCACCATAAAAGTGGACCGGATATGGACCCCGGGTACACGATCCCGTATTTTATTTATCAGGTCCATATATATCCCGTAACTCCCCTTTCGGTTCATAGCCTGGAGAATCCGGCTGTTAACATGCTGAAACGGCAGATCCAGGTAACGCACCACCTTCTCATTACCATACATTAAGTCCAACACTTCGTCAGTGAGACGGTCGGGATGACAGTACATGAGGCGTACCCACTGTACACCGGGAACCTCTGAAACTGACTGAACGAGGGATGTCAGCGTTTCACCTTCCCACGAATAAGCCATAATATCCTGTGCGATAATTATCATTTCACAGGCACCGGCATCTACAGCTTCATGAACATCCTGTATAATTTTTTCAAAGGGAAACGAACGTACGGGACCGCGGATAAGAGGAATAGCGCAGTAACTGCAGTTATTGGAGCACCCTTCAGATATTTTAATGTATGAATAAGGGAGCCCCGGAACCAGGGGTTTCCTCGGAGTATCTGTATCGCCATGAAAATCAATTCCAAATTCTTTACAGAAGGATGGAACAAAATTTCCATCAAGAATGCCGTAGAGAAAATCGATCTCAGGGATTTCCTCCCTGATCTCCCGTGAATACCGCTCTACCAGACATCCCGCTGCTACAACACGCTGACTGAATTTTTCCGGTTTATCATTATTCCTGCTTTCGCGTCCATCAACAACACTTTCAATGGCATCAAGAATAACATCAATTGATTCACGCTTGGCATCTTCGATGAAACCGCAGGTATTGATAATAATGATGTCCGCATCAGAGGACGATTCAGACTCACAAAAACCGGCATCATACAAGATGCCGTGTATCCGTTCTGAATCAACAAGGTTTTTTGCGCACCCGAGAGATATTATATAGTAGGATATTTCCTGCGGTAAAACCACATTCTACCAGTCTTTGACCACAATATGGTAAACATTCGGGTCCGCATGGTCCTTCTTCCAGGTTATTATTTTATTGGCCACAGTACCGGGACCTCCCCAGTTGTAGTCCTTTCCATTTATCTTAATCTTCACACCGCCCGCATTGCCGATACGCACCTGCACATGGCTGGTGGCTTGCCAGCGTTCTTTCACTCCTTCGCGAACCATGCCGCGCCGTTTCATCATACCGTCAAGATAAACTTCGATAAACGATTTCTGGGAAAATTCCGCTTCCAGAATAATATTCAGGTTCTTTTCATCTCTGGCAATTACCCGTGATGCCGCAACTCCAACATTTTTCTGATCTGCATCAGCAGGAGCAACTTCCACGCCGTCAATTCTCTTCCCGAGGCGGACTTTTATATTGGCGCTGTTATCCGCAACAGCTTTCAGCGTAAACTCTACCTCACGGGGACACCCTTTTATGGTGACAAGACGGGGCTGGTCCTTCACGATTATCTCTTTTACATTACCGGGTGATATCTCCAGTTCCACGCTGTTCCTTTCTTTAATGTCACGCAGTATAAACATCGCATCACGCTGATCTACCGAGAAAAACACCCCTTCATTTTTTGAAACAATCGCATATCCGACATCATTGCGCAGCATAAGTTTGGTATAATTTCCAATATATGACTTCTTCCTTATTGATTCACTCTTTATCTGATCAAGGGTATCGCTGTCACTGATACGGACACCTGAAGAATACATCGAACTGAATACAATAATAACAATTAGAACCGAAAAAGCTATCGCACCTATATAAAGATAGTTTTTATACTTCCCCATCAGCGTTGAGAGATTAATCATCACAGGTGACCGTGTCGGGCGCGTCAGCTCAGCAATTGGTGTTGTGCTTTCGCCAATTTTATATCCTTTATAGGCCTGAATAAATTCATCGCTGTCAAGCTTCAGATAGTCAACGTACGAGCGAAGGAAACCAATCACATAGGTTTCACCGGGAAACCTCTCGAATTCCTCATCTTCGAGGGCCTCAACATAACGGGAAGGGATATTTGTTTCCCTGGCAACATCCTTAAGGGAAAGCTTTTTCGCCTCCCTCGCATTTCTTAATCTTTCACCGATACTTTCCACGACCTACTCCTCTGAAATCATTGGATTCTTAATTACCCGCGCATTTGAAGGGATATCAAATCTGAACATACCGTTTGAAAATGAAACATCCGTCTTTATATCATTGAACTCAATTTCAACCTTTTTACCCGTTGCTGTTGTACCAAAAGCACGGGTTATCATAAATTGATCCGAAATCCACAACTTCAGTGTCCGGAATCCCCCGCGGCTTTCCTTCTGCTTTAAGAAAAGCACGTAAGCCTTCGAACCATCAGGCTGGATCGCCGGCTGCTCTTTACCGGAGAACCGATAGTGATATTTTGAAAAAAGCCTCCGAAGTCCACTCTTTGTCCCCGAGGAGAAAAGAGACCCTGAATCTGATTTCAAACTCTGTTCAGCAACAACATTCATTGAAGGTATATGTATCCACATCATTTTCCCGTTTGACACAATGCTGTGTCGCTGCGGCGCATAGAAATCAATTATCATTCTGTTCTCAGCTTTATACTTTATAATTCCGGTCTGCCGTGATGTCCTCCCCAGCTTTTCAGAATTAATTACAAAGTTTGCCTGATATGAATCAACTTCAGAAAATTTCTTTTTAACTTTCCTGACAATATCGGTAACAGTTACGAAATCAAATTTATATGCATATCCCTGAGAAAGCATGCCTGTGATGAGGAAAATAGACCCGACTACCAATATTCTCTTACTTCTTCGACTCATAATAGTTCCATAGTTATCATGTTTTCCCGGAACGGGAAAAACAAATATAGATGTGACACATTTCACAAATTTTGTTGCAAAACTACAAAAACGCAACAAAAAGTCAATACTAAAAAGAACTCACTTCTCTTTTTTAATGCGGTGGAGTGTGATATCCGGAATGCCGTTCAACGCAACATGTGCATATTTACCGCTTTTCAGGCTTCCGGGATTGACAACAGTCACTTTTTCATGTTTTTCAATTCCCCTGGCTTCGTGAATATGACCGCAGATACAAACCTGCACATCCGATTGATCAATAAAACTTCTCACGCTGATGCTTCCGCCCCTCACCAGCAGAAATGTCCGGTCCCGCAGCCCCCTCGGCGGGGCGTGTGTAATAAGGACCTTCGTCGCACAGCCGGCAACCTTTGCATATCCTGAAGTCAGTAATCCGGCTATCGTTTCTTCATCGTATTCGGTGGGAGTATTCATCGGAGTCGGCCCCGACCCTCCAACTCCGAAAAAACCAACACCATCAATTATTCTACCATCGCCGTGAACGCTGTAACCCCGTTCAGTAAGCATCGCAATGACATTACCGTCATCCCAGTTGCCATGAACCGCGATGATGCTGCTGTTTCTTTTTTCTATGACGGAAATAATTGATTCAGCTTGCCTGTTGTCTCCCCGCCCGGAGATATCACCCGCAATAACAACATGATCTGCCTTTTCAACTTCATCAAGCACAGCTTCAACAAAGGGCATTGACCCGTGTATGTCACTTATTACAATTAGTTTCATGGCAAT
>ENA-UPTA01002793-UPTA01002793.1-activated-sludge-metagenome-genome-assembly--contig:-NODE-2793-length-17692-cov-5.468277_pt1 | contig 17692 bp, 13 predicted proteins | sample MGYA00238184_ERZ773361 | MGnify/ENA primary metagenome ERZ773361 (study PRJEB29100, sample SAMN05720205) | activated sludge metagenome | isolation source: anaerobic digester from wastewater...
CAGAGGATGTTTCGTTGCTTGGGCGAGCCGAGGACGAGGACCTTTCCGCCGAGATCGCTGCACAAATCCAGCAGGGCGGCTAGGTAGTCCCGTGTCCTTTGCCAGGTTTCGTCGTCCGGCGTGGTCATGTGGAGGCCCTTGGGCCCCGCGAACAGCCAGTGAAGGCCGACCGTCTCCAGGCCGTGGTCTTCTATGGCCTGGCGGGTCTCCCGGCGCTTGGCCGCCGGGATCTCCGTGGCCGACGGCCCCAATGTGAACGGAGCCACCTCGATGCCATGATAGCCGAGTCTGGCCGCGACCGAAGCGATCCGGGTCATCGTCGCATTCTCAAACATCTCATTGCACAGGGCGAACTTCATTCGTCACCAATGGATTAAGGATGATGGATAATGGATGATTGAAACCGAAGGGCCGAGTCTCCTTCTCAATCGTCCATCATCCTTCATCAATCATCAATGTGTCAGACCTGCTCCGGCAGCACGAACGGTTCCCGGTAGTTGCGCTTGATGAACATGTTCGCGAGGTCGGCGTTCTCGCCCACATACCGTTCGGTCTGTGGGTCCATCGTCAGGACCGGGCCCAACGTGATCGGCTCTTTCTTCAAGTCCACCTCATTGGCGGCCAGATGCTCAAGCATTCTGTCGAACGAGTCCATCATCTCGGCGTTCTCGCCGATGACAGATCGGATCTCTTCGACGGTGGCCTGCTTGCCCAGGCGATACGAGGTGTTGGCCATGTGGCACAGGGCGGCCGAGATATGGCCGATCTCGATGTCGGCGTTCAGATCGCTGCGTTTGTGGCTGCGGACGGCCTCAATGAAGTTCTCGTGGTGCCCGGCGCCGCCACGACCGCTGAACTGCTTGATCTTCTTGCCGTCGTTGTCATAGACCCAGCCGCCGCCGTCGTCGGACACGAAGTAGCCGCCCTCGCACTGCAAGCAGTTGCCGACGCGCGTGCCGCGGTAGTGTCCCATCGCCCGGTCACCCTTCTTACGCGGCAGCCCCTGGACCTCGAAGATCAACGGCGCCGGCTTGTAGCTGAAGAAGGCGATCTGCGTGTTGGCGGTCTCGCCGACATCGCCGGTTTCACCGACGCCGAAACGGCCGCCGATGCTGAAGCACTGGGTCGGCAGACCGGGATCGCCCAGCGCCCAGCGGGCGATGTCCATTTCGTGCGGACCCTGGTTGCCGATGTCGCCGTTGCCGGTATTCCATACCCAGTGCCAGACGTAGTGCAGTTCTGTGCGAGACAGCGGGACCATTTCGGCCGGCCCACACCACTGGTTGTAGTCCACGCTCTGCGGCACGGGCTTGGGCCCGTTCGTTCCGTAGACGATCCCATTCGTGTTGGGGCCCCGACCCTTGTAACAGAAGCCGCGGGACCATACGATCTTTCCAATGTTGCCCTCGCGAATCCATTCGTACGCGGCCGGATGGGCCTCGGATGAACGCTTCTGCGTGCCGATCTGGACGATCCGGTCGTACTTGCGGGCGGCCTCGACCATCTTGCGGCCCTCCCAGATCTCGTGCGAAGCGGGCTTCTCGATATAGACGTCCTTGCCTGCCTGGCAGGCCCAGACGGTCGTGAGGGCGTGCCAGTGGTTCGGCGTGGCGGACGTGACTGCGTCGATCTCCTTGTTGTCCAGGAGTTCTCGCATGTCGGTGTAGGTCTGGAGTTTGACGCCGTTGTCTTTTTCGAATGCCGCGGCCCTCTTCTCTACGTGGTCGCGGTCGGCGTCGCAGATCGCCACGAGGCGGACGCCCGGGATCTTGCTGAAGTAGCCCATGTGGCCGCCGCCCTGGCCGCCTACGCCGATGATGCCCAGGCGAATGTCATCATTGGCGCCGAGCACGCGAGCGGTCGGTCCGGCCATCGCCAGGCCTGCACCCACGGCCATCGAACTACGGATGAAATCACGACGTGTCAACTTGCTCATGATCGGTCCTTTCTCATGGATGATGGATGACTGATGATTTCAGAGGAAGCCCGGACTGCTTCAACAATGATCCATCATCAATCATCCATAATCAATTATGATCCGGCGTACTCGGCGTAGCGATCCGCCACCTTGCCCTGTTTCTCATCGCCCTCGTGAATATAGAAGCGGTACTTGAAAGTCGCGCTCTCGCCGGCCGGAATGACAAAATCGCCCGTGCCGGCAGGCTTCTTCTCGAAATCGTGAATGCCGAACGGATTGGCGGCGTACAGGCCGTAGTCGCGAACGTGCCACCACGTCGGATGGCGCGGGTTGCTCGGGTGATCGAAGATCGCCACACCCACGATCTCACCGTTGACGGGGCCGTAGTAGTCGCACCACCTGGCCCGCTTGCCCCACGTGTCGCCGTCGGTCTGCCCCTCGCTGTTGATGATGTGTCCTTTGCCGACCTCGCCCTTGAGTCGCAGGGTCGGGGCCAACCGTATTCCCATCGATCCTTCCTTGGTGTCGCCCAAGGTCACCTGCCCGTTCGAGGCGTGGATCGTGATCTCGAAGTCCATCATCTGGGCGTCGGGTGTGTTGTAGAACCGGTGGGTCCGTGTGTCGGTGCAGACGACCTTGCCGTCCGGTGCGACCCACTTGTTCTGCGAGGCGATGACGCCGACTTTGGCGCCGGAGCTGACTTCCAGGAACTTCTCGTGGACGATCTTGCCTCTCCCGTCCGCCCAGAAATCGACTCCGTTGACGTCGCCGTGCGTGTACCACAACGACTTGTGATGCGGATGATCGTGCGCCTCGTGCGGGTAGCCGTCCTCGATAGGCCAGTGCCGGATGACCGGGGCGCCCGTCGGCCCGATCACCGGATAGAAGAAGGGCCGCTGCGGCTCCTTGAATCGATACTCGGTGAATAGCTTGCCGTCAATCTCGACCGTTACCTTGTCGTCGTGCTCGGTGAGCTTGACCCCAGCGGCTTGGCCGCTGCCTGCTTGGGCTGCGGCCACCATCCGCTCAAAGACCTCTCGCTGCTCGGCCAGCGCCTTGACGCGGTCCTCGGGCTTGGTTCGCGCCTCCAGCAGGACCCACCCGGTGTAGTCCGTGGCGACCATCAGGTTGATCAGTTCCTGATAGGGGTAGTCGCCGAGGTCGAGTTCCCGGACATGGGCCGTGTCGCCGAATCGCGACCGGACGAGGCGGAAGTTGTAGGCCAGTCCCTCGCCTTCGAGGTCCTGGCCGTTGCAGTTCCAGCAAACGCCGACGCTCGGGTGGGTCGCCACGTCCATGATGGCTTTGATCGTAGGCAGCAACGAACAACTGCCGTGGACCTCCAGACGGACCTGCTGATTGTACTCAGCGGCGAACTTGCCCAGCTCGTTGAGCGATCGGCCGATCTGCTCGATCGTTTTCTCATAGGGCACACCCTTGGGCAGATCGTTCGGTTTGACCTTGACACCCGAGGCGCCGCAGTCGTATGCGAGCTTGATGTACTGCTTGGCGCCCTCGATTTCCTTCTCGACCCGGTCCGATTCGGGGTAGTGGAAGGCGAAATTTGTTCCAAGTCCGACGAGCGTCACAGGGCTGTCGGCGAATCGCTTCTTCACCTCGCGCCGCTGCGCCTCCGTCAAGGTGGCCTCCACGCCGTGCGCGTGCTCCGTCCGCAGTTCGACGCCGAGTGTGCCGGTCTTCTCGCAATTGGCGATCACCGTCGGCAGGTCCCAATCCTGTCCCCACAGGTAGGTGACGAGCCCGAACCTCATCTTCGAGCCCGGCTTGTGGGCCGCCACGATCTGCCCGAGCCGACCGGCGGCCACGATCCCCGCGCCGAAGACTACCGAACTCCTGAGGAACTCCCGGCGTGTGCTGTGAACTGCGCCCATACTGCGGCCTTTCAATGATTGGCTTGGTCTGCATTGCATGAGTACAGACGCATTATCCGGGCCGAAAATTGCGGTGTCAAGGCATTTTGCCAGGATGGTGGGACGGGTGTCCGCGCGGGTTCGCGCGCACCAGCGATTGGGGTCCTGCGGTGTGTACAAGCCCGGATTCCCCAGATGATCCGTCCATTCCTATATAGCGCCGTCCGCGTTCAGCCCGTGGAAAAGGGGCGATTCTAACATTCGATCAGTCAATAACGGGAGCACCCTGTGGGTGAGACATGTCAGCAGGCCCTGCGAGTCGGTTTTGACAGCACCATCAAGTTGGAGTTCCGCGGGGCAAGGGTCAGTTCGGATGCCGGTCTTTTCCCCTCTCGTGATCTCGATGAGGCTGAGGGTAGATCCTGTCACGCGTCACGTAGTCGGAGGGCGCGTCGTGGATCGGGACGCCGCCTCCACCAGCCAGGTGGCCCGGTTTGAGACAGACGTGCTGTGCCACCCAGACAACCTCGACGCGCTCATGGCTATGCCCGGCGAATGGGTGGACCGAGTTCGCCATTCGGTTGAAGGAGAATGCCGTCCTGGAACGGCATATCCAGCATCTCTTGACGCGTCCGCCGGGTCGGCTGTACCGAGCGATCTTTGATCGTATTCGACGGTTCGCAGCCATCTCGCCGAGGGCCGCGCCAATATGACCAGGGAGTGTCTTGCAGTTGAATTCCGCGCGGGAACGGTGGTATATTTGTAGATCAGGTGACCGGCACCATTGCCGGACGAAAGTCATATGGGAAATGTCGGTCTGGGACGATACCAGCATGACTGTTCTCTGTAATCGCTCGCGTGCAGGTTTCCGAGCAGCAGCCACCACCGTTGTTCTGTTGATTCTGCTGTGGGGTAGCGACTGTGCCGCGATGTTGTACAAGCCATCCGTGGGACGATTCAAGGACGGCTTCGCGCTCTGGCACCAGGATCAGTTCTATCTCTTCAGCATGTACAAGACAGGCGGTGACGATAACAACTTCCGCAGTGTTTGGCTGGCGACCTCCAAGGACGGCGTGCATTGGAAGGATGTCGGGCCGGTGATCCAGGACGCTCCTTTCAACATCTGGGCCATGGCCGTGCATCGCGTTGGCGACCGGTTCATCATGAACCACGGCAGCTTCACCAAGCCGGGCGTACAGAACGTCATCCGGTTTTGGGAGTCCAAAGATCTCGTCCACTGGACGTTCATGGGAAACCAGGCGGATTTGCTACCCGACACCCGTTGGTATCCTGCCGACAGTCGCCTGGATTGCATGAGTGTCGTGCCGGTTGTCGAAGGCGACAAAACCCGCTACTACGGTTACGCCACCGGACCCGGCGGATTTCTCGAGTCGGACGATGGCATTCGTTGGTCCGGCAAGCCGCCGCTGACAATCGACTGGGGCGTCTTTCCACCCCCACCCACACCGAAGGACGAAGGCCTACTGGAAATCGGCGGCTGCCATCAGATCGGCGACCGGTTCTACCTGGTCGGGGGATGGTTCAATTACATGGGCCACACGGGCTACGGCGTCTTCACGCTCGTGGCCCGGTCTCCCCGCGGGCCATTCATCGCCGATTCAGGCGCATACCGGCTTTGCGGCAATTCAACCCGCTGGGTCGCCTTGTGGGCGCGATTCTGCCCCATGAAGGAGGAACTGCTCGTAAACAGTTACATGTACAGCGGCTACTCCTACGAGTCCGGCGAGACCTGGCTACCGCCGTTGAAGAAAGCGATCGTCGATCCCCGAGGCCACCTCCGGCTTGGATACTGGAAAGGCAACGATGCGATTCATGGCGCATTTACCGACATCGATCTCTCGAAATGCACAAGAGTCTATCCCAGCGACGAGAATGGCAATTGCCGCATGATCGCAAACGGCGGTCGTCTTGAGCTTCAGGCACAGCCGGAACAGAACTCCCTCCTTCGGCTCACTGTGCCGAGAATGGTTGCGGTTCTCGAGCACAAGGTCGATTGCAGCCAAGGCATCGTCGTCGAAGGAATGATCCGAGCCACTTGCCGCGACCGCCGGCTCGTGGCTCCCACGGCCGGTTTCTACCTGGAAGAAAAGAACGGCGAGGGAACCGCGATTCTGCTGCAAAGCCAGGGCCAAACGGATATCGGAAGACTCATCCTTGGCGACGGCGGAGCGTTCCACTCCGAGGATGTGATCGGCCCAGGCTGCGCTGCGCCGGCCGGCGTCGTTCCCCACCGGAATCACAATTTCCGCCTGTTCGTCCGCAAGAACATGTTCGAACTCTACCTGGATGACCTGCTTGTGCAGACGTTCAACACAACACATGATCTCAACACAGCCGGCCACATTCCGCAACGCATCGGATTCATCGCCGAAAACGGGCAAGCCATACTTGAAAATGTCAAGATCGCGCCCATGACGCTGGGTGACTAGACAGAACTCATGAATCCACGACGTCGGGTGGGGGGACCCGGTCCACAGGCATTCACAGGCCGCGCCGAGGGGCAGGAACTCAATCGGCTTGGCGACTATCAGATTCACGCGCGGCATGACCTCACCGGGGGAACTCTGGGCGCCGGTGAACGGAAAGGCGGTCAGATGCCTTACGGAGATTCCCCTCGACCTCATGGCAAGGGGCCGAACCGCTTTGAGGGGGAAGAATCGGATATGGCCGTGCGTCTCGCTCGTAGTGACGCCGTGAGGTGTTATCTTCTCTACCCAGGAGGATCTGCCCTTTCGGGCAGACTACAAATTGGTCGCGTCCTGGGGGGAATGGCAGCTCTTGCTCGGGGTAGTGTCGACTGCGGCAATTCGCTGGAAGGAGAATCGATACCCCGCATAGACGGCCAATCCGTAGAACAGCACGTCCAGTGGATGGAACGTCGCGGTCATCAGCCTGAGAATGGCGGCGGGATGGAGCCGCGTCAGCACGGCCGTCGCCGAGAGCCCTGTCTCGCGGGCGATGAGCATGCAATTGGTCAGATGGTTGCCGAGCAGGCATCCCAGAAGGGCCAGCCCCGCCCCCAGATAACCGAACGATTTATCGAGACCCCGGCCGAGCATGCGAGTCACGCCGCCGACCAGGAAGCCCACCCCGACCGCCATCCAGCCGATCTGGTAATTCGTCGTGACGGTAATCACGGCCCAGAGCATCGCTCCAACGAGTGCTGCGAGCAGCCCTCCGGCTGCGGCAAGCGGAAGGTTCTGTTTGGCGTGCAGCTCTGCGATCCAGTGTTCCATCCTGACCGGGTCCGGCTGGGATCCTATCGGTGTGACTTCCCCCACCTCCGGGCCGGCGGGCGCATCACCCTGTATCTGGGAAACGGCCGTGTCCTCCGGAGCCTCCAGCACGGCCACAGGCGTCTGAGAGATACTCAGGCGCGGCCTTCCGCGGGATGGACGCGATTCGGGGACAGGTGTATCGATATGGGTCTGGGCCACGTCCGCCAGGGAACGCCGTTGTGGCTTGGGCTCGGGTTGAGGGTCCTCGGTCCGGCCCTCTATGTCGGAGAGTCGCTTGCGCCGCGGTTTGAGCTGTATTCCCGTTTCGCCGGAAGAAGCAGGGCCCGTGTTGATATCGACCAGGGCTTCTCTCTCCGTGGCCGTATCCTGATCCTGCTGCGACTGACGGTCGTCGAAGTCGGGCGCCATGACTGACCTCCTACATCACGAACGGGAAAGGCGGATATGCTGCGTGCCCACGAGATTCGCACGAGGTGGAACTGAGATCCGCCGCCTCCGACACAGGTTATCGGCCTCATGCCTCGTCGGACGCCCGACGCCGCTGAAGACCGCTCTTCTTAAGAGATAAGAAATGACGATGTCCACGCCAAACGGCGAGCCTGTGTCTGTGCTCTGCCGCGCAACGTTTTCGCTGGAGTCAACCTGCGAGGGTGTCGATATGGTGGTATTGGCCGGGTTGTGCGCGTCCATGCATCGCAGGGATTCTCGGAACAGCGGTTCCTCCCGGCGTCTTGACGCTGTGTCGGTCGAGACGTAGAATCCGGTCGATTGACTGTGGATTGGAGAACGTTATGGGTCTGAGAGGCGTTGTGCTCGCAGGTGGCACCGGGTCGCGGCTTCGGCCGCTGACGAAGGTGACCAACAAACATCTGCTGCCGGTGGGTCCCAAGCCCATGATCTACTACCCGATCGAGAAGCTCACCGGCGTCGGGATCGAGGAAATCCTGATTGTGACGGGCGTTGAGCACATGGGTAGCGTGGTCGGTTCGCTTGGGTCCGGGCGGGAGTTCGGCTGCCGGTTCACCTACAAGGTCCAGGACGAGGCCGGCGGGATCGCGCAGGCCCTCGGGCTCGCCGAGAACTTTGCGAATAGCCAGCCGTTGGCCGTGATCCTCGGGGACAATCTCTTTCAGGCGGCCCTCAAACCCCATGCGGAGCGGTTTCTCGCCCAGGGGGGCGGGGCCCGGCTGCTGCTCAAGCAGGTAGCAGATCCCCATCGTTTCGGCGTGGCCGAGATTCGCGACGACAAGGTCGTCGGCATTGAGGAGAAGCCCAGGCAGCCCAAGTCCAACTATGCGATTACCGGCATTTACTTCTACGACGGAGAGGTATTCGACATCATCCGGATGCTCAAACCCTCCGGCCGGGGAGAGCTGGAAATCACCGACGTGAACAACTGGTACATCCGCAAAGGCCGGCTCGCCTGCGACCCCCTGGAAGGCTGGTGGACGGATGCAGGCACGTTCGAGTCGCTCGTGCGCGCGAATGAACTGGTTATCAAGGAGCCGCCGCAATGACAAAACGCATACTGCCGCTGAAGGCCGTCCTCGTGGATGAGGGCCTGATCGTTCGCAGCACCGGCCGTCTGATCGAGGGCGTTGGCGCCCGTCGCGCCAAGGTGATTCCCGACGAGAGAGGCCGGTTGGGCGAGATTCTTCGCAACGACGACCCCTGGTTCGAGAAGTTCGGCCAGGTCTATTTCACCACGACCTATCCGGGCGTGGTCAAGGCGTGGCACTATCACACGAAGCAGTTCGATCACTTCTATGTGGTTCGCGGCCTGATCAAGGTCGGCCTCTACGATGCGAGATCCGAGTCTCCCACCCACGGGACGGTCAACGAAATCTACCTCGGCGAGCACTGCCCCGGTGTCGTGCGGATTCCGCCGGGTGTGCAGCACGGGTGGATGTGCGTCGGCGAGACGGAAGCCTACATCGTCAATATCGTCTCGGAGGCGTACGACTACACGAAGCCGGATGAGTTCCGCACTCATCCCCACGACAACGAGATTCCCTACGATTGGACGAGGCGGGATGGGTAGACAGGTCGTAGCCGTACTTGGGGGTCGGGGCATGCTCGGCACGGAATTGGCAGCGGCATGCCGCAACAGCGGGTATCAAGTCCGCGTTTACGATTTGCCCGAGTTCGATGTTGCCGATATCGAACATCTGAGACAGGCGGTGGACCCCGCCGACGCGGTCATCAACTGCGCCGCCTATACGGACGTCGATGGCGCGGAGAGCAAATCACAGCTTGCTCATCGTGTGAATGGCGAGGCGGTCGGCCGGCTGGGCGACCTGGCCCGAGCGGCCGGCAAATGGGTGCTGCATTTCAGCACGGATTTCGTTTTCGACGGTCGGCAGGATCGGCCCTACGCCGAGACCGACGTGCCGAATCCCATCAGCGAGTATGGCAGGAGCAAGCTGGCGGGCGAACGGCTCCTGGAGGCCACCGGGTGCCCTCACTGCACGATTCGATTGGAGTGGACGTACGGCGTGCACGGCAACAACTTCATCACGAAGCTCCTGCGGCGTGCGACGGCCGGCGGAACGGTGTCCGTGGTCGATGACCAGGTCGGAGCGCCCACGGCGGTGGCCGAGGTGGCCCAGGTCGTGTGCCGGATGCTGGAGAACAAAACGACGGGCCTCTATCACTTCGCGGCCGCCGGCTTTGCGAGTCGTTACGACGTGGCGGCGTTTGTCTTCGAGCGACTGTCGCTGTCGGTTGGTTTGCAGCGCTGCCGAACAGCGGATTATCCCGCGCCGGCGGCGCGACCGTTGAACAGTCGTTTCGATTGCAGCAGGATCCAGGCCCTGCTGGACCGGCCGATCGCGCCCTGGCAGGAGCCCCTGGAACGGTATTTGAGGCAACTACAATGAAGAGTATTCTGGTGACAGGCGGCGCCGGCTTCATCGGGAGCAATTTCGTCCGGATGGTGCTTGCGGAGCATCCCGAAATCCGCGTTTTGAACCTCGACAGGCTGACCTACGCGGGGAACCTGGAGAACCTTGCCGAGGTCCAGGATTGCGACCGGTACCAGTTCGTGCACGGGGACATCTGCGACGGTCCGCTCGTCGAGAAGTTGATCGATGAACACGAAATCAATGCTATCGTCAACTTCGCGGCTGAGAGCCACGTGGATCGCTCCATCACCGGTCCGAAGATCTTCATCGAGACCAATGTCACGGGCACGCTCACGCTCTTGCAGGCGGCTCGCGACAAGGGCGTCGAGCGGTTCCTCCAGGTCTCGACGGACGAGGTCTATGGGTCGCTCGGGGCCGAGGGCAAATTCACCGAGCAGACCCCGTTGAGCCCAAACTCGCCCTATTCGGCGAGCAAAGCGGCGGCCGATCACCTCGTCCGGGCTTTTGGCCACACCTTCGGCCTCCAGTACAACATCACTCGGTGCTCGAACAACTACGGGCCGTACCAATTCCCCGAGAAGCTCATCCCGCTGATGATCCACAACGCCCTGAACGACAAGGAGCTGCCCGTCTACGGCGACGGCCTCCAGGTGCGGGACTGGCTCTACGTATACGACCACTGCACGGCCATCTGGCACGTCCTCGAACGGGCTGCTCCGGGCGAGGTCTACAACGTCGGCGGCTGCAACGAGAAGACCAACCTCGAGGTCCTCGACGTGATCCTGAGCCGGCTCAACAAACCCAGGACGCTGGTCCGCCACGTGAAGGACCGGCCCGGCCACGACCGCCGATACGCCATCGACGCTGGCAAGATCATCACGCAACTGGGCTGGAAGCCTTCCGTCACCTTCGAGCAGGGCATCGCCCGCACCATCGACTGGTACCTCAACAACGAAAAGTGGCTGGCCGGCGTCGTCTCCGGCGCATATCAGCAATACTACGAGAAGATGTACGCCAACCGATGAGCGGGATTCCCATGTCCGGCCGGCGCCGGGGGATCAGCTCAAGCACGCTCCTGTGAAGCCTGTACCCCGACTACCGCGATGCCCAACTCGTTGGCGAGTTCCAGCGTCTGCGGCTTATCGACGATGAGCGTTTTGCCCGCCTCGATCACGAGGCACTTGCCCCCGCCGGCCGCGAGGTCCCGAATCGTCTCCGGCCCGACGCAGGGCACGTCGAACCGCATATCCTGCGCCGGTTTCGCGGTCTTGATGAGCGTCCAGCCTCCCGCTTTGCAGAACTGGCCGGTTCGCTTGATCATCTCAGCGGTTCCCTCGATGGCCTCCACCGCGATCACCTCTCGCTCCCTAACGGCGATGGCCTGCCCAATGTCGAGCTCGCCCAGCTTCTTGGCCAACGGCCACCCGAACTCGATGTCTTTCTCGACCCGTGCCCCCGGCCTGTGTCGTGTCATCACACCTGCGTCGGCAAGGTATTGCTCACAGTACATCGTGGAATCCTCCAGGACAATGCCTCCGGTCGCCAATTCATCCACCAGCGCCGAGAGCAGGGTGTCCGTCTGTTTCGTCTTGCCCCGCAATCGCCAGTAGTAGATTCGAAAGGCCCGCCAGTCGGGCAGGTATCTCAAGATGCGCCACGGCATGAACAGGTGCGACTTCGTCACCTGCCCGACCATGACGGTCTTCCTCACGCCGTGTTTCCGGAGTTTTCGGATCCAACTGCCTGGGCGGGCAACGGCGACGGGGTAGAACACATCGACCTCCCGGGCCAGTGGATCATCGACGTATCCCGCCAGGCCGACGCAGACGACTCGCAGACCCCGGCTTCGGACCCCGGCGGCGACCATGAACGGGAGCCGGCCGCCCCCGGCGATCAGGCCGACCACATCCGACTCCTCGCTGGCTGTGTTGCATCGGAGAGCGTTCACTCGACATCCTGTCGCTCGGCCGCATCCGGGGGCCGGGCATTCATGGCAGCCGTGATCTGCGCCAGTTGCCTCTGCAGAGTCCGGATGTCCTGCCGGATTTGGGGCAGATACGGGATCATCGCGTAGGCGCGTCTGGCCCGGTTTGCGTCCACGGCGGGGGCCCCGGCTACAGTCTGCCCGTCGGCAATGCTGTTGATGACACCCGACTGCGCTGCGACGGTGACGTGGTTGCCGAGGGTGATATGACCGACGACGCCGACCTGGCCGCCCAGGGTGCAGTGATGCCCGAGTGTGGCCGAGCCGGCGATCCCCACCTGCGGCACAATCAGGCAATGGGGGCCCACCCGCGTGCCGTGCCCGACGGCCACGAGGTCGCCCAGTTTGCTGCCACAGCCGATCACTGTGTCGGAGAGCGTCCCGCGTTCGATACTGCACGAGGCCCCGATCTCCACGTCGTCCTCAACTACCACGCCGCCTACCTGGGGAATCTTGTGATGCACGCCTTCATGCGTGGCAAAGCCGAATCCATCGGTTCCAATCGTCGAATTCGCGTGGATGATGACTCGCGCACCGATACGACACTTCTCGTACACGACGACATTCGCGTGGATGACGGTGCCGGCGCCGATCTCCACACCCTCGCCGATATATGCGCACGGGTAGACGACACACCCACGGCCGATTCTCGCACCGGTCGCTACAGTGACGAAATCGTGGATGTGGCAATCCTCACCGATCTTTGCGTCGGCAGCGATGGCCGCGCGGGGGCTGATGCCCACGGCCTCGTGTTTCCGCTGTCCATAGAGGAGCACAAGGATTTGTGTGAAGGCAAAATACGGGTCCTGGACCACGATCAAGGGCACGCGCGCTTCCGGGATCTCGCGGCCGACGATGACCGCGCCGGCTCTTGTGGTCTCGACGTGCTTCCCGTATTTGCGGTTGACCAGGAAACTGACGTCGCCTTCGCGAGCCTCGCTCAGAGTCGCGGCCCCGTCGATGATGATGTTCGGGTCACCGAGAACTCGCCCGCCTACGTGCTCGGCAATCTCATGCAACGTTCGTTTCTCGGCAGATCTATCCATTGAATCCATCTATCCCAGGCGTTCGGTCGCCACGCGGTCGGCAGGCGGCAGACCGCACATGATACTGTTCATCGTGCGGCAGTCAATCCACATCACGGAGGCGGGCTCTGGCATCGTTCTCGGTGGGCGATGGGGGACGGCAGCGTGCGCATCAGAACGCCAGACTGTCGAGCACGGACTGCTGCAGCGCCGGGGACACCTTCTCGGCGAAACTGTCCTTCTCGCCCTGGAGGACGACGACGCGCGGGCCGAGCGGCTGGTAGATGGCCGGGTCGGTGGGTCCAAACAGGGCGATGGTCCGCAATCCCATGCCGGCGGCAAGGTGCGTCACGCCGCTGTCGTTGCCGACGAAGGCATCGGCACAACTGAGCAGCCCGACCACTTCGGGCAGGGACAGATGCGCCAGACACCGGGTCACGCCGTGAATGTGCACCTTCTCCGAGGGACGCAACCGCTCGACCTCGGCCGGTCCCAGCAGGAAAAGGACTTCCACATCGGGTCCGCGCAGCGTTCGGGCGACATCCAGGAAATTCTGCAGATGCCAGCATTTCCGCTGCCCGCCGCTACCCGGTTGGATCACGACGAGCCGCTTGGACAGGTCGACGCCCGCCTGTTCGAGCAGGTCCACGCCGCGGTCCCGATCCGCGTCGGCGACGCGAAGCCGAACCCCTTTCTTATCCACGAGGGCCTTCTCCATCGGCAGGCCGCTCTGGCGAGCGAATTGCTCGGCGTAGTATTCGGTGACGTGCTGACGCTGACCTTCCACCGGCTTGAGCGGAAGCGTGACCACTTCCGCGCTACGGCTGCAATTGGCCGTGAAAATCAAGTTCTGCTCGAAATCGCTTCCCGGCTCGCCCAGGAACGTGATGATCCACGAGTAATCCGCGAACAGGTGGATGAGGGGATCGCGGTCGGCCAGGTCGAATCGCGCCGGTTCCACAAAGAGCCTGTGCAAGTCCGCCGAATCGATGGAACGAATGCCGTCCACGCAACTGCGTTCCGGGAGGATCCCCACGTAATCGGCATGGCCGACGAGATCGACTCCGCCCAGGTCCAATACCTCCTTGACCATTGCGACCAGGGGCAGGGTCAGGATGCAGTCCCCCAGAGCCCCCGGCTGCAGAATCACCGCGCGCTTCATCTCTTTGGCCAATTGGGCACTCTGTGCTTCCAGCAAACTCAGAATATCGTTCTCAGCCTGCATCGTCTTGGATTATACCCTGAGACGGCCACGGCCTCAATAGGGAATCCGCCGATGGTCGTTCGGCTCATTGGGGCCCGAGCCGGACGATCCGCAGGGCGATATCATCCTTATACTGCGGCACTTGCAGCGTCCGGGCGCCGCCGTCGTGTTTGAACGGCTCAACCTTTTCGTTTCGGCCGGTCTTCGTGTTCGTCCATTCAGCTCCATACCGGCCCGAGGGCAGTTCAAGGGCGAGATTGGTGAGGCCGCTTCCGTTCACGTAGGCGGCGTAAGCCCGGCCGGATTCGGCCAAGACGCGGACACTCACGCCTTTGGGTAGAGCGCCTTGGACCACGGAATCACCCGGCTTCATGCGGGCGAAGTCGAATCGCTGGATGAACTCCTTGAGGATTCTCAGTTGTCCCTGTAACTCGGGCCCGCCTCCGCCCGGTGCGTTGATCTTGTTGCTGCCGTCCTCGTGCCCGACGGCGAACGAGTAATCGAGATTGCTGTAGACGGCCCCTCCGGCGAGGATGAAATCCCAGCCTTCGAGCCGATAGGGCGTCACCCGGTCGTCGCCGGCGAATCCGGTTTCGTCATCGGCTATGACTCTGTCGATCGCGTAGTTCTCCGCCACCGTGGCGGGCGGCTTGGCGTAATGAAAGTTGAAAACGGAAACGCGAGGGTTTGGGTTCTCGATCTTCTTGCCTTTGTTCGCGATGTTCTGGGCGATGAGATGCTTGTGCGGGAATGCCGCCTCTGCGGCCGTGATGGTCTCGGCGATGTGGGCCTGCCAGTCCTCGGTAACGCCGCCGAAATAGGGTTCGTTGCAGATTTCGTAATAGAGATTGTCGAAGTCCTTGAGCAGCTCGACGATCCGGCGGACCATTGCATCCTGCACGGCCAGCAGGTCTTCGTGCTTGAGCGTGTAGACGTCCGTTCGCGGGACGTCGCCGATGCCGTTGACGTTGTTCCTGGCGTTCATCGGGCTGAGGTTCCACATCGAATCCTCATAGAACGGGCAGAACAAGACCAGTTCGACGACGACGCCCCGTTTTCCTGCCTCGCGGATGAAGTCCGTCAATCGCCGGAAGTACGCCGGGTCCCACTGGGTCAGGTCGAACTTGTTGCCGCCGCCGGCATAGCCGCCGACGTTGCTTCGAGCCCACGGGCACAGCAGATCGCCTGAGGCCGGTGCGAGCGTGTTGTTCTCGATGTTGAACGCCCCGACGGGCTCGCAATAGGCCCCGCTGAAGGTCCGCGTGAGATTGAAGCCATAGGACCCAAGCGTGTCCAGATACCGCCCGTAGTCGAATGCTCGGTTCAGGACTGCGCCATAGTGCTCGCCCGAGGTAATCAGGATCGCCGGTTTGCCTTGCCAGAGGAAGTAGTGGGGGTTCTCCGGGTGCAGGGCGATCGGGGCCGCCTCAGCACTTGCACCGGCAGAGAGCATCACGGCTGCCATCGCCAGGAAGCATAGGGTTGATCTGGCACAGACCCTGTGAGAGCCAATGGAGCAGGGGGCTGATTGTCTTGCTGAATGCCATCGACGCATGTTCGGTCCTTTCGGTCTGCGCGGGTTCCCGCCGGTTTCGCGCTACCCGCCCATCACACTGTCTCAGAGGTTGGAAACGAACTTGTTATGAGACCATACGTATCATCTTATGAAAGAAACAACGACGACCAGCCTGTAATGGGGAAATAGCAATAGACTTTGCTTTCTTTCTGAACCCCGGTGCTGCTACCCAGAGCCCGGGGTGTTCTTTTGCCACCCATTGGGCCGGAGACCGAGTCGCCATTGCTCTGTGGGGTGGACTCATTTCTGTTGTGAGCCCTGCGGACCGTCGAGGACCTTGATTCGGGCGTTGCGGATCACGACGTGCTCGGCGCCCCGGCTGAGTTCCTGAAAGCCGATATGGCCCTTTCGCGGACGGTCCTTGACGGGTGGGCAGGGTTGGCCGTTGTGACGCAGGACGAGCTGATTCTGCTCGTCGAGGCTCAGATCGTGGATCACCTCGCCGTTGAGTACGACGTGCAGGTGCGAGCCCTTGAGCGTCACCGTGTAGGAATTCCACTCCGTGGGTTTGTACACCTGCTTGCGCGGGGCGATGGCGCGGTAAATGCCGCCCGCAAGCTCGGAATCCTTGGCCTGCGGGTTGTAGCGGTAATCCGCCATTTGCAGTTCCATGCCGTCGAAGGCGGGATCGCCGAACAACGGGACCCGGAGGGCGCAGCCGCTGTTGCCGGTGGGGCCCAGCTTGAACTCGAATTTCAGGACGAAGTCGGCGTACTGTTTCTTGCTGAGCAGCCAGCTCCCTCGCGGCTCGCCCCCGTGGAGGATTCCCTCCTGGACGATCCACTTGGTGTTCGGATTGGCGGGGGGCTGATTCACGTCGCTCCAGCTCCGCACCAGCCAGCCCTCCGGCACGCCGTCCTTCGGAAACAGTGGTGTGAATCCCTCTTCTTTCTGCGGTTGTTCCGCGGCCGACAGGGCTGTGCCCAAGGCCAGCAGCGCCACCGTGATGACCCATCGCAGGCAGGTACGTTGTGTCCTCATTGTCCGACCTCCTAAGCAGTTATCCGTTCGTCCTTTCGGCAGCCGTACAGTCCCGCGGCTGTCCGCGACCCCGCCATTCTATGACGGGTTTGTGCGTCCATCAACGAGAACCTCAGGGGGATCGACCGCCGTATGGATCACGAGGCTTCCCTATCGCCGGCCGACAGGGTACACTGACCTCAACGCCGACAGATATGAAACCGATTGTGAGCGACCATGAAGAAAACCGCCGTACTTGCAGGACTCCTCTCACTTCTCTTGGGCGCCGGATGCCACGAGCCGGTGAAGACAGGCAAGGAAATGGACGTCTCCCTCACCTTGGAGGAGATACACCTCATCGAGGAGACTGAGAAGTTGGGCCGGGAGGTATATGGGTATGACCAGTACGCGGCGAGGGCGACGAATCTCGTATTTGCCCACGGTGTGGACCTCGCGGAGATGGGTACGCAGGGCTGGATTACCGAGGGCCGATCGGATGGCTGCGTCGTGACGTTTGTGGCCAGCGATCCGGAGCCGTGGCGATCCGTTTGTGCTGTCACATTCGCCGGGTGCGCGGAGCCCAATATCATCCTGGTGGACAGGGACCTCACGGAGACGCAGTCTGCCATGTTCCGCGCCAGGCAGCTTGTCCTGAGTATTGTGAAGAACCCGTGTTCGGGGGCGTACAACACGGTTGTGATGCCGCGAGAGGATGCGCCGGGCTGGCAAGCTTATGCGCTGGCCGCGACGAGCGATCCGAACCTCCTGCTCGCCGGCGGGCACTACGGCGCCACGATCTCCGCCGACGGCCAGACCGTTCTGGAGCAGCGAAGCTTCACGAAAGACTGTCTTGTCCTGAAGAGGACCGATGAGGGCGGACCGGATCTGGACGTGGCTGCGTACACACTGGGGCATGTCCTTGACGACCGACCGACCGAGATTCACGTATTTCTGAATCTTCTGTGTGGCAAGCCTTTGTACATCGTAACGGCGGACAACCGCCTCTGGCGCATCGAGAACGGCAAGATCC
>ENA-UPTA01002796-UPTA01002796.1-activated-sludge-metagenome-genome-assembly--contig:-NODE-2796-length-17682-cov-8.359051_pt1 | contig 17682 bp, 11 predicted proteins | sample MGYA00238184_ERZ773361 | MGnify/ENA primary metagenome ERZ773361 (study PRJEB29100, sample SAMN05720205) | activated sludge metagenome | isolation source: anaerobic digester from wastewater...
GCGTCTGGGCCTGGGGCGACAACGCCTACGGCCAGCTGGGGCAGGGCGTGATCGGCAGCACGCTGCTGCGCTCGCCGACGCCGCTGCGGGTGACGCTGCCCGCCGGGGCGGTCGCGGTGGCCGCGTCCAACACCGCGTCCTACGCGCTGCTGGAGGACGGGCGCGTGTTCTCGTGGGGGTCGTCGTGGGGCTTCGGACTGCTCGGCGACGGCACCAAGGACGGGCAGCGCCTGACGCCCGCGCCGGTGGTGTCGGCCGCCGGCGCGCTCGGCAGCGTCGTGGCGATCGGTGCGCGCGACAACGATGCGTTCGCCGTCGCCGCCGACGGCAGCGTCTGGACCTGGGGCAGCTTCCCGACCGACGCGGCCGGGGGCACGTCCGGCGGACGCGCCGTCGCCACGCGTGTCGACGGGCTGCCGAGCGCGCCGCGCGTGCGCAAGGTGCTCACCGAACAGGGGCTGTTCGCGGCGCTGCTCGAGGACGGCTCGGTGTACTCATGGGGCGTGCACTTCGACCAGACGGCCGGGCGCGTGCTGCGCGACCTCGTGCCGCGGCGCGTGCTGAACCTGCCGCCGCTGCGCGACCTGATGCCCGGCGGTTTCCTCGGCTACAGCGAGCGGCCGTCGGACCGCGTCACCGGCATGGGGATCGACTTCAACGGCAACCAGTGGCGCGTGCGCGGCCGCGTCGGCGAGCGCTTCGACCCGGACAATCCGCTCGCCTCCCGGCGCCCGCCGGGCACACGTCCGGAAGACTGCACGGTCTGCCACGGCGTGCTGCCGCAGTGGCCGATCACGCCGCCCGCGGTGCCGGCGAACGCACCGGTGTGCGCGCCGCCGCTCAGCATCCACAGCAACCTCTCGACCGGGGCGTCGTTCATCACCCAGGCCACGCAGTGCGAGCTGTGCCACAACAACGGCTTCCAGGTCTTCCTCACATGTCAGCGGCCTCCGAACCTGCCGCCGGCGCGCGTGCTGCAGGAGCCGCCGCTGCCCACCGCCGAGTGTGTGCTGCCGGCGGGCCACGTGACCACGCCGGTCGGCACCAGCTGCTCGTCGTGCCACAACAGCGTGATCGCCGCGCCGCTGTCCTGTCTGCCGCCGGCCATCACCACGCCGGTGTCGAAGACCGCCGCGATCGTGTCGGTGAGCGACGACGTGCCCGCGCTGACCGGGCCGGTGGCCAACGGCGGCGCCACCAACGACACGGCACCGGTCCTGTCCGGCACGATCAGCGCGGCGCTGTCGGCGGGCGAATCGGTGCAGGTGCTGCGCAACGGCGTGACCGTGGGGACGGCCACCGTGTCGGGCACGGGCTGGACCTTCGCCGATCGCGGGCTGGCGTCGGGCACGCAGTCGTACACCGTGCGTGTCGCGACCGCGTCGGCGCGGGGCTTCGCGAGCGCGACCTGGTCGATCGTCGTCGACACCGCCCCGCCCGCGCAGACGGTCGCGATCGTGTCGGTCACGGACGACGTGCTGCCGGCGGTGGGGATCGTGCCCAACGGTGGCGCCACCAACGACACCGCGCCGACGCTGGCCGGCACGCTCAGCGCGCCGCTGGCGGCGGGCGAGGTGCTGCAGGTGCTGCGCAACGGCGCCGTGATCGGCAACGCGTCGGTCAGCGCGCAGGCCTGGTCGTTCAACGACGGCAGCCTCGCGCCGGGCCAGCACGTCTACGGCGCGCGCATCGTCGATGCCGCCGGCAACGTCGGCACCGCGGCGCCCGCGTACACGATCACGCTGTCGACGTCGACGGCGCCGCAGTCGATCGCGGTCACGGCCGTCAGCGACGATGTGCCGCCGGTGACGGGTGCGATCGCCAACGGCGGCAGCACCGACGACACCTCGCCCACCGTGTCGGGCACGCTGGCGGTTGCGCTCGGTGCGGGCGAACGGGTGCAGGTGCTGCGCAACGGCGCGCCCGTCGGGTTCGCCACCGTCAGCGGTCTGACGTTCACGTTCACCGATGCCGGGCTGGGGGGCAATGCCACGTACACGTACGTCGCGCGCGTGCTCGACGCCGCGTCGGCGTCAGTGGCGGTGAGCGGCGCCCACACCCTCTTCGTGACCAGCGTGGGCGTGTCGCAGCAGGTGACGATCGTGTCGGTGCGCGACGACGTCGAGCCCGCCACGGGCCTGGTGCCCAACGGTGGCAGCACGAACGATCCGACGCCCACGCTCAGCGGCACGCTGAGCGCCGGGCTCGCGGCGGGCGAGTCCGTGCAGGTGCTGCGCAACGGCGCGCCGGCGGGCACGGCGACCGTGTCGGGCACGGGCTGGACCTTCACCGACACGCCGCAACCCGGCGGCACCGCCGCGTACACCGCGCGGGTGGTGAACACCTCGGGCCAGAGCGGGACGGCCAGCGCCGCCTACACGGTGACGCTGACGAGCAGCGGACCGATGCAGAGCGTGACGATCGTTTCGGTGACCGACGACTTCGGCCCGGTCACGGGCGCGCTGCTCAACGGCGGATCCACCGACGACAGCACGCCGACCCTCGCGGGCACGGTGTCGGCCGCCCTGTCCGCGGGGCAGTCGGTGCGCATCCTGCGCAACGGCACGGAGGTCGGCACGGCGGTGGTCAGCGGGTCGGGCTGGACGTTCCAGGACGCGGGGCTCGCCACCGGCACCAGCTACACGTACGTCGCGCGCGTGGTCGACGCCTCGGGCATTCCCGGGACGCCGTCGGGCGGCTTCACCTTCACGCTGACCACCGGGCTGCCGCAGACGACGACGATCGTCGCGATCGTCGACGACGTGGCGCCGGTGACCGGGTCCGTGCCCAGCGGCGGCGGCACCAACGACACGGCGCCGGTGCTCAGCGGCACGATCTCGGGGGCGCTGCAGCCCGGCCAGCGGGTGGCGGTGTATCGCGGCGGGACCGAGATCGGGACGGCCACGATGTCCGCCTCCACCGCGAACAGCGCGCCGACCTGGACCTATGCCGACAGCGGACTGGCGGCCGGCACGCACGTCTATACCGCGCGCGTCGTCGACACGCAGCAGCAGGCCGGCGCGATGAGCGCGCCGTACACCATCACGGTCGATCTCATCGTGCCGACGCAGACCGTCACGATCACGGCCACGCTGAGCTCGGTGCAGCCCACGGCGCGATCGCCCGTGCCCTCGGGCCAGGCGATGAGCGACCCGCAGGCCACGATCCAGATGACGGTCAGCGCACCGCCGGCCGCCGACGAGAGCGTGCGCGTGTTCCGCGACGGGCAGGACATCGGGGCGGCCAGCTTCAATGCGAATGCCGGACGCTGGCAGCTGCGCGATCCGCAGGCGCAGACGCTCGATGGCGTGCCGCGCGCCTACACCGCGCGCGTCGTCGACGCCGCCGGCAACGCGGGGCCGGCGAGTGCACCCTGGCCGGTCACCTACAACCTGGCACTGTGCGAGCCGTACTGGACCTTGTCCACCAGTGCGGGCCTGCCGAACCGGCTGCTGGGGGTGCAGGACCACAGCGGGTTCGTCGGCGAGACCGCCGGGTACTGTTCCGGGTGCCACGCGGTGACCGGCACGTCGGTCACCGTGCCGCCCGGGGATCCGCCGCCTGGCAACCCGTACCGGGCGTGGCAGTACGTGTGCCGGCGGCCGTGAGCGATCAGCCGGATCCCGGTGCCGGTGCGGCGCGGCGTCCGCGCCAGGCGCGGGCAAATTCGACGAAGCGGGTGACCGCGGCGCCGCGGTAGCGCTGCGGGTCGGTCACCATCAGGAAGTCGCGCCCCAGCGCGCGGCGCACGGCCGGCGACGATACCTCCAGCTCCACCAGCGTGCCGCGCGCCAGTTCCTCGGCCACCACGCGCCGGCTCAGGCAGCCGATCCAGTCGTCGAGGAGCACGAGGCGCTTGAGCGTCTCGTTGTCGGTGGCTTCGACGCCGATGCGGATGCGCCCGATCGATGCCGCCGCGCGCAGCGCCGCCTCGCGCGTGCCCGACTGCTGCTCGCGCAGCGCCCAGGGCCAGGCGATCAGCTCGGCGGGGGACACGCGTGGGGCCGACGTGCCCGTGCGCAGCAGCGGATGCGCGCGGCGCACGAAGATCACCAGCGCATCACGTGTCCAGACCTCGCGTTCCAGCCCGGGGTCGGTCACCTCGCCCTCGACGAACGCCACCTCCAGCTCGAAGCTGGCAACGCGCGACAGCACCTCCTCGGTGTTGCCGATCGACAGCCGGATGCGTTCGACGCCGTGGCGCTGACGGAAGGCCGTGATCAGCTCGGGCATCAGCGTGGCGCCGATCGTGCGGCTGGCGCCGATCGACAGCGGCACGGCCGGCAGCCGGGCGTCGCCCAGCGCCTGTGCCAGATCGCCGGCGCGCAGCAGCAGCTCGTCGGCGCGCGGCAGCAGCCGCTCGCCGGCGGTGGTGAGCACCAGTCCGCGCCCGCTGCGCTGCAGGAGTGCGACGCCGAGGGCCGACTGGAGCTCGCGCAGCGCCATGCTGATCGCCGACGGCGTGCGTCCGAGTTCGTGCGCCGCGCGCGCCGCGCTGCCCAGGGCGGCGACCGCACGGAACGCCTCGAGCTGGCGCAGCGAGTAGCGCGCGCCGCTGGCGAGGTCCGAGCGTCTCGATTCGTGCATGGCGCCGGTGAATGCGTCGCTGAATGAAGAAAAATTGAATCGTTGCAGCAGTTTAATTCGATTCTTCTGACGGATGAGCGACCGTATCATCGACTCGGATTTCCCCACCCGAAGGCCCGGTCCAGAACGATGACGCGCACACCCGTGACCCCCGCCGCCGAACGCCCGGTCCGGTTCGAGGACCGCACGCGGCAGGAGGTCCGCCACACCACCTGCTACATGTGCGCGTGCCGATGCGGCATCCAGGTGACCCTCGAGGACGGACGCGTGCGCTTCATCCAGGGCACGGCCGACCACCCGGTCAACCAGGGCGTGCTGTGCGCCAAGGGCAGCGCCGGGATCATGAAGCAGTACTCGGCGGCGAAGCTGCAGCATCCGCTGATCCGCCGCCCCGGCACCGAGCGCGGCGCAGGCATCTTCGATCCGATCTCGTGGGACGACGCCCTCGACCTGCTCACACGGCGGCTGCGCCACCTCCGCGCCACCGACCCGAAGCGCCTGGCGTTCTTCACCGGGCGCGACCAGATGCAGGCGCTCACCGGTCTGTGGGCGCAGCAGTTCGGCACACCCAACTGGGCGGCCCACGGCGGGTTCTGCTCGGTGAACATGGCGGCGGCGGGCCTGTACTCGATCGGCTATTCGTTCTGGGAATTCGGTGCGCCCGACTGGGACCGCGCCCGCTACTTCATGCTGTGGGGCGTCGCCGAGGACCACGCCAGCAATCCGATCAAGATCGGGCTCGACAAGCTCAAGCGCAACGGCGCCAAGTTCGTGTCGGTCAATCCGGTGCGCACCGGCTACTCGGCGGTGGCCGACGAGTGGGTGCCGGTGCGGCCCGGCACCGACGGGCTGCTGGCACTGGCCATCGTGCACGTGCTGCTGTCGCGCGAGCTGTTCGACTGGACGTTCCTGATCCGCCAGACCAACGCCGCCTGGCTGGTCATCGACGCACCGGGCACGTCGCGCGACGGCCTGTTCCTGCGCAACGACCAGGGCCAGCCGCTGCTGATGGACCAGTCCGGCGGGCAGCCCGCGATCATGGCGGGCGGCGTGTCGCCGGCGCTGTTCGGCGAATGGGTGGTGCCCGATCCTTCCGCATCGCGTGGTGTCGGGGGGGCGGAAGAGGCCGCCGCGCGGTCGTCGTCGCAGGTGCGCGTGCGTACCGTGATGTCGCTGATCGCGCAGCGCTACCTCGACGACGTCTACGCCCCGGCCGCGGTGGCCGAGCGCTGCGGCGTCCCGGCCGAGCAGATCGAACGGCTCGCGCTCGAGATGGCGGCGGTGGCGTTCGAGCAGCCGATCGAGCTGCCCATCGCCTGGACCGACGTGTGGGGCCGGCAGCACGACACCGTGGTGGGCCGGCCGGTCGCCATGTACGCGATGCGCGGCATCTCGGCGCACTCCAACGGCTTCCAGACCTGCCGTGCGCTGCACCTGATCCAGATGCTGCTCGGTGCGCTCGACGGCCCCGGCAACTTCCGCTCGAAGGCGCCGTTCCCGCGGCCGATCCCGCCGCCGCAGCTGCCCGAGAACGACGCCGCGAAGATCGACGCGCCCGACACCACACTGCCGCGCACGCCGCTCGGCTTCCCGACCCGTCCCGAGGATCTCGCCGTCGACGCCGAGGGCCGGCCGCTGCGGCTCGACAAGGCCTACTCTTGGGAGAGCCCGATCGCCGCCCACGGCATGATGCACATGGTGATCCGCAACGCGGTCGAGGGCGACCCGTACCCGATCGACACGCTGATGCTGTTCATGGCGAACATGGCGTGGAACTCGTCGATGAACACCGCGCGCACCCAGGACATGCTGTGCGCGAAGGATGCGCACGGCGACTACCGGATCCCGTTCGTCGTGGTCGCCGACGCGTTCGACTCCGAGACGGTGCGCTTCGCCGACCTGGTGCTGCCCGACACCACGTACCTCGAGCGCTTCGACGCGATTTCCATCCTCGACCGCCCGATCTCCGAGCCCGACACCGTCGCCGACGCCATCCGGCATCCGGTGCTCGCCCCGGACCGCGACGTGCGTCCGTGGCAGGACGTGCTCGTCGACCTGGCCGGCCGGCTGGGGTTCCCGGCGTTCGTCGATGCGCAGCAGGCGCCGCGCTTCACCGGCTACGAGGACTTCATCGTGCGCTACGAGCGGGCGCCGGGCATCGGCTTCCTGGCCGGCTGGCGGGGCGCCGACGGCAGCGAGCCCCTGAAGGGCGCGCCGAACCCCGACCAGTGGCAGGCCTACATCGACGGCAAGAGCTTCTTCGCCTGGCACTGGCCCGAGACGATGCAGTTCAACCGCGGCATCAACCGCGCCTATCTCGACGAGGCCGCGCGCGTGGGCTTCATCGGCAAGGCCGACCCGATCGTGATGCAGCTCTGGTCGGAGCCGCTGCAGAAGTTCCGCCTGGCCGGGTTGGGGCTGTACGACGGTCCGCGGCCGACGCGTCCCGAAGACCGCGACCGGCTTGCGCGCTGGTTCGACCCGCTGCCGATCTGGTATCCGCCCCTGGAGGATGCCGCGATCGACGACCCGCAGCGCTACCCGCTGCACGCGATCACCCAGCGCCCGATGGTCATGTACCACGCCTGGGATTCGCAGAACGCGTGGCTGCGTCAGATCGTCGCGCAGAACTACCTGTACATGAACACCGCGACCGCGGCCGCGCAGGGCCTGCGCGACTTCGACTGGGTGTGGGTCGAGTCGCATCACGGCCGCATCCGCTGCCAGCTCAAGACGATGGACGGCTGCGAAGCCCACACCGTGTGGACCTGGAACGCGATCGGCAAGATGTCGGGCACCTGGGGGCTCGATGCGAAGGCGCCGGAGGCCACGCACGGCTTCCTGCTCAACCACCTGATCAGCGAGAGCCTGCCGGCGCGTGCGGGCGGTGCGGTGCTCACCAACTCCGATCCCGTCACCGGCCAGGCCGCCTGGTACGACGTGCGTGTGCGCGTCACGAAGGCGGCGCCGGGCGAGACGGGCGTGTGGCCGAAGATCGAGTTCGGCACGCGCAACGGCGGCGGCGTCCGCAACGACGACACCGCCCGCAACGACGGCATCGCCCGCAACGACCACGGCAAGGATCCGCGATGAAGCTCGGTCTCGTCGTCGACCTCGACACCTGCGTGGGCTGCCACGCGTGCGCGGTCGCCTGCAAGGAATGGAATGCCGCCGCGCCGGTGGCCGGCGGCGCGCCCGACTATGCGCCGCAGGGCGAGACGCCGGGCGGCGTGTGGTTCAACCGCGTGCGGCACTTCGAATACACCGCCGACGCCGCCAGCGGTCACCTGAACCTGTCCAAGACGATCAACGTACCGATGTCGTGCATGCACTGCGAGCAGGCCGACTGCGTGACGGTGTGTCCGACGGGCGCGTCCTACAAGCGCGCCGAGGACGGCATCGTGCTGATCGATCCCGAGCGCTGCATGGGCTGCAACTACTGCGCGTGGGCCTGCCCGTACGGCGCGCGCGAGCTCGACGAGGAGGCCGGCGTGATGCGCAAGTGCACGCTGTGCGTGGACCGCATCTACGACGAGGCGCTGCCGCCGGCCGAACGCAAGCCCGCCTGCGTGCTCGCCTGCCCGGCGCACGCCCGCCACTTCGGCGACTTCGACGACCCGGGCTCGGTGGTGTCGCGCCTGACGGCGGAGCGCGGCGGGGGAGGGCTGATGGACGACCTCGGCTATCGTCCGGTCAACCGCTATCTGCCGCCGCGCGCACCGGCCGAAGTCGACACCTCGGCCCAGCGCGCCCGCGCGCCGTCGCTCAAGGCCAGGCTGGGCGCACTCGTCAACCGCATCGTCGAACTCTAGGCCCGCCGTGAAGCCCGCACTGTCCGTGATCGTGTTCACCGTCCTGTCCGGCGCCGGATTGGGACTGCTCGTGTGCGCGGCGCTCGCCCGCCTGGCCGGCGAAGCCGCGGGCGGCGTCTGGCGCGCCGCCCTGCTGGCCTGCGTGCTGCTCGGCGCCGGGCTGGTGTCGTCGTCGCTGCACCTGGCCAATCCGCGCAATGCCTGGCGCGCGTTCGCGCGCTTCGCCACTTCGTGGCTGTCGCGCGAGGCGGTGTTCGCGGTGCTGCTCGTGCCGCTCGTGGCGTTGTGGCTGCTTGCGATCGCACGCGAGGCGCGCGCACTCGAAGTCGTCGCGGCTGCCGCCACGATCGCCTGCGCGCTGCTGGTGCTGGTCTGCACCGCGATGATCTACGCCTGCCTGAAGACCGTGCCGCAGTGGAACAGCTGGCACACGGTGCTGGGCTATCCCCTGTACGGTCTGATGTCCGGCGCGGTGCTGTGGCTGGCGGTCGCCGGGCCGGAGGCGGCGTCGGCGTCGGCGTGGCGCACGGGTGCGCTGGTGCTGCTGGCTGCGGGGCTCGTGCTGAAGCTGGCCACCTGGCTGCGCTTTGCGCGCCCGTCCGACCTGCCCGTGCACACCGCACTGAATCTGCCCGCCGGCAGGACGCGCCTGCTCGACCCCGGGCACTCGCGCGGCACCTTCCTCACCAGCGAGTTCGTCTTCGCGCTGGCGCGCACGCGTGGCCGCCTGCTGCGCTGGTGCACGCTCGCGGCCGGCTACGCGCTGCCGCTCGCGCTGCTGCTGGCCGCGTCGGCCGGCGGCGCATCGCGCGCGTTCGCGGTGCCGGCGGCCGTGTGCTGCCTTGCGGGCCTGCTGGTCGAGCGCTGGCTGTTCTTCGCCGAGGCACGCCACGTCGTGCGCCTGTGGCACGGTGCGACGGACGCGGGGGACGCCGGGGGCAGCGCCTGCAGCACGACCGGCGCGCAGCGCGCCTGATGCGCCCCGGCCCCGTCGCACGGCTGCTGCCGTTCCTCGCCTGGCCGCGGCCGACGCGGGCCGTGCTGCATGCCGATCTGGTGGCCGGTGCGACGGTGGCCGTGGTGGCCGTGCCGCAGGCGCTCGCCTATGCGCAGCTCGCCGGCGTGCCGCCGCACCTGGGGCTGTACGCCGGCTTCGTGCCGACCATCGTCGCTGCACTGTGGGGGTCGTGCGCACAGCTGTCGACCGGTCCGGTGGCCCTCACCGCGCTGCTCACGGCGGCCAGCCTCGCGCCGTTCGCCGCGCAGGGCTCGGCCACCTGGGTGACCCTGGCCGTGCTGCTCGCCCTGATGTCGGGCCTCGTGCAGTGGGCCGCGGGCCTGATGCGCGCCGGCCGCATCATCGAGCGCATGCCGTCGGACGTGATCCTCGGGTTCGTCAACGCGGCGGCGGTGATGATCATCGTGTCGCAGCTGCCGGCGCTGCTCGGCGTGCCGGGGCCCGGGCGTCCGGGCCTGCCGGCGGCCGTGCAGGGGCTCCTCGAACAGGCCGCCGCGCTGCACCTGCCCACCCTGGGCTTCGCGCTCGTCTCGCTGGCCGTGCTGTTCGGCGTACGCGCGGTGTGGCCGCGCTTTCCGGCCGCGCTGGTGCTGTCGGTGGCGGCGATCCTCGCCAGCGGAGCCCTCGGCTTCGAGCGTGCCGGCGGCGACGTGGTCGGCGACCTGCCGCCGGGCCTGCCGATGCCGTCCTGGCCGGCGGCGGATGCGGCACAGCTCGCATTGCTCGTGCCGGCTGCGCTGGCGATCGCCGTCGTCAGCTTCGTCGAGGTGCTGTCGTCGAGCCGCGTGATCTCGGCGCGCACCGGCCAGCCCTGGGACGTCGACCGCGAACTGATCGGCCAGGGGCTGGCGAAGGTGGCGTCGGGCGTGTTCGGCGCGTTTCCGGTGTCGGCGTCGTTCTCGCGCTCGGCCCTGAACTACGCCGCGCGCGCGCAGTCGCCCTGGGCGTCGGTGGTGTGCGCGCTGCTGGTGGCGGTGGCCCTGCTGTTCGCCACCCGCGCATTGCACCACCTGCCGAAGGCCGTGCTGGCGGCCGTGATCATCAGCGCCGTGGTGAACCTGCTGTCGCCGCGCGAGATCGTCACGCTGCTGCGGCGCGAGCGCAGCCGCGGGCTCACCGCGATGGTCACGTTCGCGGCGACCCTGGCCAGCGCGCCCCACATCCACTACGGATTGCTGATCGGGCTGTGTGTGGCGGCGGCGGGCGCCTGGTGGCGTGATCGGGCGGAGTGACCGGGTGACGTGACCAGGTCGCGTCACCGGGCGGATCGACCAGGTGGCGTGACCAGGTGGCGTGACCTGCCGGATCGACCGCGGGCGAGACGGGCCGGGTCGGGCCTGCGGCCCGGTCCGGTCAGGCGCCGCGGCGCATCGCCGCCTGCCCCAGGTCCCAGATCGGCAGGAACACCCCGAGCGCGAGCACCAGCACCATGCCGCCGAGCAGCACGATCAGGATCGGCTCGATCGCCGACGACAGCCGCTTCAGGTCGTAGTCGACGTCGTGCGCGTAGAAGTCGGCCATGTGCTCGAGCATCTCGTCCAGCGTGCCCGACTCCTCGCCGACCGAGATCATCTGCAGCACCAGCGGATTGAACACGCCGGCCGCCGCGCACGCGCGGTGCAGGCTCTCGCCGCGTTCGATGCCGGTGCGCACGCGCTCCAGGCGACGGCTCATGAACGCATTGCCCACGGCCTGCGCGATCAGGTGGATGCTCTGCGGCACCGGCACGCCGCTGCGCAGCGCCATCGACATGCTGCGCGCGAAGCGGCCCAGCGCGGCGTTGTGCAGGATGCGGCCGATCACGGGGACGCGCAGCATCAGGCGATCCCACGCGAGGCCGCCCGCCTCCGACACCCGCCAGCGACGGAATCCGAAGACCGTCGCCGCCGCGGCTGCCAGCATCAGCGGCCACCACGCGATCATGAAGCCCGAGAAGCCGATCAGCACGCGGGTGATCAGCGGCAGCTCGACCTGCATCGACTGGTACACGTTCGCGAAGCGCGGGATCACGAACAGGTTGATCACCAGCATCGCGGCCATCATCGCGATCACGACGAAGGTCGGGTAGCGCACCGCGGCCTTCACCCGCTCGCGGGTGTCGCGCTCGAAGGCCAGCCACTCGGCCAGCCGCTTGAGCACGGTGTCGAGCCGCCCGGTCTGCTCGCCCACGCGCACCATCGCCACGTACAGCGACGGGAAGTCGTCGGGATGGCGGCGCAGTGCCGCCGACAGCTCATTGCCCTGGTCGAGGCTGGCGCCGATGTCGCCCATCAGCTGCGCGACCGGCGGCCGCGTGGCCGACTCCTGGATCGCGCCCAGCGAGCGCAGGATCGGCAGGCCGGCCCGCAGCAGCGCGTGCATCTGCTGCGAGAAGATCTGGAGCTCGGTCAGCGTCAGGTGGCCGCGCTCGCCGAACAGCTTCCAGGGTGCGCGCTCGGCCTCGGCCTCGGGCTGGGCCTCGATGCGCAGCGGGATGATGCCGCGCCCGGCGAGCAGGCTGGCGGCCAGCTCGCTGCTGGCCACCTCGAGGTCGCCGCTGACCTGGGCACCGCTGGCGTCGCGGCCCGAATAACGGAAGGTCGGCATCAGGCGTCCTCGGCCACCAGTGCGGCGACGCGCATCGCCTCGTGCAGCGTGGTCACGCCTTCACGGACGAGGCGCACGGCGTCGTGCGCAAGCGTGCGGCCCCTGAGCTGGGCTTCGGCCGCCCGCAGGTAGGCACCGGTGTCGCCGTGCGCCAGCGCGTCGGCGAGCCCGCGCGTGATCTCCAGCGACTCGAAGACGGCGGCCCGCCCCGAGAAACCGGCGCCGCGGCACTGCGGGCAGCCGCGCGGCGCACGGGCGGGCACCCGGTCCGCGTGCTCCGAGCCCACGGTCTCGAGCAGCCACGCGTGCTCCTGCGGCGTCGGCTGCGCGGGCACGCGGCAGTGGGGGCACAGGCGCCGCACCAGCCGCTGCGCCACGATCAGCTGCAGCGACGTGGCCAGCATGTACGCGGGCACGCCCATGTCGGCCAGGCGCGTGGCGGTGACGGCGGCGCTGTTGGTGTGCAGGGTCGACAGCACGAGGTGCCCGGTCATCGCGGCACGCACGCCGATCTCGGCGGTCTCGGTGTCGCGCATCTCGCCCACCATCACCACGTCGGGGTCGTGCCGCAGCACCGAGCGCAGCACGCGCGAGAAGCTCAGCTCGATCTTCTCGTTCACCTGCACCTGCGTGATGCCGGCGAGCCGGTACTCGACCGGGTCCTCCACCGTGACCAGCTTGCTGTCCTCACCGCGCAGTGCGGCCAGCAGCGCGTACAGGGTGGTCGTCTTGCCCGACCCGGTCGGGCCGGTGACCAGGATCATGCCGGTGGGTTGCGCGATCGCCCGCTGCACCTGGCTCAGCGTGTGCGCGGGCATGCCCATCTGATCGACGCCGATCAGCGCCTTCGACGAGTCGAGCAGACGCAGCACCACCGATTCGCCCCAGTACGAGGGCATGATCGAGATGCGCATGTCGAGCGGTGCGTTGCGCACCAGCACCTCGAAGCGGCCGTCCTGCGGCATGCGCTTCTCGGCGATGTCGAGATTGGAGATCAGCTTCAGGCGCAGCACCAGCGCGCTGGCCACCTCGGCATCGAAGCGCGCGTGGTTGCGCAGCGCCCCGTCGACGCGGAAGCGCACGCTCAGGTGGTCGGCCTGCGGCTCGAAGTGGATGTCGGACGCCTGCGCGCGCGCCGCGTCCTCGAAGACGCTGTTCAGCAGCCGCGCCACCGGCGTGGTGTCGTCGGGCGCGCTCACCGCCAGCTGTGTGGCGGTGGCCGCGTCCGGGGCCAGGTCGGCCTTGAGCTCGCGCACCAGGTCGGTCAGGCCCTCGTTGCTCTGGTAGACGCGCTCCAGGGTCAGCAGCAGCTGCGACTCGGCGATCGCCACCAGTTCGATGTCGCCCGACAGCACCCGCGTGAGCTCGTCGTACGCCTGCAGGTCGGTGGGGTCGGCCATGCCCACGCGCAGGCCGCGGGCGGTCTTGCCCAGCACCAGCGCGCGGTGGCGGCGCGCCAGGCGCTCGCTGAGCTTCTGTGCGGCCACCCGGTCGATCTCGGTGGTCTGCAGGTCGACGAAGGCGATGCCGAGCTGGTCGGCGAGCATGCGCGACAGCTTGATCTCGTCGACGAGGCCCGAATCGATCAGCACGCGGCCCAGCCGGTGACCGGTCGACTTCTGCTGCGCCAGGGCCTTGGCGAGCTGCTCCACCGTCAGGATGCCGGCGTTGACCAGCATCTCGCCGATTCGGATCTTTCGCGGAATGGCCATGGCAGGGAGCGGCTCGCTGTGTTCGATGTCTGCGTGAAGGTCGGGGCGCGTCGCTCGTCGTGCGGGCGACGCACGACGCACCGGGCGGACGCATGCCCGCACGTGGAGCCAGCTTAGGCGGGCGGGTCCGCGCGCGAGGGATGGAAGAGGTGCGCTCCACCCCGGCTTTTCCGCGTGCGGTCGCATGCGCCCGCGAGGTTGAATCCGGTGCATGAACGGCCGCCTCGCGCACCTTCACGTCCATGTCGCGCCCGCGTGTGTCCGCGCACGCGGGCGGCATGCGGGCGCGCGTCGTGCGGACCGCGCGCCGGCCGCCGGCTTCACGCTGGTGGAGCTGATCCTCGTGCTGGTGGTCGTGGGGGTGATCGCCGTCGTCGCCGTCGCCCGCATGCCGTCGCAGACGATCTTCCAGCACCAGGCGGCGATGGACGAGCTCGCCTCCGCGCTGCGGTATGCGCAGAAGAAGGCGGTCGCCGAACGCGCCGCCGTCGACGTGCGCATCGACACCGCGGCCGGCACCGTCACGTTCTGCCGCGACCCGGCGCCCGCCTGCGCGCAGCCGCTGCTGGCGCCCGGCGATACTGCGGCGCTGCGCGTTGCCGTGCCCGCGGGCGTGACCCTGTCGGTGGCGCCCGCCGGAACCACCCGCTTCGCCTTCGACGGACTCGGTCGCATCGCGGACGTGGCCGCGCAACAGGCACGGCTCGACCTGGTCTCCGGCGGCGCCACCGCACAGGTGGTGGCCTGGGTCGAGACCGGCCTGGTCGAGACCGGCTGGAGCACGCCATGAGGCGCGCGGCGCGGCGCCAGCGCGGCGTCACCCTGGTCGAGCTGGTGCTCGTGATCGTCATCGGCGGTGTCGTGCTGGCCAGCATCGCCGGGGCACTGGCGTGGGCGGCCGCACGCAGCGGCAACGACTGGCCGCTCAAGCAGGCGAGCGTGGTCGCCGAATCGCTGATGGGCGAGATCGCGCTGCGGCCGGTGACCGGCTGCGACGCGGACGGACCGGCGCCATCGGGCTCGACCGTCTGCGTGATCGCCGATGCCGGCGGCCCGGAGACCGGCGAGAGCCGCTATTCGTCGAGCAGTCCGTTCGACCATCCCAACGACTATCACGGCTTTTCGATGTCGGGCATCCGCGCGCTCGACGGCACCGCGATCGCGGGCCTCGAGGATTACGGTGCGACGGTGACGGTGCAGCCGCAGACGCTCGACGGCGTGCCCCTCGACCGCGGGCTGTGGGTGACCGTCACGGCCACCGGGCCCAACGGCAGCCAGATCCGGCTGCAGGCTTTCCAGGCGAGGGTCGGACCGTGAGCGGACGGACCCGGCCGGGCGTGGGTCGCGCGTGCGCCGCGGGCTTCACGCTGATCGAACTGGTCGTGGTGATCGCGCTGATCGGCGCGGTCGGCACGATGGGCGCGGGCCTGATTGCGCGCGCGGTGGACATGTACCGCAACACCGGCGCCCGCAGTGCGCTGGTCGACGAGGCCGAAGTGGCGGTGCGGCGGCTGTCGCGCGAGCTGGCCGGCGCGCTGCCCAACAGCATCCGCATCGTGAACGCCGACGGCGGCGTCTACCTCGAATACGTGCCGGTGCTGGCGTCCGGGCGCTACCGCGCGTTCGCGTCGGTGTCGGCCGAGCCGACGGGCAACGATCCGCTCGAGTTCAACGCGGTGCCGCCCGACACCTCGTTCCAGGTGCTGGGTCCGCCGGTGGACGTCGCCGCGGGCAGCGCGCTGGTGATCTACAACCTCGGCATCGCGCCGGCCGACGTGTACGCGGGCGACAACCGCCGCGCGCCGACCGTGTCGGGCACCGCGCTCTCGACGATCGCGTTCGACGCGGCCGGCGCCAGCTTTCCGCTCGACTCGCCGGAGCGGCGCTTCTTCCTCGTCGGCACGCCGGTCACGTACTTCTGCGGCCCGGACGGCCGGCTCACCCGGCACGCCGGGTACGGATGGTCGGCGGCGCAGCCCACCACCGGCGGCGGCGGACTGATCGGCGCGACGACGTCGCGGCTCGCAAGCTCAGTCAGTGCGTGCGGCTTCGAGCTCACGGTGGGGCTGGCCAATCTCGGTTCGGTGCTGCTGCGCCTGGGCCTGACCCGGAACGGCGAAACCGTGACGCTGCTCGAACAGGTGAACATCGATGCCACGCCCTGACCGCATCGTCGCGTGCGGGCGCGTCGACCGCGCCTACCTCGCGCACCCCGCGCGCGGGCAGGCGCCGCAGGCGCACGGAGCCGGGGTGCACGGCCAGATGCACGGCCAGATGCACGGCCGCACGCACGGCCGCACGCACGGCCGCACGCACGGCCGCGCCGGCCAGCGCGGTGCGATGCTGCTGGCGGTCGTGTTCTTCATGGTGGTGGCCGGGTTCCTGGCGGCCACGATGCTCTCGACGCTGCGCAATCGCAGCGCGTCCACCGCGCTCGACGTGCAGGCCACCCGTGCATACTGGGCCGCACGCAGCGCGCTCGAATGGGGTACCTATCACGTGATCGATCCCCTGAACAGCCAGGGTCTGGGCGCCAGTGCGCTGCCCGCCTGCTTCGCATCCCCGCGGTCGCTCGCGCTGCCGGGCGACCTCGCCGGGTTCGCGGTGAGCCTCACCTGCGAGCGCTTTCCCGCCACCGGCGCGCACGAGGAAGGCACTCACCGCGTCGCCGGCTACCGCCTGGTGGCGACCGCGAGCTGGGGGGCGGCCGGCACGGCCGAGCGCGTGGAGCGCAGCATCGAGGCACGTGTGACCCGGTGCAAGAATCCGAACGCGACGGGGCCCGACCATGCGTGCTGAGCGCGCCCGACTGCCGCGTCCGATCGACTGGCTGGCCTGCCTGCTGGCGCTGCTGGCGATCGCCTGGGTGACGCCGGCCGACGCGGGCACGTACTCGTCTTCCTGGGTGCCGTTCAACTGGGTGTCGTCCGGCAAGGCGGTCGACGTCGTCTGGACCGGAACGTCGTCGACGCCCCAATGCACCGGACCCTGGGCGCCGGCCGACGACGACATCACCGCGGAGATTCCGCTGGGGTTCACGTTCCCGTACGGCAACGCGAACTACACGAGCGTCCGGATCATGACGAACGGGCGATTGCAGTTCAACAACACCTGGTGCGACTACGGCGCGTGGGCGACGACGCCGCGCACCTATCCGCTCGGATACCCGAACAAGAGCGTCGAGCGCACGATGCGGGTCTATGGTGCCGACCTCGATCCGTCCGTGGGCGGCAGGGTCACGTGGGAACAGGGCGGCTCCAGTCCCAATCGCTACTTCGCCGTCACCTGGGAGCGCGTCCCCGAATACGACTACAAGGACAGCGCGTTCACGATGCAGATCGTGCTGTACGAGAATGGCAGCTTCCTCTACCAGTACGGACCGATGGTGAACACGTCGGGCGGCATCGCCCAGGTCGGCTGGCAGGTCAACACCGGCGACTACGACACGATCCCCGTCAAGGACCCCGCCGCACTCGAGAAGTCCGCCATCCTGTTCTCGGTGCCGACGCCGACCGTGTCGCTCGGCCGCTTCAACGCCTTCGACACGACGACGGCGTCGGGCGCGCTCTCCGGCTTCATCCGCACCAAAGTGGCCGGCCAGAAGTTCGACCTGTCCATCGTCGCCCTCAATTCGACCCTCACCAGCTACCTGGCGTCATCGATCGCCGGCATCACGGTGCAGCTGGTGGACGCCACCAACGACTCCGGCGGTTTCATCTCGGGCACCAACTGCCGCACGAGCTGGCCCGTGATCGCCACCATCAGCACCACCTTCAGCCTGGCGGCGAGCGACGGCGGGCGCAAGACGCTCGCGTTCACCTATGCCGGGGTCTCGCGCGAGGCCCGTGTGCGCATCAGCGCCACGGTCGGCGGCACCACCCTCACCGGCTGCAGCACCGACGGCTTCGCGATCCGGCCGGCCGCGTTGTCCGCGCCGCTGGCCACCGACGCCGACTGGCTCACGGCG
>ENA-UPTA01002799-UPTA01002799.1-activated-sludge-metagenome-genome-assembly--contig:-NODE-2799-length-17666-cov-5.930782_pt1 | contig 17666 bp, 8 predicted proteins | sample MGYA00238184_ERZ773361 | MGnify/ENA primary metagenome ERZ773361 (study PRJEB29100, sample SAMN05720205) | activated sludge metagenome | isolation source: anaerobic digester from wastewater...
GGCCAGACGGCCTTCTGCGTGGTCGGGTCGAAATTTCCGGATACAAGACGGGGCACCAGACACCCGTAGGCCGCACCGACCTTGTGCGCACCGGTCGGGAACCATTTGCCTACAAGGCCGACAATCTTTGCGTCCACCCCGGTCAGTTCAGAGGGAAACTCGATCCAGTTGCCTTCGCCAAAGCCGCCGCCACTGGGCCTGGCTTCATTTTTCCAGGTAATGCGAAAGAGGTTAATGGGATTGATGTCCCACAGACCGACATCCTTCAGCTTCTTGACGATCTTGGCGGGAATCTTGGAGGGGTCTTTCTGCTGGGCAAATGTGGGCAGAATGATGTTGCGCTCTTTCGCCCGCTGGATGGCGCGCGCGAGAACTTCCTTATTGATGGACTCTATTATCTTCATGACAGTTTTTCTCCTTCGGTCATTACAAACAAGCGGATAGACCATATACAAAAAAGCCCTGATGACAACCAAATCTTTTCAACTCAACCTGATTTTCAGGGTTCAGCCGGCACGCCAATGTGATCGGAATAGGGCTCGCTCTCAAGCACAGGGGCGGCCTCCTCCACATTCCGGACGCGCAAAAGGGTCTTGTGACGCGACGGAAAGCTTTCCACATCAATATCCTGTATGGTCCACAGGCCTTCGATCTTCTTGAAACTTTTGATTTCCATGCGGCGGATCCGCTCATTGGCGAGGTTATAGCCCTCGGCCTGCAGCAGCAGTCCAATTTCGGGGTCAATCCACAGGCGCATTCCGGCATATTCCCCGTTTTCAGGATCGGGGGCCATGACATCCACAACGCGGCAGAGACGGCCCTTCTTCTTCTCCATTCCCGCGAGACGAGCATCCTTCCACCAGAGGAATGAGAAGCTGAGGTCGGCCCAGCTGAAGTCCATTCCGGGCACCGGCGCGGTCGGATCCGGCTGCCCGACTGCTGCCGGAGGACTTCCGGTCGAAAGAGCAAAGGAAGCCGTGCCGTTCATATCCCACGCGATTTCAAACCGCTGCTGCTCCTCCCCAAAAAGATCCCGAAGCACATACCGGGCGGAGGGCGGAGACCCGCCCCACTCCGTATGGATGTCCACACGGCCCTCGGATTCAATGACCCCCCGGCGCGATTTCGACTGATAACGAGCCTGCACATCCATCGGAGCGGAGGGCAGCGCCTCGCGAACGCGCGCGAGAATCTCCCGAGCCGATAGATCTTCTCCCCGGGCGGAAGTCAGACACAGGGCAATCAGAAACCAGGCGGTTTTTCTCATGACTTCTTCCTGCGGGACGATACGTTCAGGGCGGCGCGAACAACCTGGTCCATGTTCTCGACTCCCCTGAACTTCAGCTTCCGGCGGATTTCCGCGGGAACCTCGTGAAGATCCTTCAGGTTGCGCTTCGGCAGGATAACGGTTCGGATGCCCGCCGCGGCCGCGGCCAGAACCTTCTCCTTGATCCCGCCAACGGGCATCACCTTCCCTCGCAGCGTGATTTCCCCGGTCATCGCGACGTCGGCAGGCAGGGGCCGGCCGGTCATCAGCGTGATCAGCGCCATGGTCATGGCCACGCCCGCCGACGGCCCGTCTTTGGGAATGGCACCGGCCGGCACATGGATATGAATGTCTTTTCTCGACTCTTCGGGCACCTCGATTTTCAGCTTCTTTGAATTCGCCTGGACATAACTCAGGGCGGCCCGCGCGGACTCCTTCATGATGTTGCCCAGTGAACCCGTCAGGATCAGCTGCCCTTTCCCGGACATCTGCGTGGCTTCGATGAAAAGAATGCGCCCTCCAACCGGAGTCCATGCCAGGCCGGTAACAATGCCCGGCTCGGTTCGCGCCTCCGCCACTTCGCTCTCATACTTCTCCGGTCCCAGCATCTGGGAAATTTTCTGGGGAGTGATCACCGTGCGGTCCTTCCGCCCCTCGGCCACGCTGCGCGCCACCTTGCGGCACACATTGGCCACCTCGCGTTCCAGATTGCGAACACCAGCCTCCCGGGTATAATCGCTGATGATCTTTTCCAGGGCCGCCTTTTCAAAGGCAATCTGTCCGGACTTCAGGCCATGCGCGGCAATCTCCTTTCTGATCAGGAATTTCTGAGCAATATGCAGTTTCTCGTTCATCGTATAACCGCTCAGCTCCAGCACCTCCATTCGGTCCCGCAGGGCCGGAGGAATGGTATCCATGGTGTTGGCCGTGGTGATGAAAAGCACGTGCGACAAATCAAAGGGCACGTTGAGATAATGATCGGAGAACGAATAATTCTGCTCGGGATCCAGCACTTCCAGCAGGGCGGACGAGGGATCTCCCCGGAAATCAGCGCCCACCTTGTCGATCTCATCAAGCATGAAAACCGGATTGCGCGTGCCGGCGCGTTTCAGCCCCTGGATGATCCTGCCCGGCAGGGCTCCAATATAGGTCCGGCGGTGCCCCCGGATTTCCGCCTCGTCATGTACGCCGCCGAGAGACATCCGGATAAACCGGCGTCCCAGCGCGCGGGCAATAGACTTGCCCAGCGAGGTTTTTCCCACGCCCGGCGGGCCCGCAAAGCACAGAATCGGGCCTTTCATGTCTTTCTTGAGCTTCAGCACCGAAAGATATTCGAGGATCCGGTCCTTGATGCGCGCCAGATCATAGTGATCCGCATCCAGCACCTTCTTCGCCGCGGCAATATCCAGCCGGTCCACCGTCTCCACCGCCCAGGGCAGCTCCGTGAGCCAGTCCAGATAGGTTCGGATCACCGCATATTCCGGGGAGGCGGACGGAATGGACTCCAGCCTCTTTCTTTCCTTGTCCGCAATTTCCGCCACATCGGGCGGGAGCTTCGCGGCCTTGATTTTCCCGCTGATCTCCTTCATCTCGGTCTGCTGGGGATTATCCTCGCCCAGTTCGCTCTGGATGGCCTTGAGCTGCTCCCGAAGATAATAGTCGCGCTGCGATTTGGAGAGGGTTTCGCTGACTTTACTCTGTATCTGTGTTCCGAGCTGAAGAATTTCCAGCTCGCGATTCAACTGCGTAGTCAGTTTCTCAAGACGCCTTCGGGGACGATATTCCTCCAGAAGCCGCTGGCGGTCTTCAAGGGGGATGTTCACATTGGAGGCAATCAGATCCGCCAGTTTCCCGGCATCCGCCATGTTCACCGCGGCCACCTTCAGTTCTTCCGGCATGGCGGGCGACATCGTAATAATGTCCTGGAAGCGCTGCGAAGCGTTGCGCGCCAGCGCATCAAGCTCAATGCTGTCCTCCATTTCGTCCTGAAGCAGGGTGTAGCGGGCCTTCAGATAGCCGTTCTCGGGCAGATAGCTGCGGATCTGGCACCGCACAATGCCCTGCACCAGAACACGCACCGTCTCGTCCGGGAATTTGATCATTTTCAGCACGCGGGCAAGGCAGCCAAACTCGTGCAGATCAGGCGGCTCCACCTTGTCATCGTCCAGCTTGCGGTCACGCTGCAGGACGGCCAGGAAATGGCGGCTTCCGGCCACCACGTCATCAATCAGCCGGATGGAGCGCTGCGTGGACACCGCCAGCGGAATAATCATCGTGGGAAACAGCACCAGATCATTCAGGGGCAGCACGGGCAGCACCACCGGCGCGTCACGACCGGGCATATCGGAGTTTGCCGGAAGCGTGGATCTGACATTCTTTTTCTGATCAGCCATAACCTATCTTTTCCCCGTTTTCGAAATTGTTTTCTTTGCCGCACGCGGTGCGCGCACCCGGATTTCCAGCATGCCGTTCTTCATGGTTGCCCGGGTGTGCGCCGGATCGGTTTCATAGGGCAGTGTCACCGACCGGTGAAACGGTCCGTACTCGATTTCCAGCTGGCGGAAGCGAAATCCGGCAAGGGTTTCTGCGCCAAAGGATTCACAGCGCACCCCGCTGATATTCAGCACACGGCCTTCGCAGGTGATCTCCAGCCTGTCCAGCGGCACCCCCGCCAGTTCCATGCGGATGATCACGCCATCCGCGCTTTCAAAAACATCCGCGTTGGGAGTCCAGATGTCCGGGACATTGCTGTCCAGCGAATGACCCGTCAGACCCCCGACTTTTCTCCGTATCTGGCACCACTGCAGAAATACTTTATTCGTCATGGTTCCGCCTCTTTGTGATTCACCGTCTGCTTCAGTATAGAGCCGCCGGGCCGGAATCCAAGTTCCGATTTGACGGATTTAGTTGTCGAACATCAGGCCCCGGTCCGCTAGACTGCGGCCTAATGTAACTGCGGAGAACATTCATGGCATCAGAAAACAAAATGGAAATCGCCACGCTCGGGGGCTGCCGCTTCCGCTCCCCTCTGAGCCTGTCCACTGTTCCCGGCGACGGGATCGGAGACTTCATTCCCGACACTGCCCGTGTCCGCTATCAGGTGGAGTTCAACACACCTTACGACAATCCCGATATTCTCTTTGAAAAAGCCGGGCCAAGGGAAAAAATATTCTTTGATCCCCCGAAGGTCCGCGCAGCCATCGTATCCTGCGGAGGACTCTGTCCCGGCATCAACGATGTGATCCGTTCAATTTGCTTTGAGCTGAAGCAGAACTATCACGCGAAGGAAGTGCTCGGCATCCGCTACGGCTATCAGGGGTTGAATCCCGCGGCCGGCCGGCCGCCGCTTGTCTTGACCGAGGAGGCCGTGGACGGTATTCATCTTCAGGGCGGCACAGTGCTGGGCTCTTCCCGCGGCGCACAACCCGTTGAGGTGATGACGGATTTCCTCGAATCCCGCGACATTGACGTTCTTTTCTGCATCGGAGGAGACGGCACGCAGAGGGGAGCCCATGCCATTGCGGGGGAAGTGACCCGGCGAGGCCTGAAAAAGGCGATTGTCGGAATTCCAAAAACCATCGACAACGACATCCCCTATGTCCAGCAGACCTTTGGCTATCTCACATCGATTGAACGCGCGCATGAGGTTCTCAACTGCGCGCATATTGAGGCAAAAGCCGCAATCAACGGCATTGGACTTGTTAAAGTCATGGGGCGCGACTCCGGATTCATTGCAGCCGGTGCATCGCTGGCGAGCCAGGATGTGGATTTCACACTGATTCCCGAAGTGAAATTCGCACTGGGCGGAGAAAATGGGCTGCTCAGCCATCTGGAAAGGCGTCTGGCCCGCAAACCGCATGCCCTGATCGTTGTGGCCGAGGGGGCCGGACAGGAACTCATGCCGAAGGATGAATGCCGCCGGGATGCCTCCGGGAACATCCTGCACAACGACATCGGCCCGTTCCTGCTGGCGGAGATCAAAAAATACTTCAGGGAGAAGAATATTGAGGCAAATCCAAAGTATATTGATCCGAGCTACATCATCCGGAGTGTGCCCGCCAACTGTGCTGACAGCATCCGCTGCGATCAGTTCGCGCGCCATGCGGTGCATGCCGCCATGGCCGGTAAGACGGATGTGCTGATCGGCCTCTGGAACGAAAGGTTCATCCACGTGCCGCTCGCGGAAGCCACCTGCTGCCGGAGATATGTTCAGCCCGAAAGCGAACTGTGGGAAAGCGTCATTTCCGTCACCGGGCAGCCCCGGATAATGGAATAGGCCCGCCTGCCGGCATCAGTATTTGACGGAACAGCCGTAGGGTGCCGTTTTCGGAACAGGAACCGGCTGTCCGGCCAGCGCGGCATCTGCGGCGTCGGCAAGCAGCGCCTTCGCGCCGGGGATATCATCCGTCCGTGTCGAAGGCTGGTCATCTATGGCCCCGTCATACACAAGGGTTCCTTCCGCATCAATGACGAACATGTGCGGCGTGGTCTTTGCGGCATAGGCCAGCCCGGCCCTGCCCTCAGGATCAAGCAGAAGAGCCGTCGCGCGGCTGCCCTGCCGGCCAAGAATATCATTCCATTCAGCGGCACTGTAATGCCCCTGTTTCCCGGGAGCAGAGGAGCAGATGGACAGCCAGACTGCGCCCCGGGCTATGTATTTCTCCTGCAGCGCCTGCATGTTCTTCGAGTCGTAATGCTTTTTAACAAATGGACAGTCAGGATTGGTCCACTCCAGAATCACGACCTTCCCGCTGAATTCGGAAAGGCTGCGGCTGACACCCTGCGCATCCGGCAGGGTGAATCCGGGAGCCGGCGATCCCACGGAGACCTGAGCCGGTGCAAAGGCCGTTCCAAACAGTGCGAGGACAGCCAGAGCCGTCAATATTATCTTTTTCTTCATGGTGTGTTCCTTTCTTTGTTTAAATCGCGGGGCGTCTCTGTCCGGCGAAAAACTGCCGATGCTCGAAGCGCGCGGCGCGAATCCCGCTCATCGATTACAAGAACGCCCGACAAAGATTCCGGGGAAGCAGCCGGAGCGGCGGGCACAAGTTCCAGGGTGTACCCCTCTGCGCTGCGCCGCCATTTCTGGGGGGCTGAGTGTTGAATTATATCGTTCTGAAACGGGAAAAAGGATGCTGACTGAACCTCTCCCGCGTATCCGGGAGGCGGAAACACAGCCAGATGATACAACCCGTTTTCATAACGCACACGGAATTGCCAGCCGGCCGCCGGTTCGGGGAGGCGCGCACGCGCGGCGGCAATTTGAGCCGCATGATCGGGATGAGGTTTTGCGCCGCCGGCCTGAACCGGCAGGCGCAGCACAAGGCTGGCCGATCCCGGCACGCAGACCTCATTGCAGATAAGCCAGGACACCACGGCCTTCAGGACAACGCGATCCGATTTCAGGCTGGCCGGAGGGGTTATCGTGGACAGCAGCCACACCTCATTCTCGAATCCGTAGGTCATAAACGGCGGTGTCGGGATGGCTGCAGGAGGCGGAAAAAGAAGTTCATCCGCAGAAAATCCTTCCGGGAGTGACCAGTCCAGGCGGGGAGCAAGCCCCGAATCGCCCGGATTGATCCAATAGGTGTGCCAGGGCGGATCCATCTTCAGGCGGAGAGCGACCGTGAACGGCTGACCGGGGGCGATGTTTTCCACTTCGGGAACCAGTTCCGCTTCCACCGGTCCGCTGCGGACGGGCGCGCCCAGCACAGGCCACGCGATCATCCCCGCAGCTAACACTGACCATGACTTGCTCATTGGATAATATACTCAGAAAACATCTTCGTGCAAATAGAGTGGCCGGGATACAGATTTCATATGATGAATATGCCGCCCGGAAACGCCAATTGACGAAGAAATATTATTCCGGCCATTCCACTTCGATTTTGTAAAAGCGGTCGGGAACTTCCCCCGGGGGCGGGGCCGTCTGCGATCCGTCATCTGTCCAGTTCGTACTCCCGCCCTGGCCCGTTATCCCGGCCGGAGTCGCGTTGCTCCAGGCCGGATTAATCAGGCCGCTGTTGCTGTACCAGATGTAGTAGACACGGCCGGTTGCGGTATCAAAACTGAGCTGCAGGCCGGGAACTGGCGCGGCGTTTTCCACACGGAAGAAATCATTCGAGTTTTCGGGGTTTGTATTGGAAACAAACTCGCCCCAGTTGGGAATAAGGTCGCCGTCGGCATCCGCCGTATAATCCTCGGGATTATATCCGTAATCAGCGCAGAACTGCTCCCATGCCGAAAGTCCCGCCTCAGCTGCAAAGCCGAGTGAAAAACTGAATGCGCCGGTTCCGTAAATCTCAACCTGATGCGTCTGCACCTGATTGCGCATGTTAACCGTGTTGAATTCAACCCCGCCGCCCGGACTGTCATCCACGGCGCTGCTGTTGAATGCCGCAGTATGTCCTGTATCGCTGTAACCGATCCGCGCGCTGATTGTCACTCCATCGCCGTTGTTCGCGAGGGTCATTATTCCGCCGCCGTGCTCCTCATATCCAAGGGTGCTTTGACCGCGCAGCAGCAGATTATACAGGTTGGGCGAAAGGCCATGACGCACATACAGCTGGCCGCCGTTGAGCGATCCGTCCACCGTATACTGAGCCTCAAACTGGTTGGTGCCGGGGGCCAGAGTGATCATCTTTGTTATATTGCTGTCTGCTGAACGAATCACCCACCCGTTGTTCGTGGCCGTAAACGTGTAGAGATCATTGACATAGTCCGATGTCCCCGCCCACCAGTCCTTGAAACACGAGGTGCGGTGCGCCACAACCGTTCCGTTGGTTTCCACATTCGAGATGCCCTCCTCTTCCGTTTCGGAGGCGGAATACCCGGCCTGGTTTCCGGCGACCTGATACACATGTCCCGAAGAACTGCGCACCCACGCCGCAATCATCCGTCCGCCAATCCGTTCGAATATTCCGAGCAGTCGTTTGTTCGCCAGCACATATTCATTTTCCCCGTCGAGATCAACATCCGCCTGCGCGACAACCGTGGTGGTCAGACTTCCGGCCGAGGCGGCCCAGTCATCGGCATAGGCAAAGATCGCCGCGGTGCGCGTCTGTGCCTGGGCCATTTTTGCAAAGCCTGCCAGGGAATTGGACTGCGTGGCGGGATAGATATATTCCCCGGTGCTCCAGCGGCTGAGGTCGTCTTCGCTGCTGTTGTGAAACGCGGTCTGAAACACCGACGCGTGCAGAACGCTCCGCGCCAGATGAGCCAGATTGGGGTCGGCGATCGCTGTTACCTGATCCCACGTGTCGGTGACAATTCCCGCCGTATACATCATTCCGTAGGCCGCAGGCATGACCGCTCCGGGGCGGATGTCAAATATCTTGTTCTGCAGTCCTTCCGCCAGCCCATCGCCCAGATACCAGTTGTCGTAATCGCTGCGGGTGGCATGATGCAGCCAGTTGTGTGCAACTTTACTGGTGGCCGCGGCGCCCCGGTCCTCCGCCCACCACGCATCGCCCCAGCCGTCGTTGTTGATGTCCACCTGTCCGGCAGCGATCTCCTCCAGCGCGACGATGCGGATCCACGGGTGATTCGCCATCCAGCGCAGGTTGATGTCATACGCATTGGCATCATCCAGATCGCCGAAATCCTCCCAGTTGCTGAGAATGGTCACCACCTGATCCTGAGTGCCGCTGAGCCCCTTGCGGACAAAAAGACTCCGCAGGGCCGCCGGCAGCCCGCCATCGAAATTAGTGAACCGGTAGCCGGTGGGCAGATCATTGATCACGAAGCAGTTCACATCGTTGATTTTGTTGATTCGATAGCCGTACTCGCCGAGAGCCGTTGTGCGGCCCAGCCAGTGCCACAGATGCGTCCCCTGGTCCAGAATCGTGTATGAGTAGCCCATTGCCCTGATCTTGTCGAACACATCGGCGTCCAGCACGCGCTCGGGCGTCCAGAACACGGTGTTTGACGAGGGGGTGAACCCGTAAATATCCGACAGATAATCATTCGCCAGCGCCACATTGTCCGCATTGAATTCCTTCGTGAAATACGGAAGGATGTGGTCCGAAAACGTGCTTCCCAGCAGATAGATCACATTGGTTGCCACCAGATCGTGGATATAACTGTTGAGCGCAGGGCCGTCCAGCCAGGGCTTCCCTGCATTCGTATCGACCGAGGCCCATTGAATGGCCGATGCCAGAGTCGGGGTAATGTGCAGATTCAGGGGAGCCTTGTAGAGATCGTGCACAGCCAGCGGCCGGTTGTAGCCGGCGCCGGCGTTGTCGTTGACCAGATTCATGATCTCGCTTCCGGGACTGATCGCCTGATTGCCGTGCACCACCACAGCCACCTTGGTCTGCCCGGCGCGCGTGGAGCCGGGAATCCAGTATTTAAGGATGCTGTCCAGGCCGGCCTGGGATTCCCAGTAATCTTCAGCGATAAAGTCGTTCCATATTGCATCACGCACATCACTGCGGCCGCCGATGTCGCCTCCGCCCGGATTTCCGCCCTCGCCGCAGCCGTTGCAGGTGCCGTCCTTTGTGGTGAAGACCTGATAGTTCAGGTCATCCGGGTTGAGCCCGTTCCATCCGGCATCCAGCAGGGCCTGGCGTGAAATCGCAAATTCAACAGCATCCAGTTCCGAATTGTAATAGGCATCTATAAAACCATCGGCGGAATTCTGGTCGCGGGCTTCGACGCCAAAACTCGAAAGATCCTGACCCCATGTCGTGCTGTTGTTCCCCTGTGCAGTATCAACATACACACGGCCCTGCCCCGACTGATGCACCGCCACGATCGCCTCCCAGCGGTTGCTTGTAATGGTATCCACGTCGTCCGGAAGATTCATCTCCCCGGAGGCCGGATTGCCGGTGTCAACGACAACATAAAGATCCAGGTTGCCCTCTTCCGCCAGGGGTTTCAGATCATAAAAATCCACGCGGAAATAGAACTTGTCATCTCCGCCGCTCGCCAGAGGACCGCCGTCACGCGCGTAAAACGCGATGATGTCGCGCGACTCGTCGAAACCGTCCCAGCCCTTGAATACGTCGCCGCCCTGGTTGTTGTTTCCACCGCCCTCGTATTCGTCCAGCACCAGACAGTCCTCAACGGTCCAATCAGTGAATTCCTGGTAATGGGCGCCGCTTCCGGTGAGACTTCCGATTTCCTCGCCGCGGCCGATCACGACCGCCCCCTCCGGCGGGGGCTCGCCCGTGTCCGGCTGCCGCGGATTTGTCCCGTTCTGATACTCCAGCAGGTTGGTATATTCGTTGGTGGACAGCCCCACAATAATAGTATCGCCGTCCGGATTACCGGCGGCCCCATTCAGAATGTTCGTGATGATTGCGCCGGTCTGCATGTTTGTGCGCCCGACAATGCCGCAGTCCCACGGATCAAGGCCGTAGCGGACTTCCCAGCCGTCAGGCAGCCCGTCCCCGTCGGTATCAGGATTCAGCGGATCGGTCTCCAGCCAGAGTTCCCCGGTCTCCCAGATGCGGTTGGAATTAATGTCCCCGGCTATCCAGCCGTTGGAATCCTTGTCCTCGCCGTAGCCGTCCGTGAGATCGTCTCCATCCGTGTCGGAATTATTGGGGTCGGTCTCCGCCCAGGACGAATCCCGCTGTCCGTCAGGCCAGCTCCCGCGCGTGGATTTGTCCTGCCCGGGATACAGTGGATCTCCGTCTCCATCCACCCACCCGTTCCGGTTCCAGTCTTCAATCCCGTCGGGAATGCCATCATAATCCGAATCCGGATTCGCGGGATCCGTCATGGACCCGGCGATCTTTTCCGTGCGCAATCCGTTGAAATTGTAGTTCGGCACATCCCAGTTGTCAGGGACAGTGTTGAAGAAAGGCGGATCAAGATCGGCAAGGAAGTTGGGATAGCCGTCGCCGTTTGTGTCCGCATTGGTATCGGTCTGGCCGGGATCAATCGGGGCGCGCCAGCCGGATTCCAGTCCGTCCGGGAGGCCGTCCCCGTCGGTGTCGGGCAGCAGCGGATCGGTGCGGCCGTAAATCATCCAGATATGCACATCCCCGTTGAGCCACGTCTCCGGATTCGATGACGGAAGATTGGTGTAGGCGGCCTCGTTGGAATCATAGATTCCATCGTCATCGTCATCATAGTCGTTCGTGCTGCTGCCGGCCATTTCGCGGAACAGCACGGTCACGTTGCGCGACGCATAGGCCTCCACCGTGGCGTTGTTCCCGTTTGTGTCCACATTCGCGCGGAACGAGAAATATCCGGCCGTCATGTTGGTCCAGAGGAAACGCCAAATCTGCTTGTTCCCGGACACCGCCGGATTGCCGTCTACACGATACGCGGTCATGCCGGACGCCGAGGCTTCGGTCCACGGGCTGCTCAGATACAGGTTGGTCCCCGAAACAATCTGCGTCACATTCAGGAAATTGGTGCCCAGCAGAAGCGTGCTTCCAACCGAAAGCTGGGAGTTGAACAGCGTTCCGGTGCCCGTCAGAAGCGTGCTGCCGGTCACCGCGGAAACGGTACCCGTCAAATCATTGGTGACAGAGGCCAGCTTCACGGCTTCTCCGGCTGAATTCGTGAAGGCAATCCAGACGTCGCGCGCGGCCAAGTCCGTCTCGACCTGGATGGTATACTGCCTCTGTGTGGGACTGGGCGAGGCCACATCAGGCAGCACAATTTTGAACGGTTGCCCGTCAGAATCCACCTCGGGCGGATCCACGATCTGCACCAGCGGCCCGGATGCGGTGGACTGGAATTTGATGTAACGATGGGCCTGGAGCACAACCCCGCCATACATCTCATAGGTGATGGCGATGTGATGCAGGAAATTGGAATCGCCGTTGTAAAGATCAGGCATGTCGAATTCCAGCCGGCCGGTGCCCCAATCGATCCTGTAATCGTCACGACTTTGAGCCACATCGTTAATCCTGATCAGGAAGCGGCTTTCATCGCCCGGCACACCGAGTGAGGTGCTGAAATCCAGCTTAATGGTCCAGCCCTCCTGCAGAGTGAATCCGTCGGCATCCGGCCAGTTGAAACGGAACGTAACCGCCGGCGCCTGAGTGCTGTTGGTGCGAACCAGTTCAGTGCAGTGTCCGTCCACGGGGTTCAGGCTGAAATTGGTGGAGGAGGAAATTTCCAGCAGGCGGACATAAATGACCCCGCTGCCATTGGTGGGGATGTTGTGATAGCTGAAGCGCCACTCCAGCGGATATTCGCTGTCAATGCTCAGGCTCGGTGTAACGGAATAGGCCTGCATCCACGCAGCCTCCCCAAGCGCATTGGTTCCGTTCCCATAATCGTTGCCGGTCTGACCGTCATCGTTGGCGGCATTGCCGTCTTCAATATGGTACCAGACCTCCCTGACGGTCGGGTCTGTGCGGACCACCGCGCCGTATTCGTTCTGCCAGAGTGTTTCTCCGGCCGTCGGATATTTGATTTCGCCCCGCGGGGTTTCCGTGTCCAGATAAAACGTTTGCGGGAAGGTGTTGTAGATCGCGGCGCGCTTCCCGTTGCCCTCGGCCGCGCCGTCCCGCTGCAGAAAAGCCCGCGCCTGCAGGAAATGGAAACCGTCCACAAGGCCAGTGGCCGTCAGGCCGAAGTCGTTGTGCGGGCGATGCACCACGGTGGACGGATCAAAGCCGGCGATGTCCCATTCGCCCATCATGTTCTTCTTGGCGGCAATATCATTGGTGCTGTTCGGGAAAGGCACATACCAGTCATTCGTATCGCACCCATAGCCCTCCTGCTTGTATGCGCCCATTTTGTAGCGAAGGACCGTGCCCCCGGACATGGCGGGGATCACCCCGGTCCACCAGTCAATGGAACCGTCGGCAGCATCTGCCGCGGAATAGGAAAGCTCAATCACATCCGTTTCGCCGATGCCGGATCCGCCAGAGCCTTCCGGCCAGGTTTCCCCGTCCGTTGTGTAATAGAGATACATGCGGCTGGCGTCGCAGCCGTATCCCATTTTGACCCAGATGGTGATGTTGGAGTCCGCGGCGGCGGATGGCGCGGGATAAAACTGCAGCTGTGCGGGCTGGCCCGAAATGTTGTTGGTATCGTCAGGATTGTGATAGACCCATGAAGGCGTCAGCGTATCGGAGTAATCGTTCACGCCTGATCCGGCGTAGTTTGTCACGGCGGCCGAGACGCCGATGGTGGCCTCGTACGAATCGGATCCAGCAGATCCAATGGTGTTGTTTCCGGTGTCTTTGGACGCAAATTTCTCCGGTTTCGTGCGTTGAAGGAAGTCCGCCTGCTCGTATCCCAGGTACACATCGGTGGAGCCCTCGTTGCCGGGCGGATAGTCGCGCGGGTCGCCGGAGCCGTGGCTGGCGCTGTTAAGCGGGATGCCGCCGTCGAGTTTCATCATGACGTTGTAGGCCGATCCGTCCACGCGCGCGACGAAGCGCAGGTTCGTGGGCGATGTCACACGCGGCACATAATACGTGTAGCTGTAATCCGTGGTAACCGGATCATCCACACCATAGGGATTGAACCCGGGGTCGCCGTCGGGGCCGTCCGAGCGGACATACGATACCCAGCCGGCTTCTTCGCCGTCTCCGTCGTAGATGGTCAGGGGCTCGCCGCCGCCGAACTTCCAGAGATCGGACTCCTCCGGGCTGCGCCAGGAAAAGGCGAAGTAGCCGCCGGGGGGGATGGTGGTCTTGATTTTTCCGTCCTCCACCTGCGCGTAGTAGTTCCCGCCGCCAATGGAATACTGCCACAAATATGCGCCTTCGGGGAAGGCCGTCGGGATTTCGCGGTAGGATCCGGAATCATAATTGTCATTGGCCATGAAAGTCATCACGCATCCGTCGCCATCGGTCATATCCGCGTTTTCGCGCTTGTCAATGCGGTCATAGGCAACCACATCGCTGTCGCCCCAGCGGCCGTACTGCCAGCTTCGCGCGAAGTGATTGTGGATATAGACCAGGTTGGGGATCCGGTTGTCGCCCCACTGACCCAGATATTTTGTGTTGGCGTGGCGGGGAAAGGCGCCGCCGCTCTGGCCAAGCGTTTCGGCCTGCCGATTGCCGTCGGTGTAGATGTCCGGAAGCCCCGCGCGGGTCAGGTTGAGCGCATAATGAAGCTCCTCGCGGAAAGCGACATTGTCGTCATGACTCTTGGCATAATAGACGCCGAGATTCTCGCCCATCTGGAAGCCGTCAATGTAGTACGGATGCTGCAGCCCGTCCAGGCTGGCCCAGGGATTGCCGAGCTTGTCGTTCAGGGTTGAATGCGTGCGGGCATCCAGCAGGCGCATGCCGGCCGCCCAGTAGTCGCTGTAGGGCGGCGGCTCTCCCATGTGCTCGCCGAAGATCATCAGGTCGTTTCGGCCATAGGATTTCTCGGTGTCGAACACGGTGTCGCGGTGGTTGTCCCAGTCACTGAATCCACGGCTCATGTTGAACTGCCACTGGGCCTGGCCGCAGTAGCCGGAATCGCTGGAATCCTTTCCGGCATCCCACTGTTCTCCGAAGAAATATCCCGGCACATGCTTCACGGCATCCAGCCGAAGGCCGTCCACCTTTGTTTTATCCACCAGCCAGCGGATGGAGCGCATCAGGTAGCCGCCGACGTCCTCCTCGTAATAGTCTTCGTGTTCCGCCAGCGTGTTGGTGGTGATGTTGGTGGTGCCGAATCCCACCCAGCCGAGCGTCGGGTGGTAGTCGTAGAATTCGGGATTGTCCGGGTGGCGGACAAACGAAATCTTGGGATGGGTGTCACCCTCGTTCGGGCCGAAGTTTGCGTTGGGCGTTTCGTGCGCGATGTCAATGAGGTCAGACAGGTTGCGGTTCTGGACCTCCCATGTGCTGCCCCAGTTCACGGTGTTGTCCCACTTGCGGTAGAAGCCCTCCTCGGTCACGCGCAGGTGGAAATCCTCGGGGAGCATGCCGGGATATATGTCCACGGGGGTGTTTTCGTTGTAGCCGGGGATGTCGAATGCGCGATGGTTCATGATGTTGTCGAAATAGACCCGGAGGCCAAAACGGTGAGCCGTTTCGATCAGGCGAAGCAGGTCCTCCTCCGTGCCGTAGCGGGTCTTGACCGTGCTGCGCTGATCCACGCCTCCGAGGTCAAAAGGGTCCCAGAGATCATATCCGACGGAAAGACCGCCGCTGGCTTTCTGGGGCGGCGGCAGCCAGAGCGCGGTGTAGCCCGCCTCGGCGATTTCCGGGATCTCGTCGGCGATTTCGTTCCAGGTATTGTTAAAAAACTGGAGAATGACCTCCGCGCGGGCGGCGCAGGTCAGCAATCCGGCGGCGAGTACAGGAACCAAAAGGGATTTCAGCCTCACGGGAAGCTCCTTTCAAAATTCAATCGGGGTAAACCGCTTTACCTTTCTTTAAGATTACGTCCTCCACAGCATTTGTGTCAAGGTCGCCCGAACCTTTTTCTACAGCGCCCAGGCCAGAAAAAGCGGCACGGTCACCAGCGCCCACAGGTGCGTCAGCAGCAGCCCGCCGGCAATGAAGTCGGTATCGCCTCCAAAACGCTCACTGAAGAGCACACTGGCCATCGCCGCCGGCATCACCGCAACGATGGTCAGCAGCCCGCGCGCGGTCTCGTCCATCGGAATGAGACCCAGCACCGGAATCATGATCAGCGGAACAGCCACGAGCCGGATGAAAGAGACCAGCCATACCCGCCAGCCGAGCATGACTTCATGCTTCATCACCGCAAAACGGCTTCCGGCGACCAGCATCGAAAAGGCAATGGTGGCCTGCCCCACCGCATGCATGCCGCTGCGCACGGTCTGCCATGCCAGTGCCAGCCACCCGGGCGGCGCGGGCCAGGTGAACAAGTCACGGAGCACCACAAACAGCAGGGCGGTGATCAGCGTCACAAACGGCGGACTCAGCAGCGATTTTATCCTCTGCCAGCCGCTCAGGTCGGTGGTGAACAGCACAACTCCCAGCGACCACAGAAGGACCTCATAGCCCACCGACGAAAAAACCAGCAGCGCGACCCCTTTCTCCCCAAAGCGGAAAAGCACCAGCGGCAGGGGAAGAAAAAGATAATTATTGATCAGGCAGTGGAACAGAAACGCGCGCGTGGTGGCCGGATGCACATCCCCAAGAATTCGCGCGGCCAGCAGTCCCAGAAGAAACCCCGAAATCGCGATGACCATGGCAAGAAGCGGAAGCGAATAATTGGCGCGCAGTTCGGCCAGCGAAAGCTGGGTCATAGAAACAAAGATCAGCGCGGGATAGATGATTGCGATGCAGATGCGCGCCAGATCGGTCGTGCCCTGCGCGGTGATCAGCCCGCCGCGGCGCGCAAAATATCCGCAGGACACAAGGGCCAAAACACAGACAATCTGGAACAGAAATATCATAAACTTCCAATGATTGGAACTTTTTGCGTGAAAACTTCCAATGATTGGAACTTTTTCCGGAAAAAGTTCCAATCATTGGAAAAAACGCGGCGGTCCGTCACTCTTCCCTGTCCCTCGCTGATGTCAGGCGGCGGCCGATTTCGGCGCCAATGGCCTGCGCGATGCTGACCGAGCGCTTGTTGAAGCGGCTGGGCACGTGGATCGCGATCAGGAACACGCTTCCGCTGCAGATGATGGTGATCGGCTGCTGTTCGATGGTGAAGGTGATGGAGGACAACGCCCCCATGTCGAGCTGGCTGATATACTGGGCCACCTTCTTGAACATCTGCGGCGTGAAGGCCCCGAGCGCCTCCTCTTTCGGATGGTCCCAGCTGGAGGCCATGGTGTAGCCGTCGGAATGCGTGATGATGCATCCATCGAAATCCTCCAGCAGCGTGAAGCGCCGGACAACATCCCGAACGCTGGGGATGCCGTGCTTGGGCGGACCGAGGATCTCGTGAATAAGTTCGGCGTAGCGGGTGGCGTCACTGCTGACTTTCTGGCCCGTGAGCCGCTCAAAGGTTTTTCGGCCCAGACCGGGCACACGCAGCAGGTCCGTGAGATAGAAATACTGGCCGCTGGCCTGGCGCGTGGCCACGATGTTTTCCGCCAGCGTATGGCTGATGCCGCCGATACCCGACATCAGTTCCTCAACTGTGGCCTGATTCAGGTCCACTCCTCGCAGGTAGAGATAGAGCCCCTCCTTGACCTCTTCTGCCGAAGCGGCGGCAGCCGGAAGAGCTGACTCTTCCCCGGCCGGGGCTTCCTCCCGGACCGGTTCTTCCGGGACGGGTTCGGCGGCTTCCTCAACGGGAGCCGGCTCTTCATAATAAACGGCTTCGGGCTCGCCTTCGACGGGCACCGCCTCAGCCGGTTCTTCCGGGACTTCGCGGAGCAGTTCCTCTTCCGGCAGTTCCTCCTCTGAGACGGCCGCCTCTTCCGCAGCCGTTTCCTCTGCGGCGGGGGCTTCCATTTCCACGGGCGCTTCCTCTTCGGGCGCAGGCGTCTCTTCCTCCAAAATTTTCTGGAGCATGGCTTCAGGCGACATTTCCTCTTCCGCCTCGGCGGGCTCCT
>ENA-UPTA01002800-UPTA01002800.1-activated-sludge-metagenome-genome-assembly--contig:-NODE-2800-length-17664-cov-6.048725_pt1 | contig 17664 bp, 14 predicted proteins | sample MGYA00238184_ERZ773361 | MGnify/ENA primary metagenome ERZ773361 (study PRJEB29100, sample SAMN05720205) | activated sludge metagenome | isolation source: anaerobic digester from wastewater...
GCGCGTCTCACACAGGCCTCATCGGCGTTAAATTCATCGAGGGAAATATCGCACAGGACAGGTTTCAGCCCTGCCTTTTTAACCGCAACAACCAGGCTGCCCGCGGTATACGCCGGAAGAACGACTTCTTTCCGTGCGGACAATGTTTTAAGCGCCTCAAGAGCCAGATAAAATGCGGCAATGCCTGAATCCGCGGTATGCGCCGTTCCCGCATCAAGCGCGGCGGCGAGCCGCGCCCGGCAGGAGGCCTGTGCCTGCGCGCACGGCACATGCATGAGCGCATACAATGCATCCGATAAAGAACCGGCTGAACCGATAATGGGAAGCTTCGTCATCATATTTTCCGCGCGTTCATCATGATCACGCTGGCGCCGAACAGCGCCATGGTGCCGATGAACTTTTTTTCAATAACCTCAAGCCCCAGATCCTTCAACAGGCGGTCCATATCCCGCATATAATATGTCTTGAGCGGCAGGTCCCTGACCGTTTTGTCATACCAGGGCGCCAGGCCGTATTTGACCGCAAGAAGCGGATTGGCCGCGTTGCGGAAATCGAAGATCACCTGCCCGCCTTTTTTTACCACCCTGCTCATCTGGACAAAAGCGTCCCGGACCGTGCCGAACGACGGCATGTTGAACACCACGTTGATGCAGACAGCCGTGTCGAAAAAATCATCGGGGAACGGCAACCGGGAAGCATCCCCCACGCTCAGATGTATCCGGGGATCGGATATCCTGCCTGCCGCCTGCTCGATGCGGCTCTTGCTCGTATCGATGCCCCACAGTTCAAGCCCGGGGTTCTGTTGCCGTAACTGCGATAAGAAAAGCCCTTCCCCGCAGCCGGCCTCAAGCACCCGCTCCCGGGCATTCCCGCACCAGGCAAGCGCCTGTTTTCTTACCTGGTCCTGCCAGACGCCGGATGAATATTCGCCCCGTTCTTCGGAACGGGAAACTTTGTCGTGCATCCATGAATACAGACCGTTCATGTCTTTCCCTTATTTTTTACCAAGAAGCTTCAATGCCGCATCCAGAGCAGTTTCTACCGTGATCGCTTTCAGGCACGCGCGCGAACTGCAGGAGACCCTGTTGCACGGAGCGCATGCTGTTTTTGAATACAGGACAACCGCTTTCTGAGAAATGACCCTCGGATCGAACCTGGCGAGATACCCGGGCCCGAAAAAAGCGACCTGAGGCGTTTTGACAATGGCAGCGATATGCATGGCGCCTGTATCGTTCGAGATAAACAGCCTGCATTGCCTGATCAGAGCAGCGGTTTCGCTGATCGAAAGCCTGCCTGACATATCGATCGCCGGATATCGAATGCCGCGGCACAGCTCAACAGCCAGGCCTTTCTCATGGGCATCCCCGGTGATCACGAATACGCACGGGAAAACAGCATGGATCGCATCCATAAGCGAGCGATACCGCTCCAGCGGCCATTGATGCGACGGCTTTCCTCCCGGATGTACGCCGATGAGCGCGTCAGACTGAGAAACGCCTGATTCTCTCAGGATCCGGGCTGCGGTAATGATGGGATCATTCCCGGGCTCCGGATTCCCGGGTTCCAGGGCGATCGTACGGTCAAAAACCGGCGCATTGACTGCTGCGGCCGTATCTATATCATATTCCATCTCGTGTTTTGTGCCAGGCCCTGTTTCAGGGACCTTGATATCGAAGAAAAACCCCCGTCCGTCAGTATCCCTGCCTGCCGTTATCCTTCCTGCGATAAAAGTAACAAGCGCGAACATCTTTATAACGCCCGGAACGCTGATCATTGTGCGCATGTTCATGACAAGATCATACCGGCAGCGCCGCAGGTCTTGCAGGACAGCCGTCAACTGCCGCAGACCGCGGCCGCAGACAAAAACACGGTCGCATACGCCCCACGGCCGCACAAGCTCCTCGCAGCGATCGACAACGAACATGTCGATCCTGGCATCCCGGTATCTGGAGTGCAGCGCCCGCAAAGCAGGCTGCGCAAGCAGCAGGTCGCCGATGCCGCCCAGATCGATCACAAGGATCCGCCTGATATCGTTGAGTTCCTTCACGCGCTTGCCTCCTGCGCCACGGCCGCGATCTTTTGTATCTGCACCCGCAATGCGTTCTCGACCTCTTCGACGCCGATCAAACTCATGCATTCATGGCTTTTGCATACTGCCCTGCTGCACGGGCTGCACGCAAGTTGTTTCCTGATAACGATCGAATCCTCACCCTGCGGCTTCCATAATACCGGGTCTGTCGGCCCCATGGTCGATACGGTGGGAATACCAAGCGCTTCTGCAATATGCAACGGGCCTGAATTATTGCACAGGACAAGATCGCACTGCGCAATGAGCTGCACAAGGCCTGCGGTATCGGGAAATACCGCCTCGACCTCCGCGCCGCCTTGTGCGGCAGAAACAATAAACGAAACCAGCTCTTTCTCATCCGGCCCGCCGAACACGAAAACCCTGGCCTTATATTTTTGCAGAAGCCACTGAGCCACTGCGGCGAATTTTTCTTTTTCCCATATCTGAGACAAGAAATGGCCGCCGGGATGAATGCCCGCGACGAGCTTTCCGCCGGGTTTCTTTTTCTCCATATCGATCCCCGGCGCCGTAACGACTACGGTTACCCCGAGGCTTTTCAGGACCTCACAATGCACCGCTGTCATGCTTTTGCCTGCCGCATCTTCCTGCCGGACAACCCGGTTAAAGAACAATTCCCTGAAACCCCACGCGAATCCCGCGCGCACAGGCGCTGCGCTCAGATACGCCAGGACAGCAGGCATTAGCTTATAATCATACAACAGGTCGATTGCCAGGTCATACCGCGCGTTCCTGAGCTTTGCCGCAGCGCTGAAGAAACCGTCGTATTCGACGACGCCGTCGATATTCCGGCACAGGCCTGCCAGGCCTTTGAGCTGCGGCCTGACCAATACATCGAGGCGCGCCCGCGGATACGCTGCCTTCAGGTTATCGATGACCGGCAGGGACGTAATAAAATCGCCGATGCGGTCAAGACGGATGACAACGATCCTGTCGATCCTGCCGGCGGGTTTGTTCCTGCTGAAAAATAAAAGCTTGATCAAAAGAACAACCGGCAGGCGCAGGATAAAATAAAGCTTCAAAACGTTCTGTTTTATTTTTTTATGCATGTTCACCCGGCGTATAAAAAGGGTTGATGCCCAGCTTGCCTTGTGCGCCGTCCATGAGGCCGCGCATGACGGCAACGAGCCTGCTGCGCTTTCCCCGCCCGCTTGAGCATATGATCAACGTCATCACTTTAAGCCCGTATAACAGCGTCCGGATAAGAGCGCAGCGCATTTTCTTGGTCAGGAACAGATTGAACTGGTTCCGGAACGCATAATACAGCTTTTCTTTGGCCGCGTACACGCGGCTGTGAATGCCTGCCAGAGCGAGGTCCTGCCTGTCAGACTGGCGCTGTTCGAGCACAAGGCTGTCGGGGATCCAGTACATCGGATACCCCGCGCCGGCGATCCGCATCGAATATTCGGTATCGTCGCAGTAGAGAAAATAGTCCGTGCGCGGCAATCCGACGCTGCGGACGATCTCCGCCGGTATCAGCGTGCCCCGCCATGCAAAACCGCGCATTTTTCCGGGCTGCGAAAACAAGCGGGCGCCTGTGCACCAGCTTCTGACCACGCATCCCGTATGCCCCGGATCAAGGCGCGCAAGCCCTTTGAGCAGGTTCTCGAGGCTGTCCGGAGGAACGATCACGTCGTCGTCGAACAGCCAGACCAGGTCGTTCGTTTCGATTGCCTGCCTGATGCCTTCGTGATAGCCGCCCGCGCTCCCCCTGTTCGCGCGAAAGCCCGTGTAGCGCACCTGAGGAAAGCGCTCTTTCATCAGCCGCGCGGTCCGGCCATTGACGGAATTGTCCATGACGAATATCTCGTGCAGCGAAACGGTTTGCGCAACAAGATCGTTCAGAAGCCGCTCAAGCATGGCCTCGTTGTCATACGTCACGATAACAGCGGCAACGGTCCTCATGCGTCCGGCGCGGGCGTCTGACAGGACAGAGCCCCGATCATGATAAGCCGGTCCTTCATTCGCATCATGCGGCCGAACCCGAAGAGCGCCTTCATGAATATGCGCCTCATGCCCTGCTCCTGAATACGCGACTCAGTGGACCGCGCCTCGAGTTGGGCAAATCCCGCCCTGTTCAAAAGCTTCTCGAGCGTTGCGGCCGTAAAATGAAAAATATGATGCGGCAGGACAAAATAATTCTTATGGTTGAACCGCGCCAGAAAGCTCATGGCCCGGTAATGCAGACTGCCGAAATCAGGCACGGCAACATACAGGATGCCGTCGGGCTTGAGGATCCTGCGTATTTCCCTCAAAAAACCGAGCGGCCCGGGGATATGCTCGAGCACATCGCCCGCCGTTACCACATCAAAAGATCCTTCGGGAAAATGCGCGTCGCTCAAACCGCAGTTCTTTACGTCAAAACCGTAACGCTGCTTTGCTGCGCCTGCGGCGTAGGCAGAGATATCAATGCCGCTGACGCGAAAACCGGCATCCTGCGCTGCTTTCATGAACTCTCCGGAAGCACAGCCGATGTCAAGAAGGCTGCCGGCAGGCTTGAACCGCTTGATCAGGTCAATGCGCAGGGAAAACGGCTCGTTCGATTGCACCGCGGAACCGCCGTCCTTTTCATTGCCGTAAAACCTCATGTATCCTTTTTGGAAATATTCCTGCGTGTACAGCCCTTCGGCATTCTTCTCAAGCGCCCTGGGCTGCGGATTCACGTACACGAGGCCGCATACCCGGCAGCGGCGCAAAAACAGGATTTTTTCTTCGATAACCGCATCATCTTCGGCAATAGCGCACGAATTGACCGTCGAATAATTGCCGGAGCCGCATATCGGACAGCGGATATACCCCAGCGATGCATCCCTTAATACTTCCATATATACCCTCTGCACTGCAACGGCATGCGCTGCGATGCCGAACATGCGCTCACAGCGCTGGTATCCTGCAGCGCCGAACCGCACTGCCGCTTCCCTGTCTTGAAAGAAAACGATCTTTTCCGCAAGTGCCTTATGATCGCGGGGCCTGACAAGCCATCCGGTCGCGCCGTGCTCGATTATTTCCGGCGCGCCGCCGATGCAGAACGAAACGATCGGCTTGGAACATGCCATCGCTTCGATGAGCACGCGGCCGAACGGGTCGATGAGTGAAGGAAACACGAACACGTCCACCGCTTTGAAAAAAGCAGCCATATCTTCGCATTTTCCCAGGAACCGTATCGTTTCTTCAACGCCGGCTGTCCGGGCTTGCCGCTTGAGCCGTTCCACATACCGCGCGCGCTCGGCCGGCTGGAACCCGGCCACCAGTATCCGCATGCCGGGGATCTTTTGCTTGAGGATCCCCGCGGCTTTGATCAAATATTCGAACCCTTTCCCCGGTGTATACGCGCCTGCCGCGCCCGCTACGAACGCGTCCCCGGGAATGCCAAGGGACTTACGAAGATCCGCTCGTGCCGCGTCAGGGCTGAAACGCGCCATGTTCACCCCGTTATAAACCAGGGCCAATTTCCTTTGAAAGAACATAAAGCTTTTTTTCCTGCCGAGCCTGCGCGAAATAATAATGATCTTCGCGGATAAAAACGCCTGGCAGATATCCTGAAAGAATCCGGTGTACACCAGGCGGATATGAGAAACAAGCGGCTTTTTCTCAAGCAGGCAGGCAATACCCGCCACTGCCACAATGCCGCCTGTCGCATTCGTATGCACAAGGTCGATGCTTTCCCGCCTGATAATATCCCGTACGGCCCTGACCGCCCGCACCGTTGCTTTCAAATTCAAAGGATTGGCCACCTGCCTGTATGCGAACAAATACACCGGGATCCCCATTTCCCTGACGCGGCTGCTCCAGTCCCCTTCGCCGGGAATACAGACAAACGGCCGGAACCGCTCCCTGTCCAGGTTCTCAAGCAGGTTCAGAAGGCTGATCTCGCCGCCTCCGATGGTCCTGCCGGTATCAGCTACGTAAAGAATATTCTTTGCCATTCATTCCCCGGTTTGCGTCGCGATATACGCGGACCGTCGCAGCCGCGATCCTGTCCCATGAAAGATCGTCCCGCGCAATGCGATATGACGCATCGCCCATCTTCGCGATGATATCGTCGTCGGCCAATATCCGCTCCATGGCCTGCGCAAGATCCGCGCTGTCATTGGGCCTGACGAGGATCCCGTTCTCCCTGTCGCGCACGACCTCAGGCAGACCTCCTGAGCGCGCGCATATAACGGGCTTCGCGAACGCGTACGCAAGCTGAAGCGACCCGCTCATATCGATCTCCTTATAGGGGAACACGACAACATCGGCGCTGAAAAAATATGTCTGCATTGCCTCGAACGGGACATACTCGGCTTTCAATACAACGTCCTTTTCCAGTCCAAGCGCTTTGATCCTTTGACCGACCGAATCAAGATCAAGGTTGATGGGCTTTCCGACAATGAGCAGCAGCGCCGGAACGCCGGCTTTGCGGGCTTGCGCAAACGCGTCGAGAAGGATATCAAGGCCTTTATATTCGCGCAGGGCGCCGAACTGCAGAACGATCCTTTTATCCTGCGGCAGGCCGAGCGACTGCCGCGCTTCCTTTTTCGGCATTTCCCTTGTGCGGAAAAAAAGATAATTGCCGTGCGGGATAACACGGATCTTATCGCGCCTGATCTTGAACAGGGCGCTTAATGTATCCTGCGAAAACTTCGAATGTACGATGATACGATGGGAACATGCGTAAATGATCCTGAAGGCGGTGCGCATGAACAGCGCTCTCTTTTCCGAATCCTCATGGGGAAGGACATTATGCGCGGTCAGAACAACCTTGAGGCCGAACATGCGGGCAAGCGCGAATGCGAACCAATCCTTGCGCGCGGTCTTCATTGTCTGGACATGGATGATATGCGGCTTGTATTCGAGCACGGCAAATATTGCCATCATAAGCGCGGGCATATACTCCCGGCTGTTCAGCGGCCGTTTCATGATCTTGAACTGCCGCGGCAGGCTGTCGAGCTCATACGCTTCGTCGGTCAAAAGGCAGCAATCAACCTGGCTGTCTGCGGCAAGCGCCTGCATGAGATTATACGTATAATGGGTGATGCCGCCCCATCCGCCTGTATCGATCATCAGGATCTTTATTTTCATGCCATCTTCCCCGCAACGCTGCGATACACCGATAATGTCGCCCGGGCGGCCGCGTCCCAGGAAAAATCGCGCGCCCTCTTTTTCCCGTCCGATACAAGCCTGCTTCGCAGAGCCTCGTCGCTCAATACCCGTTCCATGGCTTCAGCGATCGATCCGGGGTCTTCGGGCCGAAACTGATATATGCAATTCCCGAACAATTCTTTGATGGACGAGGTCGCCGACGCAACGACGCACGCCCCGCACTGAAGCGCTTCCAGCACCGGCAGTCCGAACCCTTCATAGAACGACGGAAAAACGAACAACTCGCATGCGCTATACAACTGCGCAAGGTCAACGTCATCGACATGTCCCGCGAAAATGACCCGCTGTTTAAGCCCGAGGCGCTCGACCGTTTCGAACACGTCCCGGCACAGCCATCCTGATCCTCCGCAGATCACCAGCGGCAGATCCCGCGCGCTCTTCAAAAGCGCGTATGCCTGAATAAGATTCAGGTAATTCTTCCGCGGCTCGATAGTGCCGACGGAAAGAATGAACCGGTCTTTGATGCCGAGCTTTTGCTTTATGGAACCGATGCGGTCCGCGTCGCGCTTTCCGGAAAACTCGCCCCCCGCTGCCTCATACACCACGCTGATCTTCGTTTCCGGCACCCCATAAAAAGTTTGCAGATCGGACGCGGTTGCGCCGGACGGAACGATAATCTTCGCCGCGCGCCGGGCCGACGACGAAACAGCATCGTCGAAATACCTGAACGCCCGGGGCGTGACGAACTGCGGGAAGCGTTTGAACGCCACGTCGTGTATGGACACGATTGACGGACAGGACAGGCGCCGGGGCACGAAGAACCGGCCGCCGTGGAAAAGGTCGCAGCGCGTGCGGCTGACCGCGGCCGGAAGCAGGAACGTTTCCCAGAACCTGCCCCATGCGTCGCTCAGATGCGGCAGGCGCACCAGGTTTTCGGATATATCGGCCGATATCGCTTTCCAATCGATGCGGCTTGGCGCGCAAATGAACAGCTCGAGCCTGCATCCGCCTGCGCGCGCCAGGCCTGCGATCAAATTATACAGATATGTCCGTATGCCTGCCTGCGTGAATATGAGCGGGCGGATGTCGAAGCCGATCTTTATCATGGCAAACCCCGTTCCCTGTCGATGTGAGCGCACAAACGGCTGATCCTGATGCGCCGCCTGCTCTGGATCGCCGCGCGCCTGGCAAGCATTCTCGGCAAAAGCCTCAATGCGTCCAGCCGGGCCAGGAACACTTCTTTTTCAAAGCGCCCCACAAACCGCATGAATATATCGATCTCGTATTTAAACAAAAACGGCCAATGAAGCAGAAAGAGCCGGACCGGATAATCCTTGATCAGGGTCCAGAGCCGGTTGCGCTCCACGTAATACACAAGGAACCGCTCGTCCCGGGCCGCGCGCGTCCGGCCCGACATATGGTATACGAGCGCATCCGGCACGAACACGCATTTCCATCCGGCCAGCTGCGCGCGGAAGCACAGGTCGAACTCTTCGCAATACGCGAAATAATCCTCGTCGAAAATGCCGATCTCATCCAGCATGGACCTGCGGTAGAACGCGCTTGCGCCTGCGGCGCCGAAGATCTCCCCGGCTGCGCCGTACTGGCCGCGGTCCGCTTCGCCCCTTCCCCGGTCCCGGGCATAACCGCCGCGCAGCAGCATGATCCCAGCGGAATCGATGATGTTCGGGTTGAAAAAATTGAGCTGCTTTGAGGCGCATATGCCTATGGCAGGATCCTTGCGGGCTGCCCTGACCAAACGCTCGATCCAGAAAGGGTCCACGCGGGTATCGTTGTTGAGAACGACGACGAACTCCCCGGCTGAACACCGGATGCCCTGGTTTGCCGCTTTGGCATATCCCAGATTGCCGGCGTTGGCCAGGACCTTGACTGTGGCGTAATTATTCCTCACGAACTCAACCGACGCGTCGCCGGAACCGTTATCGACAACGATCACCTCAAGGCAGGGGTAACCCTGCGCCATAACGGAATCGAGGCACACGCCGAGAAGATGTTTGCCGTTGTAATTCAGGATTATGACCGATACGAGCGGTTCCTGTCCCATATCCGCATGTTCCAGTATTGGATGATCACATTGATAAAATAAAGAGCGGTGACCATGGAATGAACAAGCCCGGGCATGCCGTTTCGATGACCGCCGAGCCCGAAAAAGAACTTACAAAAACGCATGGGGACCCAGCACAATGCCTTGAGCGTGTATATCGCGCCCGCCGGCTTTTTCTGCCTCAGCAGCTGTTGCGCCTCAAGGCGCGTTGCCCTGATATTCTTGTGAAGCATGGCCCGGAACGTCGGGAACGGATAATGCAATACCGCGTTCTTCAACTCGCCCGCGTTGCCATCGAGGATAAAACCGGCGTGCACGAGCTTGTCCTCCCAGCCGCCGCGGTCTTTCTTATACAGCTTGATCTTCCTGAACGTCCAGAACGGGCCTTTCATCTCTTTGCCGAAAACGAAATTCCTGAAGGGCATCCAGTAACCGTCGTATCCTTCGCCTGCGGCAATGCGGCTGCGTATCTCATCCGCAAGCTCGCGGGGGAAGCGCTCGTCCGCTTCCACGAACAGCACCCACTCATACGACGGCTTGTCCATGAGCCATTGTTTCTGGCTGCCGAAATTATCGAATGCGCGCTGGTAGATCTTATCCGTGTATTCCCTGCAGATCTCGATGGTCCGGTCAATGGAGAACGAATCGCAGATCACGATCTCATCGACCCATTTGATCGTATCGAGGCACTGCCTGATCTGCGCCTCTTCGTTGTAGATCATCACGACTGCGGAGATCTTCACGGCTACAGGGTTATCCATGTCATGCGTATTTTTTCGAATCGGGCGTTCTTTTTCAATTCCGCGCCTTTTTTCAGGAAATATCCCGTATGGCAGTAATGGCCGAGCACCCCTGCGAAAATCGCGCAGGATTCCCTGAAACGAAGATGTCTGAGGCCTTTGGCAAATCCCTCCCGCACCCAGCGGGCGATCTCTTGTTTTACCTCGCCATGCTCCCCGTAGGCATACCGCAGAAGGATCGAATTCCGCACGTGATAATACATCCTGCGCGCGAGAAACGGCACGGCCCCATCGTAATGATGCCGGCAGACCGCATCGGGCACATACACGCAGGAATAGCCGGCAAGCCACATGCGCCAGCACAGGTCAATATCCTCGCCGTACATGAAAAACCGCTCGTCTAAATATCCCGCCCGGCCCAGCGCCTCTGTGCGGATCAGGCAATGCCCTCCTCCGCACCAGCTTGTTTCCTGTGTTACGGGATCGATCTTCCTGCTTGATTCCTGCGGCACCTGGCGCGACCCTGCGACCGCAATGCCGGGGTCGCTTGAGATCTTCGCCATAAGCCGGCTGAGCCAATCAGGCTCGACCTTGGTGTCGTTGTTCAGAAGAGCCACAAACGGCGCATCGCATCGCGCCAGCGCCAGATTATTCGCCGCGGCAAATCCGAGGTTTTGCTCGTTGACAATAACCTCGACAACAAACCCCGGATCGCAGCTGCGGGCAAACGCAACGGAATCGTCCTGCGACGCGTTATCGACAAAAAAAAGACGAAGCCTGTCCTTCGGATACGCAAGCGCACCGAGGCTGGCAAAGAAATCATCAAGACGCGGCCTGCCGTTGTAACAGACAGTGATTATATCGACGCGAGGATGTGCGCTTTCCATGCTCCGTGCCTTTAGATGATATGGCCGCCTATAAAATCCACGCCGCTTCTCAGGGCGTTGAGGATACGCGCGCGCATGACCAGCTTCCTGAAGCGCCACGACCTGAAGTGCGCAGGCTCAAGCATGCGCACCTTTTGCCCTGCGACAAGCGAATACGCCGCGTACTCATCAAGGCCCCGCTCGGTGAATTCCTGCGGTTTGACCGCCTTGACAAAGACCAGGTGCTTGAACACCGGCAGAAGAGCGGTAATACGGCAGTCGGAAAATATCTCTTTGAGATCATCCAGCTCGAATCGCCAGAAATCGTACGGGTATCCGTGATAGGCGAAATATTGCGAACAGGTCGTCACGAGGATCAGGCCTCCGGGCCTGCACACTCCCTTGATGTTATGGATCGCCGCTTTCCAATCCTCGATATGCTCCAGAGCAGACGTCGAAAGCACGACGTCAAAGCTCTCTTTGCCGAACTTCCCGATCAGACCGCTGCTGTTCACGACCACGTCGACCCCTTTGCCCGCAGCCATATCCGCGCCCACATACTCGCGCGGCTTGAGCGCCTGCTCGACGAACGGCCTGATACTGCCGTTGACGTCCTGCGACCCGACCTCGAGCACGCGCTTTCCGGCGATCGGCTCGTTGAACAACTGCAATACCAGCGCTGAAAGACAATCAACCGTCATGTCCCCTCCTTATCGATCCGCGCCAGAAAAACGCAGATCGCATCACCGCGCTTTTCCCCATTCAACGCTTGCGCCCTGCGGCTGAATTCGCGTATCTGCTCTTTGGTAAAAATGCTTTTCGAGGGGTTCACGCCGTACGAGCGCTCATCCTGTTCGGGGATATCGCGCGCGTATTGCTCAGACGCCCAGAACTGGTATTCGGTCGAGTCATAGAGCACATGCTCTACCGTGAATCCCGTCCTGCGCGCAAGCATGTCGAGCGACTTCAGGGAATACAGAAATATGTGGCGCGGGGCGTCAAGCGCGACCCAGTTGACCCCGTAATGCTCCCACGCATAGGAAGATACCGTCGGTATGCGGATCATGACGCGGCCTTTGGGCCGCAGGATCTCGCGCACGCGGCCCAGTATGCCGTACGGATCGTCCATATGCTCGAATGAATGGTTGAACATGACCATGTCGAATTCTTCCCGGAGAGAAAAGATATCGCACGAATGTATGAAAATGCCGGGCGCGCGGATATCGGCGCCGATGAACGGGTCCGCGCCGTGCAGATTCCGGAAACCATACCAGGCAAATTCCGAAAGCATCTTGCCTTTGCCGCAGCCTACGTCGAGAATCCGCGAGCCCAGATGCGCACGGGCGAGACTGAACCATTGCGCATATTCTAAAAGCCTGGGCTGAGGCGGATTCACTTTTGACAGGGCCCAACCGAGAAGGCTCGCCCGGTCAAAAAGATACGCGCTCCTGCGATGGCGCAAAAAACGCGTAAACAGCCGGTCGTGCTCGAACTTTCGATAAATCTCCGGCTCTTTGAACGCATAATAGTCTGCGGGATAATACCGCGACATATCCTGCGGGATGTCAATAAGCTGCACGCAGCCGCACGCGCCGCATTCAAGATAATGAAAGGCCTCCCTGGTGCCGAACAGCATCTCCCGGGCAGTATGCGTCTTATTGTTGTCCGCGTTGCCGCAGATCCTGCATGCGCGCGCGTTATGTGCCATACCCGCCTGCGATCTTTTTAAGGAACCGGTACAATGACGGAAATTTGTCTTTCACCAGGCCGATGTCGTTCGCGTCGAACAGGCGCGCACGGTACAGGATTGCCAGATACACAAACGCGAACATGCCGCATGCAGCCGACAGGACAGCCGCCTGTCCGATGCGCTTGAGATCCGGCCATGCCGCCCGGGCGATAGAATCAAACGAATATGCGAATGCCGCCGCGGCCAGGCTCGCGATCAAGAACGGCGCGGTCGCGCGCAGATACGAGCCTGCCGGAACCGCGAGGTTCTTATGCAGGCGATAGAGGAAATACGAAGTCCCCGCATTGACCGAAAGCATCGTGCCCCATGCAGCGCCGAAAAAACCGAACATATCGATCAAAAGGATGCTCAACGGGATGTTCAGTGCGATCATGATAAGCGAAGCGCTCATCAGATAGCCGGGCCTTTCTATCGCCATGCACAGGGCGCCGGAGGCCCGCGCGAGCACGTTGACGAGGAACGCGGCCGCAAGTATCCGGATGATCCCTGCGGACTGCGCGTATCCGACGCCCATCCAGACGAACATGATCCGGTGCGCGGCAACCGCGATGAACACGAACAGCGGCATGGCGGCAAACGCCAGATACTTGGTGCTGCGTAAATACGACTCGATGAGACGCCTGCGCTCTCCCCGCGCCTCTATCTCCGAGAATGCGGGCACAAGCGCGGACACCAGAAGCCCCGGCACGGTGATCGCATACATGACGATGTTCGAACCGAGCTGATAGAACGTGACAAGGCCCACGGAGAGGAAATACGCGATGAGAACCTTATCGGTCTGGACCGTGACGGTGCCGGCGATACGCGAGAACTGTATGCGCCAGCCGAAGGAAAATATCCTTTTGAACATCGGCTGGTCCCAGGAGAACGGCCTGAACGAAAGTTCGGGCAGGAGCCGGTAGGCGCTGACGATATACATGACCGAGGTGAGCACAAGCACGATCGCGTTATTGACGATCAGCCCGCGCAGGCCGTATCCCTGTTCCAGGAAGAATACGGTCCCGGCGACGGTAGCCAGTGACGCCGCGACGGCGACCTTGTTCGCCAGGTCCATGCGCTGCAATCCTGCCTGGATCGCCATAAACACGCCCATTGCATTCGACACGCAAAAAATACCGACTGCGAGGACAAAAACAAACCGGGCCTCTTCATGGAGCGGCACGGGTATTTTCAAAAACGACATAAGCGGGCCCGCGAAAAGGGCAGCGAGCGCAACGATGCCCGCCCCCAGCATGACATAGAACGCAAAACCGGTATTGACAAGCTTATTGATGCCGGAATACTCTTTGATCGTGTGGAATTCGGACACGTATTTGACAAAAGACGAGCCCACGCCGAAATCCAGGAGCCCGAAATAGTTCGTGATCACGCCGACAAGCGCCCATACGGCATACCGCTCGACGCCGAGGCGGCCGACGATATACGGCGTCAGGAAAAATCCGACGATAAAGAACCACAGCCTGCCGATAATATTAAAGGCGGTGTTCATGACCACCTTGTCGCCGATCCTGGCGTCCTCAAACTGCATGCGGCTCCCCTTCCCGGACAAGCGCCTTTTCCTCCTGGGCGACTTCAGGCATGGCAAGGACCATGGCAGCGAGGAACCAGAACGGTTCCATGATCCGGATAAGGATAAAAACAGCCCCTGCCATAGACTGCGTTAAAAGGGCGATGAGGCCGCAGATGAAACCGATGCTCAATGATCTGGAGAAATTCTCTTCGGATTGTTTATACACCCGCACTGCCATGCGGAAAAGCTGGGAGATCATCCACATAAAAGCGGCAAAACCGAGCAGGCCCGTTTCGATCAGAACACGGACATACTGATTGTCGATGACCGCGCCTCCGGGGACGCCGGCGCCGAGAACGGGCCGGTAGGACAGTTTAAGACCGGCATCGCGCCACGCATCGATCCTCGCCGCCGCAGATTCGGACACATATATCCTCTTTCCTCCGATGACATACTGTTTTTCCTGAGAAAATGTGTCTTGGGCGCGGGCGCGGACTTTTTGCGGGGTGACGATCGGGACAAGAAGCAGCGTGATCGCCAGAAAAAAAAGAAGCGGGTATCTCGCACGCTTGCTTAACACGATATAAACCAGCAGCATGGGCACAATGCTGACCCAGCCCTCGCGCGACATGGTCATCACGAACGGGACGAACGCGAAAACGAATGCCCCGAACCAGAATATCCGTTCTTTGCGCTTCTGCGCGTAAATAAAGAACCCGAGCATGAGCGACATCATGAGAAGCAGATATCCGGCAAAGGTATTCGGCTCTCCTCCTTCGCTCTCGAACGGCGCTGAAATACGCTCGCCCGCCGGGATCTGGGCCCAGGCGATAGCGCAGACGATCAGGCAGGTCAGTATCATGAAAAAAGTGTACGTCTTCACCTGCCGGGACGTGCGCAGATTGTTCCCGACCATGAAAAAGATCAGAAAATATTCGAAATATTTCAGCAGGTAGAAAAAGGATTCCCTGAACTGCACGCGGCCCGCGATCATGCCGTTCAGGGATGATACGACGCAAATGAGAATATAGATCATGATCGGGCCGTTGAGCGGGTTGCGCCTGACGACGCCGAGCTCCTTTTTCACCGCCATCTTGGCCATCCACGCGAAAAAAATGACGAAGATGAACAGGTCTTCGGCGCGGACATTGATGTTGCGGCTCGCAAGCTGGCCGGCGCGCAGTTCCGGCGACAGAAGCATGGACAGGATCACGAGGATCAGGGCGATATCGGTATTGAGGAACGCGACGGCGAACAGGGTGATGGCGATCAATGCGACAAAGGACTGTTGTACGGGGAATCCGAGGATGATGAACGGGACGAAGGCGGCGAAGACAAAAAAGAATACGACCAGACTTATGGGGACCTGACCTTTATATCCTGGCATGGAAGAATAGCCACACTCTGTTTAAACCTTTTTTTTCGAAGATGCGTTGGGATGTTTCGGACCAGGCTCTTCTTTGCCGTAATACTTGTATTTCCGGTAATAAGGATAGGGGGATATCTGCTCGGTCTGCGCCTGGGTATGGTTGAGGATGACGCCGAGGACCTTCGCATTGACCGCCTCAAGCTGGACCTTGGAACGCATAAGCCCTTCGCGTCCGGTCCTGCCGATCTCATACACCATGATCACGCCGTCCACCTTGGGCGCGAGCATGCTCGCGTCCGTGACGGGAAGCACGGGCGGCGAATCCAGGATGACGACGTCGAACCGCGCTTTCAGTTTCTCGATAAGCTCCAGAAACGCCCTGGAATCGATGATCTCCACAGGATTATGCGGCAGATGGCCCGACGGCAGGATCCAGATATTCTCGATGCCCGGGGTCTTGCGGATCACCTCGAACCCGATATTGCCGAGGAACAGGTCAGTGATATTGCGCAAGGCCGAATCAAGCGTCGCGGTGCCCATGACCACTTCGTTGAGGCCCGGCTCGCGCTCGACGCCGAAGACCTTGCAGAGGATCGGCCGCCGAAGATCGGTCGAAAGAAGGATCGTTTTCAACCCGATCTGCGCCATGACAAGTCCGAGGTTGCAGACGACGCTCGATTTGCCTTCGCGAGGGCCTGAGCTGGTAACAAGGATCGTTTTGCGTTCGGAACTCAGCTTCAGGTTCGTATGGATATTGCGGAATGACTCGGTAATAGGCGATTGCGGGCTGTAATGGGCGAACAGATGGACGATCCTTTCTTCCGCGTCCGATTTGGTGCGCGGCACGAAACGGTGCTTGAGCCGCAGGAATATATTCCTTCCCGACGGAAGTTCCTCCTCGATCGGCGGGACGATGCCCAGGACCGGCAGTTTGATGACATTCTCGACGTCCTCGATGGTCCCGATGGACGTATCGAAGGTCTCGATGATGAACGCGAACGCGACGCCGAGGATGAGGCCCATGAACGCGCCCATGATGACCTTGATGCGGCTGTCGGCCGCGACAGGCGCGGCAGGCGCGACCGCAGGGTCCACGATCGCCACGTCGGAAACTTTCTGCTGTTCGGTAATGCGGGCCTCTTCCAGCTTTTCCTTCAGCATGGAATACAGCTTGCGGTTGACCTCCACCTCGCGCGCAAGGCCCGTATATTCGAGCTGTTTATCGGAGAACCCGTGCACCTGCGATTCAAGCCCTTTGATCTGTTCGCGCAGCTGGATCACCTGCGGGTGCTTTTCAGTGTATTTCTGCAGCAATTCGGCAAGCTTGAAATCAAGCTCGACCAGTTTTTCTTCGATCGGGCCCGCAAGGCGCACCTGGGACGAACCGTCGTCGAAATTCTTCAGCTTATGCTCGGTATCCTTGAGCTTGCGCTCAAGCATGGCAAGCTGTTCCTCGATGAACTGGCGCGCGTGGCGCGACTGCTTGTTCTTTTCGTTCAGGTTCTCGAGGATATATACTTCCGATACGATATTGGCCAGGTCAGCCGCCGCCTGCGGGGTATCGGCGGTCGCGGATATGCGGATCATATTGGTCTGGGCAACGCGCGTGGTTTCCAGTTTTGCCTGGATCGCGCTGATGATACGGTTGACCTCATCGACCCGCTCGGGAAGAATGGCCTTGTTCTGAAGACTCTCGACGACGTCGCTGATCCTCTGAAGCCGCTCGGGCTTGAGCGCGCTTCCCTGAAGAGAACCGAACGCGCCCATCGGGTCCCGATCCTCTTTGGATCCGGCTTCAGGCAGGCTTTCCATGCGCCTGTCGATGAACCATTCGGCGGGAACCAGCTGCATGACAACGCCGACCTTGAGCAATACGGGGAAACTCGTGATGAACTTCGACTCAGACTCCATGACATCGCCCGGGTTATACACGATCCATTCGGTCAACAGGCCGGCGATGGTCTTACGCTCTTCGATCTTGATGGTCGCGCTGGCTTTAAAGGAAGGCGACACTTTCGGCGTCAATACCAGACTGCCTAAGGTGACAACTGCAAAAGTGAAGACGATGATACCCTTGCGCTTGCGGAATATGCGCAGATAATCCCTTAAATTGAGCTCGTATTGAGGCAACGGTATCTCCTTGTGGCTGGCGCTAATAAGGTATTGCGCCACCATAGCCTTGTGGCGTATGGC